>Ga0105238_10002924_pt1 | contig 17051 bp, 10 predicted proteins | sample KBSC34metaG_FD_81526 | JGI IMG/M metagenome (GOLD analysis project Ga0105238, IMG submission 81526) | Corn rhizosphere microbial communities from Kellogg Biological Station, Michigan, USA - KBS C3-4 metaG | ecosystem: Host-associated > Plants > Roots > Rhizosphere > Soil | place: Michigan, USA... | reverse complement strand
CCGACGACAACGGCGAAGATGACGAATGCGGTGTCCTTTGTGTCACGCACCACCGTTCGAAACCGAACGATCGATAGTGCCCCAACGAGGCTGAAAGCGCGTGCCGAATTGTCGCCAATCACCTGGGTGACCATCGCGATCAACACGCACAGCAAAACCAGAGTGGCCGAGAACGTGACCGTCCCCGCCGCGGAATACCGAGTGCGGTTATAGATCGTCGTAATCAACAGCCCCAGACACAGGGCCGCGATCATGCGAATTGTCAGTTGATCCCACTCGACTGTGGGGCTTTCGAAGGCCTTCTTGAACCATTCAGGCATTGGCCGGACCTTGAGAATCGTCGCCGACCAGTGCGTCGAGTGGCACGCATTCCTCAACACCAGTGCGATATTTCGAGAATGATGTCACTTGCAGTTGTTGTTGTTCGACGAGTCCTCGGAACAGCGTCGGCATCGCGCCGCGGAATTTCAGTTCCAGAATTCGCTTTCCGTCGAGCAATCCCACACCTTCCAGCTGTCCTTTGGGGACCTGCCATCCGTCAGCCAGCCTGGCTGTCAGCCGATCATCAATCGTCAAACGCATGTGCCCGTCGTCAGTCGGTTTCACGCGAGCAAATCGCCGATACGTGATCTGACATACCGGACGCAACTGCTGTTCGTCAACCTTGTCGCGGAACCAAATTCCATCCCAGGCCGGATCCGAGGGCATCACCAGGCGATTCGAAATATCCGGCTCGTCGACGGCAACTCGCTTCTTGCGGACCAATCCTTTCCGCTTACGCTTTTGTTCGAACCACACCAGGTCTTCTCGGCCATAGCGACGCAACCGGAACTTTTGCTGCCGAAATCCTTCCATCCGGTGGAATACGTCAAACTTGGGTGAATCGAGATACAGGCTATTGACCAGGTAACCGTCACCCAGTTCTGGATCGAAATGCGGATCGGCGTCCAGATGCTCGCGAGCCCACCCCATAATCTCGAGAGCGTGGGCCTCGTCGATCAAGAATTTCAACTCGTAGGCACCGCGAGACTTCCTGGAGCGAGGTTTCTCGGCGGCTGCCTCACCCGCCTGATCACTATCAATCACGCGGATGTGGTTCGTCGCTTCTGACACCTCACTGGAGCTACCGGCCGTGGGACTTGGCCGCATCCGCGCGTTTTCATTGTCATCGTCGCAGGCACAGCTCCGATCCTCATCGGCGCCAGGACTTGAAGATTCGGCGCTCTTGTTGGCGGATTGAATTTGCATTGGGAGAGTTGGCCTTTCGTGGCAAATTCGACGGTGGATGCTGTTTTCGCGAGTTCGAATCAGAATCCATTGATTTACTTCGCAGATGCCACCGATTTCAGTTGCTTGATTTCGGGATGGTTCAGCAGAAACTCACGTCGCTTCTCGGCGAACTGTTTCAGACTCATATGCGGACGCGGTCCTTCAGCGGCATCGCCTGACACGGTCTGCTTGAATTCGTCATACGACGTCAGCTTGCGCGTGTCCGCTTCGATTTCTGCCGAGATTAACTTTTCATACCCCGCAACGACCGGCTGAAGTTTCTGCCAGTCGAGTGATTCTTCGGCAATCGTTCGGACATATTCGAGGTACTTTTGTTTTAAGCGAGGCACAGCGAGCAACTTGCTGCGCAACGGCTTCGACGCGTCGTTCAAACCAACCAGAGGATCAAGATCGACGTTTCGCTGTCCGCCACCGGGGCCGCGGCCGCCTTGACGTCCACCGGGGCCGCCGAATCCACCTCGTCCACCCATCCCGGGACCGCCCATGCCAGGCCCCATGGCGGGTTGAAAGGCTTCATTCATGTCGTGTGGAATCATATGGAACACGCCCTTCTCGTCACAGAAGAAGGCGTAGTCACTGGCCCGAACCCAATATCCGTCGCTGTTGATCAACGCATTGTCCAAGGCCAGGAACCACAACGCCTGATCGATGTCCAACATCGGCTTGAGAGCTTCTTCCAACTTGTCGACGGGGGTTTCGTTGAGCGTTTTGCACAACTTGATCAAACGCTTCCAGGCTTTCTCGCTCTCTTCTGATTTCAGCGAATATCGGGCTTTATAGTCATCGAGCTTATCCCCAAGGTATTCGAGACCGCCGCGACCACCAGGGCTGCCCTGAACCTTCCAACGAGCACCTTTGGCGCTGGAGAAATTCTCGGCCAGGAATTCTTTGTTGAACTGTTGAGCATTCACATAGACGCCCCAGCTTTCGCCGTTAACAGCCAGTTTGACGAAGTTGGCCTTGGGTGCGGGGATGTGTTGTCGCGCGATATGTGAATACAAGACGGTATGGAGAAAGGTGGGGTCTTCGTGTGCGTTCAACAGATTCAGTGTTTTGTAGCCGTGCAGTCGCTGTTTTTTGTCGACGAAATCAAACGACAGGTTCATTGAACGTTTTGAACCAGCGCGAACTCCCATGAACGAGGACATGCCTCGGAAGTGGACCCCCACGTTGGGATACCTCTTTCCGTCCACCGTTACCGTGGCGGGCACTTCCACGTCAGTATTGTTGAAATCTGCGAGTTCCGCTTCCCAATCCTCACTCTCAAATTCCAGGAAAACGGTTCGCAATACATTGCCGTCGTACAGGCTTGCATTTTCAACGGGCTTGACGTCATTGGGCGAGATCTTGGGACCAGGCCGCCCGGGCTCTCCGCCGCGACCAAAACCGCCAGGCCCCCCGGGACCTCGTCCGCCGGGACCACCCGGCCCACCTGGAAAGCCACCACCAGGTCCACCAAAACCAAATGGACCACGCCCACCACCTGGGCCTCTTCCACCGGGATTGGCTTTGATGAATTCGCGAGCCGCAGCGCGTTCCTCCTTGTTCAATCGCCCGTCATGGTCTTTGTCGAATTGCGCAACCAGCTTCCGTTCGCCTCCCATTGGACCGCCGGGACCTCCTGGGCCACCGAATTGTGGTTCAGGGAATTTGAACTCCGATCCACGCAGTTCGTTCCACTGTTTGGTCTGTGACTCGTTCAGGACCGCGAGCGCATCCGCCTGCATCTGACGTCGCATGTCAGGCGGGCCGAAGAACGGTGGTCCGTTCTGAGTCATATCCGCGAGTTTTCCTTGCTGCGCCTCGGTCAGATTCAACTTCTTCGCAACGTCGGGCCGCTTCAACGCGGCAATCACATCGCGTTGCAAAACGAGTTGGTCCAAGCGCGCATTCTGCTTGTCATCCAGGTCTTTGCTGAGCTTCTCGTCGAGTTTCTTGCTGTTGGAATCTGACTTTTCTCGCATTTCACGGAAGCGTTTTTCACGCTCTTCGTCACTCAACGATTGAATCTCTTCGAAGTTGATTCCTGCGAACGATTCGCGCATCTGTTCCTGCAGTTCACTCTGCAATTCATTTACGCGCCCGCGCTGCTTCTCCGTCAGAACGACTTCCTGCTGCACTTCGGGCATCATCAATAGGCCAAGCTTTGACGCGGGTCCCATTCCACCAGGACCGCCAAAGCCGGGAGGTCCTCCAAAGCCACCTGGACCACGCGGGGGACCGAACTGAGCGAAGATCACTCCGCTAATTACGAAGACCACTGCGAATTGAGCCGCGCGCCGAAGCCAGGTTCTCATTTTCAGCCTTCTCTGAGGGAATTCGGAATCGAACCCGGCTGGGTTCGTCCTTTCAACTGCATGGTTTCGCAGCGCTGGCGTCGACAGAATTGTCGAATCAAGGAACTGACGCTGGAAATCCTTACGACTCCGATGTTTTGCAAACTGAATTGCAGAACGGCGGAATCTGTAGGGACTTCAGTCACGAAGACTCTACCAGAACCGCCACGATTTCAACTGGATTATTAAGATTTGCCTAAATTATTCATCGACCCTGCATCGCGATCAACAATTCGAGGACGTCCGGCGTGACAGAGAGGACGCCATGTCGGAGATTCACGAAAATGGCGTAAATCATTTCCATCATGAGCGTTATTCTATGTCAATCGAACAGAGTTCGGACATGAAATCGCTTCTGGCGAGACGGAACAGAACATGACGACGCAATCGATGATCATCTGGCAACAGCGGGTGGTCGAAGTTGTCGCATGGATTGTGATTCATTCCCAATCGCTGCATGACTCGTTGCGATCGAATGTTCGAAACTGCCGTTGTTGACACAATCTGGTCGAGTTTTAGGGTCTCGAATCCGAAGTGGAGCGATGCTCGTGCCGCTTCCGTGGCGAATCCAAACCCCCAAGCTCGGCGTTCCAAACGCCAGCCCACTTCGACACACGGTGTGAAGTGCGCTTCATACCGTGGAATTGCCAAGCCGACAAAACCAATAAAACCGGGGCGGGGACTGAGTCTCTGCGCGGCATCGGACACCGGATGATTTGTCTCGTCTTCCGGCTTCATTCCGCGGTGCCGGGCCAACAATTCGACGGCCCACAAGCCCCATCCTCGTTCGGCGAACCCAGATTGGATGCGGTCGACCATTGCATCACTTTCCATCTGGGTCAAAGTCCCGGGAAAATGTTCCATCACGATCGGGTCCGCATTCACCATCGCAAAGTGTTTCCGATCAGCCTCGCACCAAGGACGCAGCAGCAGTCGGTTGGTTAGAAGGGTGACCTGATCTACCATCGAATCAGACTCACGTCGGCCGCGTTTACGATTTCAAAATGTGTTCTGCCGGTTCGCCGGTCGTTCTCGCGCTACAGGCGTTCGGTGACTTGGGGAAGTCGATCCAATGCTCCAAAGGATTTCGGATCAAAGCGGCCTCGGCGAAACAACCGACACCGTTCGCGGAATTGCTGCCCCGAACTCGTTCTGGCCGCCGTTCCCCAACCGGTCAATCTATTTCGAGTCGCCGATTCGGCGTGCACTCGATATTGAACCACAATCTCGCGCGATATCGCGAATCGAACTCCGTGATATCGGCAGCGTTGCTGGAATTCGGTGTCCAGACTGGCTCGATTCAACAATCGATCGCCGAAATCCGCGAACCCGCCAACATCCCGAAACATCGACACCCGAAAGACAGCCGTGGGATTCTCCGCAAAATATCCATCGGCACCGGCCACAGGATAGGCCGATCGGCGAACAGTGGCTCGTTCCATTCGTTGCAAGGCATCGGTGATTCGCGTCGTCGGTTTCACGGTCGAGGCATCGCCGAACAGTTCGACTGCACCAGCAAAAAAGTCGGCACCGCAGTAATGAAGCATCTGTGTCGATTTCTGAATGCGATGAGGCAGACTGATGTCGTCGGCATCCTGTACGGCCACATAATTCGTCTCGAAAAACGGCGACACGGCATTGAACGATTGAAACTGGCCGACGTTTTCTCGATTGCGATAGGCACGTACCTGCGGATGTTGTGACCACGTTCGCAGGAAGACCGACGTGTCTTCATTTGACGCATCGTCAATCAGGTGAATGACGACATCGGCCTGACATTGGTCGAGCAATCCACGTAATGATTGTTCGACATAGTCAAGATGGCCGTGAAAAGGCAATACGACGTCACAATCGCCTCGCACGACAGGGAAGCCGTTGGCAATTAGTCGAGGCTGACCAGATATCGATAAGAAATCGTGTGGCGGATCGTTGCAGGAGAAGTGTTGATTCTGGGGGCTGATCAAGGGTGATTGCCCGACAAGAATCGTCCGCTCTTCCCATATTGCACGATGAAAGAACTCGATCTCTTGATGGAGTCGCTCTTCGATAACTCCGCCCATGTCAACGAACGTCGCGCGACGCAAGGTGAGTGCCCCAACATCAACTCGACGAGGATACTTTCGGCCAGCGACGCCGTCCGTTGTCGCGATCGGCCTGCCATGAGGCTGCGAAACGTAGATTTCTGCACCTTTATCGATCAACGCCCGAACAGACACCGAAATTCGATCAGGTTCGCTGACACCTTCAGCAGACTGGAACAAGACAAACGGTGTTTTCAGCGTTTCTACAATCTCGTGTAGCGCCGCCAAAGGCAGTGTCCCTCGCGGCAACCGATGCCGGCGAACATTCCAGTACTTCTGATAGCGATTAAAAACTGCGGCAGCATCGCCCGTGTCGATTAAGTGGATGAACGGGGCCGCATCGATCTGGTTCAGGACGCTTTCGATCGCCCTCTCAAGTTCGGGCGTTGATTTGTGAGCACAGAGGATGACGTCGCAGCAGGGCAGCAGACCGATCGGATGAGTCGGATCGCTTTGTTCTCGCAATGCCGCCTCAGCTCGATCGCGCAGACAGACCAGCCTTGTTCGTTCCAGTTCATTGCCAACATGCGGTTGTGACGAATCTGCACTCAATGTCGCATCGCACTGCTGAAACAACAACGACGACAAGACAGGATGCCGGTCGAACAGAGACGCGGTCGAAAACTGCAGGCAGGCCTTGCACGCATCGCGCGGAATCCTTGACTGAGGATTTGCCGGCACCTGAATCGCTTGTTCGATTAGTCCGCAGCGCGCCGTCTCTCCCGTCTCGTCGCGGCGGATGTCATGACGGAACAAACAATCAATCGACTCCATCTGGCCCCCTGGAAGACGATCATTCCACGAATTCTGATTCACTGGCATCTCAACAACGGGGTTCTTGAATCAGCTCCCCGCAGTCACGATTGCGCTCTGATAGACTGACTCTGATTTGTTCGAGATTGACCGTCAACCGCATGCCGCATTGGAATTTCGAAAGGCCGTCAGCCATTCATTGGTCATCGGCACGGTTTATCCATTTACACTCTAAAAGTCCCGGGTTCGACCGTATTTGCCCCATCGTTGAAACAAGATTCCGAAAACTGATCAGTTGTTCTGGCCCGACGATAGCCAGTACAGAATTGGTTGATTACGATGCGAAACGTGGCAAGAATCTGTGGAAATCTGCCAGATACTCAAAAAATCAGTGAACAAACTGCGATGAATTGACCCAAAAAGATTTGACTGCCTTGGCGCATACGGAGTTCTGAAAGAGTTGGCAGGTTTTCCTCTGCATTCAATTCGGCGAGTAATACGAACCCAATGGTCAATGTTTGCCCTCCAGTCGAAATCCTGCAGAGAATTGCGGTCGGAACATGGGTCCCATCAGACGACGCGCTGACCAGGCACATTGAAGGCTGCCCCATTTGTCGCGAGTGGCTCGATCTGAATCACTCGGTAAATGGACAGGCTACGATGACTCAGCCTGCTTCATCAGGAGATAAGCCCGCCACTGAACCAGTCGTGAATAACGCTGAGACAATTGGCCAGGCGAATGTCCCCGCGGTGCCAGATCCGCTCGCTCCAGCCAAGTCCGAAGTCACTCCACCCGTAGTCTCATCGCTTCCAGAGACTCAATATGAGCCCAAACGACCTGCCGAACCGGCACCAGATGATCAGATGACGTTGGAACAAATCCAGAATCTGGTCCGACAACTCCCCGCCAACGAGCGGCCAGTTGACTTGGAAGCACTGCGACCGCTTCTCATTGAAGTGCCGATTCAGGAGCCGACGGTCACGGCTCCCGCCGCCCAAACTCCTCCACTTGGCAAAGACGCCGAAGTGCCTCCGGGAGCAAAAATCGGGCGATTTACGATCATCAAAAAACTGGGAGGGGGAGGTTTTGGCAACGTCTATTTGGCAATCGACAACAGTCCGCTGCAACTGCGCGTCGCGATCAAGATTCCACATCTGAATCGCTTTCAAAGCGAGGTCGACCGGCTGTTGTATCTGACAGAAGCGCAAACGGTCGCCAAGTTGGACCATCCGGGAATCGTTTCCGTATTTGAATTCGGTGCGATGACCGACGGTCGATGCTTTGTCGTTTCCAAGTATGTCGAGGGTCAGGATCTGGCTCATTTGCTGAAGGACCGATCGATCGAAGTCCGCAGGGGCGTTCAAATCCTGGTCGCGGTTGCCGAAGCGTTGCAGTACATCCACGAGCAACATTTCGTGCACCGCGACATCAAGCCTGGAAACCTGTTGATCAGCAAAGAGGGGCGCGTCTACGTCGCCGATTTTGGCCTGGCGTTGCCTGAGAGCCGTCAGTTGCCCTCGGTCTTGGCCGGAACGCCAAGCTATATGAGTCCGGAACAAGTGCGCCGCGAAGGCCACCGCATCGACGGGCGTAGCGATCAGTTTAGCCTGGGCTGCGTGATGTACGAGGTCCTGACGGGTGTGATGCCGTTCTCAGGCAAAACGACTGATGAAATCCTGGATAAGGTGATCTCGCATCAGCCGCCCTCACTGCGAGAGCTCAATCAACAATTACCTCGCGAGTTGAATCGGATCTGCCTGAAACTGCTCTCAAAACTGGCCAGCCAGCGCTATGCCACGACGGCCGAACTCGTCGATGAGTTGCGAGCGTGTCTTGCTACGATCCCGAAGGCCGGTACGACGTCGGACCAAACAACCAGTTCAACGCAGACTCCATCGCTCGATTCTCAAAGAACGGTCGAGAGCATCTCGATCGTCCCTCGAGGCTTACGGTCGTTTACTCCCGATGACGCCGAGTTTTTCCCCCATTTGGTTCCAGGAACCCGTGACCGCAGCGGTCTGCCACCGATTCTGAGTCACTGGAGAGCCTGGGTCTCACCGCACGATGACGAGCCTGAGTTGCACCGTGTCGGCGTCATTTCGGGCCCGCCAGGCGCCGGCAAATCATCGATCGTCCGCGCCGGTATTCTGCCCAGGATCAGTTCCAATGTGGTGACGGTCTTCTTCGAAGCCACACCTGACGCGACGGAGCAACAACTGAGCGCCGCTCTGAGTCGACGTTGCAACCTCAAGTCGACCGAATCGCTGGCGGACAAGATCGGGTCAATCCGGCGCGGTCAGGGTTTGCCGGCGGAAAAAACAGTTCTGATCGTGATCGACCAGTTTGAGCAATGGTTGCACGCGCACCCGACTCCGAGCGACGAGGAACTGGTGCGTGCCATTCGTCAATGCGATGGCGTTCGCGTGCAGTGCATTTTGCTCGTTCGAGACGATTTCTGGCTGGCATTAAACCGGTTCATGGACGCGGTCGAATCGCCCTTGATCCTTCATCAAAATGCCACGATGGTCGATTTGTTCGACCAATCGCATGCGCGCCGGGTGTTGATTGAATTTGGACGCAGCTTCGGTCGACTGCCACAGACAACGCTTTCCAAAGACCAGGAACGATTCGTCGATCAGACCGTCTCACACCTCAGTTCGAATGGCAAAGTCTATCCCGTACACCTGGCACTGTTCGCGGAAATGGTCAAAGCACGCGAATGGGTGCCGGCAACGCTGACTCAACTGGGAGGCGCCGTCGGTATCGGCGCACAGTTCCTGACGGAATCATTTTCAACGTCGCATGCCCCTGCCCACCAGCGCGACAATGAGGCTGCCGCACGGGCTATTCTGCAATCGTTGCTTCCGCCGGTGGGTACAGAAATCAAAGCCAGCCGCCGTCCACGTTCAGAGTTGAAAGCCGCCTCAGGTTACCTCGAAAAACCAGAAGCCTTCGCGGCAGTCATGGAGATCCTGGAAAACGACCTGAAGCTGATCAGCCCATCAGAATCGCAAACGGACGCCGGTACGGAGTCGGATCGGAATGTCCCCGAAAAAGCCGCGTACCAGCTTTCTCACGATTTCCTCGTCCCCTCAATCCGTGAATGGCTGACAGCGAAACAACGCGAAACATTCCGCGGTCGCCTTCACCAGCGCATCTCCGAACAGGCCGCCATCTGGAACCAACAACGCGAAGCACGTTTCTTGCCAAGTTTTGGAGAGTGGGCTTTAGCACGCTGCTTGCTTTCGACGACTAGCATGTCGCAAATAGAACGCGACATGCTAACGGCCAGAAATGGCCGATCGGTCGGATTTGTCTCAATCCTCATCGTCCTGCTTTTAGCAATTTCGTTCGGACTGCGCGAACTTCGAGGACAAGTCCGCGCCCACGGCCTCGTCGAGCAGTTGCAAACGGCAGCAATAGGCTCAATCCCGGGTCTAGTCGAGCAGCTTTCATCTTACCGCCGTTGGGCCGAGCCTGCTTTGTCGGAAAGCCTTCAAAAATCTGAATCGGGTTCGCATGAACGATTCGCGTTGAGTATCGCCGGATTACAGTGGCAACTCTCGACCGCTGAATCCATTCTTGAGCAAGTTATCGATCGGCCTGATCGGGCCGATTCGGCAACCTACGTTGCCGCCGCGATCGAAGCGTTAAGGCTCGATCACGATATCCTTTCCAACCGCTGTTGGGCCATTCTCGAAGCACCAGAGGGAGAGAACTCTCCCAAAGTGCACCAGAGACTGAGAGCAGCTCAGTTTCTCGCTGCATTTGACCCGCCAAGTACGCCAGAACTTAAAGCACGATGGACTCGCACAGTTCCATTGGTTTTCAAGCGTCTGATCAGCGATTGCGCTGAACATCCCGATCACTTTGAAACCATCTCGCGATTATTCCGCCCCGCTGCGGAAGCCTTCGTGCCCCAACTAGCAGCCGTAGTCGGTGCACCGGACGACAATGTTCAAAACCATTTTTCTATACTCCTTTTATCTGACTACATTGAAAAAAACGCGGCTCAACGCACTCTCTACTACCTGGATGCATCTGCGTGGCAACGACGAATGCTTATCGCATCCCCTATTCAATTCTCGGACGAAATGCTTTGGTCTGCTGTCAAAGATAAAATACCTGAAGCAAACAATGATTCGGTAACGTCACGACTTCATAGAAAAGGCCTCGCGGGCGCCGCACTACTGTCATTTTCAGGCAACGACGATTCTCCCACATTGTGGTCAATACTCAAACGCGCTGACGATGAGACGGCGCGTTCTGTCATGATCCACAATCTGCGCAAGCTGGAAGTTCCGGCCGACCTGTTGGTTTCCAAACTCCGGTCAGAATCGGATTTTGGTGTCGTGAGTGGACTACTCCTCGCGTTAGGGAGTTACGAGTACCCGAGTCTACGTAACTCAACAGATATTGTTCGGGATATCTGCAACCAACTCCGCAACAATCCAGACCCAGGGGTTCATTCCGCAGCGGAATGGTTGCTTCGGACTTGGGGCCACGCGGCTCTTGTTGATAAAACCATGCAAGCTATCGATCTCGACTTGAAAAATGATCCTTTTGCGATGGGTTGGACGCAGACGCCCAGTGGTTTGACCTTCGCTCATGTCCGGGCCAGCGGCGAATCAGGTGTCGGCAGAGACCTACTCGTGAGCATGAAGGAAATTACCATAGCTTCACATTTGAAATGTAAGGGAGGCAAGTATATCAATGTGGAATTTGGGCCGAGTGACGATTGTCCGTCCAATGTCGTGCTGTGGCACGAAGCCGCCGAGTACTGTAATTGGTTATCGAAAAATGAGGGCTTGCCATTGTTTTATCCCGATTCCGGTCTTGATCCACAGGTATGGAATCCAACGATCGAGGCATTAAACAAACCCGGTGGATACCGACTTGCGATGAAATCGGAATGGGATTTTGCATGTCAAGGAGGTACATCCACTCCCCGTTATTTTGGAGGTGATCTTGAATTGTTTGCGGAGTACGCATGGCTGAAACGCAACGCGCGCTTGGGTCGCATAGACGGCGCCAGTTCGCCCATTTCTAGCCCCGTAGGCTTACTGAAGCCCAACAATCTTGGCCTCTTTGATATGTTGGGTAACGTGCGGGAGTGGTGCGGAGATTTGGTCGATAGCGCCAAACGTCCCGCGCTGGGTTCAAGTGTTTCTCAAACTGACGCAATAGCGCGTGAGAAGCCCGGAGGCTTCCCTCCGTCGAATGATTTTAACACGATTGGTTTTCGAGTGGTCAGAACTGTTGAGAGTCTAGCACCAGAAGAGAATCATCAGGCGTTCCACTGGTGAAGTGAGATGTGATGCGAGCAATCCCCTTGTCAGGAAGTTTCTCAATGAACGATGAAGTTCCAAATATCCGCATGATCAGCAGCGATACTCAGCCAGCACCGCATGGATACGCACTATGGGAGTTCACCGGCCACGATTGGATGCTGAAGAAAGACGCGTCGGTCGCGGGAGCAATACCAGGTAAGCCACCAAGAAGCCCGGGACTTTTTAAGGGTCAGATTCGGGCAGTTCCTTCCGTCACTATATCTTAATGCCCAGTCAAATAAAAATGACGGCTAGAACACCTGAGTCGTGTCAATTCCGGCAGACAATCGATGACGCAGCGTTGTATCGGTGCGATGTGCTCTCTGCGCTCTTGATGGGTGATCTTCAGGATGGGACAGTGGTGTCTGAGGACGTGTGTAAGGCGTGCTGCAGGCTCTTCGAGCCAAGTACCAGGGATCTAAATCCAGTCATCGCCTCGTTAGTCTGGAGTCGGGTCAGTGAGGCGCTAACGGACGAGCTCTCTCTGAACAATTCCGAACGCAGTGAGCGCCTTTCAAAGCTGCTTCAGTTTGCTGAATCTAATATCCCTGTCGTCCTTGGCGACGAAAACGATCTGCCAGTCTTTCCAAAACAATTCGAAACGCAGCGTCAGATTCCTGTCGGCAGGATACATGAATCTCTGCCTGAACTCGTAGAAGTGGGTCAACAAATTAACGACTGGGCGGTTGGTGTTACGACGGCGGCGCGTCGTATTCCCACTTTGGAGTTATGCTTGACTAGCTTGGCTGCGGCAGGTTGGCAACGTCCAAAATTATTCATCGACGGCGATCTGCAGTTGCCGCGGCCGGCACTTGCGCTACCCCAGACAGTTCGATATCCCACCACCGGAGCATGGTCAAATTACTACCATTCGTTGGCAGAACTGCTGGAGACGACAAGAGCTTCTTTTCTGATGATTGTGCAAGATGACGCGTGGTGGCCGACACAGTTGCCGGTGCGTCAGTACCTAGAGCAAATCCACTGGCCATCGTGCGATCGTTTCATCGTGTCTGCGTACTGTTGCGCTAATGACACGTCGCCAATAGCTGGGTGGCGACAATACGGTGATATTTGGAAGTATGGAGCTGTCGCATTGATTTTTTCACGAAGCGCGGCTGCTGCATTTATCTCGGATCCGGTTGTCTCAAGTTACGGAAAAGAGCAGTTCGCCGGAATTGATTCGATAATCGGAGAATGGGCTGAGCGAAATCGAATACCACTCTTCATACCAACACCAAGTCTTGTCCAGCATATAGGGGATGTGAGCACGCTTTGGAGAACTGCCCGAGCGGTGGGTGTCCGCAGGGCATCACGTTTCATCGGCGATGAGCTTGTTTTGCCAGTGGCGGATTAGACAAATGGTGAGCTTGTACGGGTGGATGGCGACATCACCGCCAGTGTTGATCCACAGCCATCGTTGCGATGGTTTTGAGATTCACGATATTGGGCATCATCTATCTGCGAATCGGACCATTCGATTTGTCACATCAATGTGGCACTACTACGCAGAAACGATTGCGATGATGTATGACGCCTACCACCTATTTAGGCCGGACGATGCGATCTTTCACCTAGTGAATGACGCTTCAATTTGTGAACAACTCGTATCGCATGGGTATCCAGCCCATTTTGTTAGTTCAAATGCATTCCTCGATGAGCGATTGTTTGTGGTAAGTCGGCCTGTGAGCCATAATTTCGACGCGGTCTACAATGCGCGAATGTCGCGCTTCAAAAGGCATCAGCTTGCGGCACGAATACCACGACTAATGATTCTCGGTGGAATGGTGTCGCCCGACGATACTCAGGAGTATTTCCAAGAGGTTCAGAATGCTATTCCGCATGCCACCTTTGTTCATGCGAACGACAACCGGCATCGTTCGGCCCTTGAGGTTTCGGAACTCTTGAATCAGGCTCGCGTTGGTTTGTGCCTGTCCGCTTGTGAAGGCGCCATGTTTGCCGCAACGGAGTATTTGCTTTGCGGTTTGCCTGTTGTCTCCACCGTCAGCAAGGGCGGCCGGGATGCCTGGTTTGAACCGGAATTCTCGCGCATTGTCCCGGATGAGCCGCAGGCTGTTGCCGATGCCGTGGCCGAATTGATTGAACTGAAGATCCCGCCTGAAGAAGTTCGTGAGGCGGCTTTAAAGCGAATCTGGGAACATCGGCGGCGATTCATTGATCTTGGACAATTGGCCTATTCAGCCTGGAATGTCGGCCGCGAATTCGCGCGAGATTTCTACACCAATTTCACCCATAAGATGGGCGAGTGGCGAGCGCCTGAAGATGTGATGAAGTACTACGATCAAGCGCGATGCCGTTGAGCGACACCGATCCGCTGACGCGATCGTTGTCTGAATTCTTCAATCAGCGGCGGAACTTTCCGGCGACCGCGTCAGCCTCGATCTGCATGACTTTACTCAGCCGTCGGATGTGACGTTCTTCGTTAGTGAACTGAGCTGACAGAAACGCCCGAACTAATTCGACGACCAGTTCTTCACCGACGATACGGGCCCCCACACAGAGCACATTCATATCGTCGTGCTCGACGCCCTGATGAGCCGAATAAGTATCGTGGCAGACGCCGGCTCGAACCCCCGGGATCTTGTTTGCTGCGACGCTGATTCCAACTCCACTGCCACAGAGGAGGATGCCTCGATCAGCCTGGCCGGCCAGCAGTGTTTCGCCAACCCTAAGTGCGAAATCGGGATAGTCAACCGAACAGTTGGAATCCGTTCCGCAATCGACGATCGCGTGTCCCGCCGCCTGAACAACACTGGAAACTCGCTGCTTCAAGGGGAATCCGCCGTGATCACAGCCGAGTGCGATGCGCATGATAAGTGTACCGATCGAGTGCGACGGATTCGTTTGGACTTCTACCGCAGGTTGACCTGCTCGGCGATTATGGCAAGTCGGTCCGGCCCATCAAATACCGATCACATTCGCGTGCGGCTCCTCGACCTTCGTTGATGGCCCAGACGATCAGGCTTTGCCCGCGACGGCAATCGCCCGCTGCAAAAACGCCGGGAACGTTGGTGTTGTATTGACCATGAGTGGCCTCATAGTTCGAACGCGGGTCCAACTTGACCCCCAATTGTTCTGCGACGGCAGATTCCGGACCAAGAAAGCCCAGCGCCAGAAAGACCAGATCCGCAGGGATTTCGCGCTCGGAACCCGGGATGACCGCGAATGGAGGTGCCGATTCGGCCTTTGCGATCTTCAGAGCCTTGACTTCGCCACGTTCGTTGCCAATGAACTCGACTGTCGTCGCGCTGAACAATCGTGGATCTTCGCCGAAGACTGCGGCAACTTCGGCATGGCCATAGTCGACGCGGAAGATACGAGGCCATTGCGGCCATGGGTTGTTGGCCGGCCGGTTCTCAGTCGGCTGTGGAACAATTTCCAGATTCACGAGACTCTTGCAACCATGACGCATTGACGTCCCGACACAGTCATTGCCTGTATCGCCGCCACCGATCACCACCACATGCTTGTCGTGCGCATTGATAAACTTGCGATCGGACAGTTGTGAATCGAGCAGGCTCTTCGTATTTGCGTGCAGGAATTCCATTGCCATATGGATCCCCTTTAGTGAGCGCCCCGGCAAGGGCAGATCACGCGGGCGAGTCGCACCGGTACTCAAGACGATGGCGTCGAACTGCTCGCGCAAGTCCATCGCACTGATGTCACGTCCGATCTCGGTACTCGTTCTAAACTGCACACCTTCGGTCGCGAGCAGATCAACTCGACGTTGTACGATGTGCTTTTCGAGCTTCATGTTGGGGATGCCGTACATCAGCAAGCCACCGATCCGGTCGGCTCGTTCGAAGACGGTTACATCATGGCCGACGCTGTTCAGTTGCGCGGCGGCAGCCAGTCCCGCAGGGCCCGATCCGACGATTGCAACACGCTTATCCGTGCGCGTCTGCGGCGGGTTCGGTTGAACCCATCCTTGTTCGAAACCATGATCAATGATCGAGCATTCGATGTTTTTGATCGTGACGGGCGGGTTTGTAATTCCCAGTACGCACGACCCTTCACAGGGGGCCGGACAAACTCGCCCGGTGAATTCGGGAAAGTTGTTTGTCTTGTGCAAGCGATCCAACGCTTCGCGCCAGTGGCCGCGATACACCAGATCGTTCCATTCGGGGATCAGGTTATTGACCGGGCAACCCGCCGCCATACCCGCCATCAACTGACCCGTGTGGCAGAAGGGAACTCCACAATCCATGCACCGCGCCCCTTGTGAACGCAGTTCTTTCTCGGGCATGTGCTCGTGAAATTCATTCCAATTCAAAATTCGCAGCCGCGGATCCGTCTCGACGGGAGTCTGTCGCTGAAATTCTTTAAAACCTGTCGGCTTACCCATGTGACTACCAAAGATGTTGATTCGTGAAACGAAAGCGGTTGAAGTTCAGATGATTCGGTGGCGTGCAAACACACCCTATTACTTTTTGGCCAGTTCTTTTTGCTGCTCGGCGAGTGCCCGCTTGTAGTCAATCGGCATGACTTTGACGAAGCGAGGCAATTCGTCGTCCCAATTCTGCAGGATGCCAGACGCCACTGTCGAACCGGTGTGCTTGGCGTGCTTGGCGATCAGGTCTTTCAGTTCAGCAATGTCCTGAGTCGCGTCGACTTTCTCGAGTTGAACCATTTCCAGGTTGCAGTTCCGCAGCAGTTGATCACCGGGATCGTAAATGTAGGCGACACCGCCGGACATCCCTGCTGCCAGGTTACGACCAGTGGGTCCCAGGATCACAGCGCGGCCGCCGGTCATGTACTCGAGACCATGATCGCCGACACCTTCAACAACGCACGACGCCCCTGAATTTCGGACGCAGAATCGCTCGGCCGCTCGCCCACGGAAGAACGCTTCGCCACGAGTGGCCCCATACAAAGCCACGTTGCCGATGATGATGTTCTCTTCCGGCTGGAACGAGGATCCGGCCGGCGGATAAACGACGATGCGCCCGCCGCACAGGCCTTTGCCAACAAAGTCGTTGGCATCGCCTTCGACTTCCAGCGTGATTCCTCCAGCGAGCCACCCACCCAGCGTCTGACCGGCCGAGCCCTTGCAGCGAACGTGGATCGTATCGTCGGGCAGCCCGTGCTCGCCCCATTTCTTCGAAACCTCGTGGCTCAGAATCGTTCCAAAGGCGCGATCGATGTTCTGAATCTCGAAGTTCAACCGCACTGGCTTGCCATTCTGAATGGCATCCTGTGACTCTCGCACCATCTCATTGTCAAGCTGGAACTCGATGCCATG
>Ga0105238_10002920_pt1 | contig 17068 bp, 13 predicted proteins | sample KBSC34metaG_FD_81526 | JGI IMG/M metagenome (GOLD analysis project Ga0105238, IMG submission 81526) | Corn rhizosphere microbial communities from Kellogg Biological Station, Michigan, USA - KBS C3-4 metaG | ecosystem: Host-associated > Plants > Roots > Rhizosphere > Soil | place: Michigan, USA... | reverse complement strand
GTCCAACACGAACGGGTGGTCGCACCGCCGGCGGACGGCCAGGCACTCCTCGTACGTCCGGCACGGCTGCTCGATGTACACGTCCACGTCCCGGACCGCCCGGACCACCCGGGCCGCCTCGTGCGGCAGCCACCCGGTATTCGCGTCGGCGACCAGCCGGTCCCCGGCCGACCCGCACCCGATGGCGCGGCCCACGGCGGCGAAGTCGTCGAGGACACCGTCCAGCGATCCCCCTCGCATCGAGACGGTCCGGAAACCGCGCAAGGCCGGCCAGCCGTGCGCGGGATCGAGCTGGGCGGCGCTCACGGCGCAGACGTCGCAGTGGACCTGGGCGATGACCACGTCGGGCGCCAGGGCCAGCAGCCGCTCGCGATCGATCGCGTACAGCGGCTCGCCGGCGCGCAGCTTCTCGTTCACCAGGCGGTCGATCTCTTCGCTCGAGCCCGTCACGTCGAAGGTGGGCCGCGACAGCGCCGGCAGCTCGGTCACCCACGGAGGGTCGTCGCACTCGTGCGAACGTCCGACCAGCCGAGCCCCCTGGCCCAGCGCACACACGAGCTCGGTCCCGCTGGCGAGGAGAGAGACGATGCGCATGACGATCCGGGGGGCTCCTCAGGCGCGGCGGCGGTGTCCACGCGCGGCCGCGCCCAGCTCGGCGGTGGCCTCGTCGAGCGCGCGCGTCGCGCGGGTGATCTCGTCGGCCGTCGTCTCGCGTGACAAGGAGAGCCGCAGCACGGCCGTCTCGTCGTCGACTCCCACGGCCTTCAACACGTGGCTCGGTCCACGGGTCTTCGAGGCACAGGCCGAGCCCGCGGAGACGAGCACGCCGCGCGCCTCGAGCGCGTGGAGCAGGGGCTCGGCCGGCAGCCCCGGGAAGGACAGCGAGGAGATGTGCGGCGCTCGCGCCCCGCCCGCCGAGACGGTGCGGGTCGCCCCGCGGACCGTCTCCAGCACGTGCGCCTCCAGCGTGTCGCGCAGCTTCGCGATGGTTTCGGCGGTGCCCGCGGCCAGCGCCGCACGCGCCAGCGCGGCCGCGCGCCCGAAGCCCACGATGGCGGGGACGTTCTCGGTCCCCGACCGCAGCCCGCGCTCCTGGCGGCCCCCATCCCACAGCGGTGAGACGCGCGCGCCCGCGCGCAGCCACAACGCCCCCGCGCCCTTGCCGCCATGGATCTTGTGCGCCGATACGGCGAGGGAGTCGGCGCCCAGGCCGGCCGCCCGGAGCGGAAGCTGCCCCAGGGCCTGCACGGCGTCGACGTGCAGGTGCGGCCGGCGTGTCCCGTGCCGGGCCGCGTGGGCGTCGAGGGCCCGCGCGATCGCCGCGACGGGCTGGACGGTGCCGAGCTCGTTGTTCACGAGCATGACCGCGACGACGCTGGTGTCGGGCGTGAGGGCGGCCGCCACAGCCTCCGGCGTCACGACCCCTGTCCGGCCCTCCGGCGGGACCAGCGTCGTGGTGAAGCTGCTGCCGGTCCCGGTGGCCAGCCGCTCGACGTTTCGCAGCACCGAGGCGTGCTCGATGGCGGTGGCGACCACGTGGCGGCCCCGTGCCGCGCCGGCCGCGCCCAGGACGCCGAGCGCGTTGGCCTCCGTGCCGCCGCTCGTGAACACGAGCTGGCCGGCGTCCGCTCCGAGCGCAGCGAGCAGCGCGGCGCGTGCCTCCTCCACCGCGCGCGCCGCGGCTGCCCCCGCCCCGTGCGCCGAGGACGGATTGGCATACAGATCGGCGGCCGCCGCCGCTACGACGGCGGTCACCTCGAGGGCCGGCCGCGTCGAAGCGGCGTTGTCGAGGTAGATGGCGGGGCGGTCCATGCCGGGCGCAGCATAGCCCGAGGGCGCGGCACGGCGCCCTTCAACCGTCGACTCGCGTCGACTCGCGTCGATTGGCGTCGACTGGGCGTCGCTGGCCGGGGCCCGACTTTTGGGTTAAATCCACGGAGTGAATGAGATAGGCGCCCGCGCCAAGAAGATCCTGCACGCGGTCGTGTCGGAATACCTCGCCACCGGTGACGCCGTCGGATCGCACACGGTTACGCGGCGTTACGCGCTCGACGTCTCGGCGGCGACCGTCCGGAACGTCATGGGCGATCTGGAAGAAATGGGTCTGCTCAAGCACACGCACACGTCCGGCGGGCGCATCCCCACCGAGCGCGGTCTGCGTTACTACGTCGACACGCTGCTCCGCATCCGTAGCCTGTCGGCGGGCGAGCAGGACGACATCCGGGAGCGGTTGAACGGCGCCGCCGAGCGGCCGGAGCTGTTGCAGCGGACGACACGGTTGCTGCGCGAGCTCTCGCACCTCGCGGTCGTCGTGCAGGCGCCGGGGCCGGCCTCGGACGTCATCGATCACATGGAGTTCTTGCGGCTGCGCGAGGGGCAGCTGCTGGCGGTCATCTCTACCGCGACCGGCCACATTGAAAACAAGCTGATACCGGTCGAGCTCACCCTGGACGCGAGCGAGCTCGAGCGCATCAACAATTACCTGAACGATCTGGTGGGGGGCCTGACGCTCGAGAAGCTGAAGGGGCGCCTCAACGACGAGATCATCAGGGCACGCCGCGAGCACGATCAGCTGGTCGAGCGCGCGCTGGCGCTGGCGGCCGCGGCGGTCCCGGTCGGCGAGGCCCAGGTGTACGTCGACGGGCAATCGAACCTGCTGTCCGCCGACACCGATGTCGACCGGGCCAAGGCCCTGTTGCGGACCCTCGAAGAGAAGGACACGCTGGCCAAGCTCCTCGACAAGACGCTGACGGCGCCGGGGATCTGCGTCTTCATCGGGGCCGAGGCGAACCTCGCCGATCTGACCGACGTGTCGGTGGTCGCGGCCCCGTACGGCGCCGACGATCGGCCGCTCGGGACCATCGGCGTCATCGGCCCCTCGCGGATGAACTATTCCCGAGTCATTTCACTGGTCGACTTCACGGCCGAGATGATCACGTTGTCCTTGAGCAAGGGTTGAAGGCCGGCGATCCCACGACTGACGAGAATCGCCGCCGAAGAATGAACCGAGCGAACCGAATGAACCGAACGAACGAAAGAACCGCAGCAGACGGAGGACCGAAGTGAGCCAAGAGGAGCAAGATGGCCGGGCGGGGGGCGGGGCGGACAAGGGCGCGCGGGGCGGCAACGGCGCGACGTCGGACGGCCCCGGCGGTCCCGCGGGAGCCCCGCCCACCGACGCCGAGCGCTTGGCGGCCCTGACGGCCGAGCGCGACGAGATCAAGGATCGCATGCTTCGCATCGCGGCCGAGTTCGAGAACTCGAAGAAGCGCGCGCGCAAGGAGCAAGAGGACGCCGAGAACAAGGTACGCGAGCAGGTTCTGCGCGACATGCTGGACGTGATCGACAACCTCGAGCGCGCCGTGGGCGCGTACGGCGAGAGTGGCACGGGCGCCGCGGCGCCAGCGCCGCAGGATCCCACGGCCGTGTTGAAGGGCGTCGGGTTGGTCCTGCGCCTGTTCCAGTCCAAGCTCGAGCGCTACAACGTGAAGCCCTTCGCGGCGCGCGGTCAGCCGTTCGATCCCCGCATCCACGAAGCGATCTCGCGCGTGGAGACGGCCGAGGTTCCCGCGGGAGCCGTGGCGGTCGAGCTGCAGCGCGGATATCGCATCGGCGAGCGCCTGCTCAGGCCCGCCATGGTGAGCGTGGCGACCGCGCCAGCCGCGGGCGACGGCAAGGCGGCAGGCGGACCCGACGGCGGAGGCGCTTGAATCCCCTGCTGGGGATCGACTTCGGGACGACCACCACCGCCGCCGCCCTGATCATCGGGCGCGACATCGCGGTCGTTCCGCACGCGGGTGACGCCCTCTCGATCCCGTCGGTGGTCTCCTTCACGCCGTCGTCGGCCGGCGGGCGGATCCTGGTCGGCACCGAGGCGGTCGCGAACGCGCGCCACCCCGAGCGAACCATCACCGCCGTCAAGCGGCTGCTCGGGCGCAAGCTGGAGGCGCCCGAGGTGCGGCACCAGCGCCAGGAAGCTCCCTACGAGCTGGTGATGGCGAAGAACGGCGACGTGCGCGTCCGCGTCGGCCGGCGGCACCTCAGCCCGCCCGACATCGCCGGGTACGTCTTCGACGCCGTGCGGGCCGCCGCCACCCGCCTGGCTGGTCAGCCGGTCGAGGAGGCGGTCGTCGCGATGCCGGCCGACTTCAACGATCTGCAGCGCCAGGCCGTGCGCGACGCCGCGCGGATCGGCGGCCTCAAGGTCGTCGCGGCCATCACGGGTCCCGCCGCGGTCGCCTTGGGCGCCGGCCTCTATCCCCTGCCGCGCGGCGCGGACAAGAAGGACCACCGGGTGCTGGTCTACGACCTGGGCGGCGGCTCCTTCGACGTGGCGGCGCTGGTGGTGCGCGAGGAGGGCGTCGAGGTGCTGGCCAGCGGAGGCGACGCCTTCCTGGGAGGCGAGGACTTCGATCAGCGCATCGTCTCCTTCGTCTGCGAGGAGTTCTTGCGGGCCGGCGGCTCCGATCTGCGTCGCGAGCGGCTGGTCCTGCCGAGGCTGCGCGTGGCGGCCGAGCGAGCCAAGCTGGCGCTCTCGACCGAGGACGAAGTCCAGATTCGCGTGCCGGAGCTGGCGGCGCGGTTGCCCGAGGGCGTGCGCCTGACGCGCGAGCGTCTGGAGAGCCTGACCCAGGATCTGATCGATCGCACCGTCTGGCCGTGCGAGTCCGTGCTCCGCGACGCCCACTGGTCGCTCGAGGAGGTGGACGCGCTGGTCATGGTCGGGGGACAGACGAACATGCCGCGCGTGCGGGCGCATCTGGCCGACTGGCTGGGCAAGGCGCCCCTCGACCTCCCGTCGCCTCCCGAGGCACTCGTGGCGTTGGGGGCTGCCCGGCAGGGGCTGGCGCTGGACGCGGCGGCCGCCGCGGGCGGGCGCGGGCGCAAGCGCAAGGTCTCGATGCCGGTGGTCGAGGCCACCTGCCTGTCGCTGGGGGTGGAGAGCGCGGGCGGCGTCGTGGCGCGCTTGATCCCGAAGGGCACGCCGCTGCCGGCGAAGGCCAGCCAGGGCCTGACGACCTCGACCGACAACCAGGCGCACGTGGTCGTGCACCTTGTGCAGGGCGAGCGCGAGATGGCGGCCGACAACGACAGCATCGCGCGCTTGCACATCGGGCCGCTGGGGCCCGCGCCGCGGGGCACGCCCCAGATCGAGATCGAGATCGAGACCGACGGCGGAGGCCTGCCGCGGGCCGTGGCGCGCGACGTGACGACGGGAGAGCCCGTCGGGGTCCGCGTCCGACCGAGCGGGGGCCTGACCGAGGCGGAGCTGACCGCGCTCTCGGCCATTCACGCCGGCGTGCCGGCGCCCCTACCGCCGGCAGAATCGGCGGGATCGGCCGGCGCGGCCACGGGCGACGAGGCCGGCGCCCCCGCCGCGGCCATGGTGGCGCTGTCGAGCGGCCCGGTGCCGCTCGTCGACCCCAGCGAGCACCGAGGTTGACCCTGGCCGTCGATTACTACGAGACGCTGGGCGTGGCCCGTGGCGCTTCCGACGGGGAGATCAAGGCCGCCTACCGGAAGCTGGCTCTCCGCTTTCACCCCGATCGGAACCCTGGGGACCGTGCGGCCGAGGAGAGCTTCAAGTCGGTGAGCATCGCCTACGCGGTGCTCTCGGACACCGACAAGCGAGCGCACTACGATCGTTTCGGGGCGCTCGGCGACGGCAACCCGTTCGCCGGGGCGAGCGTCGCCACCGCCACCGACTTCTTCGACGCCATCTTCGGGGATCTACTGGGCCTCGGGCGCCGGAAGAGCAGCGTCGGTCGGGATCTGCGCTACACGCTCGAGATCTCCTTCGAGGAGGCCATGCTCGGCTGCCGCAAGACCATCGCCTTCGATCGGGCGGAGGACTGCACCGCCTGCCGCGGCACGGGCGCCGAGGGTGGGGCGGCGGGGCTGGCGCGTTGCGCGCGGTGCGACGGCGAAGGGAAGCTGAAGCAGAAGATCGGGCTGCTCGGCGGGCGGCGCGAGTGCGTGGCCTGCGGCGGGACGGGCGAGATTCCGCGCGTGCGCTGTCGCACCTGCGAGGGCGCGGGGCTGGTGGACCGGCAGCGCGAGTTCGACGTCTCCGTGCCGCCGTGCACGTCGACGGGGTCGACGCAACGGGTGGCGGGCGAAGGCTCACCCGGACGGCGCGGTGGACCCTCGGGCGATCTACACGTGGTGGTGCGGGTGAAGCCGCATCCGTTCTTCTCGCGCGAGGGGGACGTGCTACTCGTCGACCTGCCCCTGACCATCAGTGAGGCGGCGCTGGGCGGGGAGGTCGACGTGCCGGTGCTGGACGGCATCGTGCGCATGAAGATCCCGGAGGGCACTCAGTCGGGCTCGGTGTTCCGGATCCGCGGCAAAGGCATCCCGCGGCCGAACGGCGGGCGCGGCGACTGTCACGTGAAGACGATCATCGAGACGCCGGTGGGCCTGGGCGCAGGCGCGCGCGAGCTGCTCGGACGCCTGGCCGCCGAGATCGACGAGAGCACGGCGCTGCCCCGCCGGCAGGCCCTGCGCGCGGCCATGCATACGACGATGAACGCCACGATGAACGCGACGACGGACCCGGCGCCCGCCGGCACGGCCGGTAGCGACGCCGGCCCGAGCCCCTCGAATGGTCATGACGGGCGACGAGCCGCCGCCGAGGCGGTACCAGCCGGCGAGGCCTCGGCCGCCGTCGGCGAGCCGGCCGGAAGCCGCCGCGACTGAGCTGGCCCATGTCTGATTCACCGCCTCCGCATCAGCTCCCGCCCGAGCGCCGGCCCGCGTTCCCGTCCCGTCTCCGTGCGCCCGGACGATCTCATCCCGCGCCGACGTCGGGGCGGCCGTCGAGCGGGCTCGTTCCGGCCGCGCTCTTCTTGTTGACCTTCCTGACGACGACGGCGGCGGGTGCGATTCACCAGCACCCCGGGGTCGACATCAGCGGGTGGCAGGTCCTGTTTCCGGTAGCGGCCATCCGCCCCATCTCGGACGGGCTGTCGTACTCCGTCCCCTTGATGTTGATCTTGCTGTGCCACGAGCTCGGTCACTACTTCGTGGCGCGCGCGCACGGCGTACCGGCCTCGTTGCCCCACTTCATCCCGCTGCCGCCGCTGCTCGGGTTCGGCACCATGGGGGCCATCATCGGCATGCGCCAGGTGACCTCGGACCGGCGCAAGCTGATCGACATCGGCGCGGCCGGACCCTTGGCGGGGCTGCTGGTCGCGATCCCCGTGATCGCCTACGGTCTGTCGCTGTCGCCCGTGGGGACGCTGCATCCGGGCGGCATGCAGGAAGGGAACTCCGTTCTTTACGCGGTCGTGAAGCGGTTGGCCAAGGGCGCCTGGCTGCCCGACGGCACGCACGACGTCTTCTTGCACCCGACCGCCTACGCCGGCTGGGTGGGCTTGCTCATCACGATGATCAACCTGCTGCCCATCGGACAGCTCGATGGCGGGCACATCGCGACCGCCTACTTCGGCAACGCGTACGGCCGCTTCGCGCGGCGGCTGCACCAGGCGCTGCCCGTCGTGGCCGTGGTGGTGTTCTGGTGGGTGACGCTCGCCGTACGGCGCGAGGTCGCCGGCACCAACCGCGCCACGACCGGCGAGATCCTTTCCATCGCCGCGCAGGGCGCCATGCCCTGGATGGTGTGGTGGGTGATGGTCTCCGCGGTGCGCCGCCTGAGCGGCTCGATCGACCACCCGCCCGTCGAGGCGTTCCCTCTGGGGGCCAGCCGGCGGCGCCTGTTCTGGCTGATGGTGGTGGTGTTCGCCCTGTTGTTGATGCCCGTGCCGATGCGGCAGACCCTGGCCGGCGTGGACCGCCCGCCGCCGCCGCCTGATCGGCTGTCGCCTCCGGCGGCGGCACCGCTCCAGCCCGAGGCGAGCCCGCCGGAGCCGCGGCGTTGACTGTGCCCGGGGCGGCCCTCGACGAGGCGGGCGAGGCGCTGTGGCGCGCGGCGCTCGAGGCGTGGAGCGAGCCGGCCCGCCACGACGCGTTCGTGGGGCACTGCTACGCGGCGACGTCGCTGGTCGCGGCGGCCGCCCGTTATCGCGAGCGCCTGGCCGCGCATCCGGATGATGAGATCGCGCGCAAGATGTCCGCGCGGATCGCGTTCCTGGCCGCCCAGTCGCTGCGCCCTTCGGCGCCGGCGCGCCCGCCGCTCTCGCGGTCTCCGCTGTTCCTGATCGTCGTCGCGCTGGCCGGCATCGGGGGCGCGATCCTGGGCCTCCTTCATCGAGCCCGCCGATGAAGGTCCCGGCCTTCGATCTTCCGCTCGAGGAGATCCGCCGCAGCCTGGACACCGTCCGGCGGCCGCTGCGGATCGCCGTGCTGCGCTCGCGCAATCCGTTCAACATCGGCGCCATCATCCGCGTCGCGCACTCTTTCCTGGTTCGTGAGATCGTCCTCATCGGCACCGAGCGCTACTACGAGCGGGCCGCCATGGGCATGGCCCGCTACGAGCACATCGTCGAGCTGCCCGACGAAGCCACCTTCCTGGCCCACGCGCGCGCGGAGGGGTGGAAGCTGGTGGTGTTCGAGCGAGAGGTCGCCACCGCCGATCTGTGGCGGGCCGATCTGCCGGACGAATGCGTGATGGTCTTCGGAAGCGAGGCCGAAGGGGTCCCGCCCGAGATCGTGGCGGCCGCTCACCAGGTCGTGGCCATTCCGATGTACGGCATCAACCACTCGTTCCCCGTGACGGTCGCCGCCGGGATCGCGATGGCCGAATGGACGCGGCGCCGCTACGGCTGAGCGGTCTGGCCGCGCGCCCGGGGGCCTTCAGACAGGGGTGAGGATGGCCAGGGCTTCGAGGTGAGGCGTGTGGGGCAGCATGTCGAAGGGAGTGAGCGAGCGGGTCGCGAATCCTAGCTGGGCGAGGGAGGCGAGATCGCGGACGAGCGTGTCGGGCGCGCAGCTCAGATACGCGATGGCGCGTGGACGCAACGCCGCGGTCGCGGCCAGCACCGCCGGCGCGCAGCCCTTGCGGGGCGGGTTCAGCACCACGATCGCGGCGTGGCCGCATTCGCTCAGGTGGGTGGCGGCGTCGCCGGCCACGAAGCGGGCGTTGGTGACGCCGTTGAGGCGGGCCGAAGCCGTGGCGTCCTCGACGGCGCCCGGATGCTCCTCGATGCCGATCACGTCGCCGGCGTGGGGGGCGAGCGTGAGGGCGATACCGCCGACGCCGGCGTACGCGTCCACCACGCGCTCACCTCCCTGGGGCGCGACGGCGCGCAAGATGGCGTCGTAAGCGCTGGCGGCGACATAGCGGTTCGCTTGCAGGAAGGCTTGCGGCGAGACCCGCAACCGCACGTTCCCGATGCGATCGTCGATCGTCGCGGCGCCGGCCAGGAGCACGTCGCGCAGGCCGTAGAGGGCGTTGCCGCGCGTGGGGTTCACGTTCTGGACGACGCCGGCGACCTCTGGCCGCGCGGCGCGGAGGGCGCCCGCCAGCGCGGCACCTTCGGGGAACGCCTCGCGCGCCGTCACCAGCGTCACCAGCACCGCGCCGTCAGCGGTCGCCCTGAGGATCGCATACCGGAGCTGCCCGGCGAGGCGCGCCTCGTCGTAGGGCTCGATCTGGCGCTCGTCGAGGAGATCGCGCAGCGTGGACGCCACCTCGTCGAGCGGTGGCTCGACGACCGCGCAGCCGCCCAGGTCGACCACGTCGTGGCTGCGCGGCGCGAAGGCGCCGAGGATGAGGCGGCCCACAGCATTCCGGCCGGCGACCAGCTTCGACTTGTTCCGGTACCCGAGGGGCCGGGGTGAGCCCACGGCGCGGTGGACGGCGGCGGAGGCGAGCGCCGGCTGGGACGCCACGAGCGCGCGAAACGCCCGCTCTTTCCAGGCGACCTGCGCGTCGTAGGCCAGGTGCTGCAGGACGCAGCCGCCGCACGGACCCCAGCCCGCGCAGGCCGGCTCCACCCGCTCGGGGGAGCTCCGCTCGAGCGCGACCAGCGATGCCCACGCGGCCGGCCGGTGATGCGAGACGTGATCCACGCGGACGGTGGCGTACTCGCCGGGGAGGGCCCCGCGAACGTGGAGGCTCCACGTCCCTGGCTGGGCGCCACCGTCCGGGCCGGGGAAGGCGGCGGCGGCCATCCCGGCGCCCTCGTCGTCGAGATCGTCGATCGTTACGGAGAGCTCGGCGCCGGGCTCGACGCCGCGCCTGGGCGGCGGCTTTGTCGTCGTCCTGCCCGTCTTGGCCCGGGCTGTCACGCGTCTCCCGAGCCGGTCGATCGGGTGAGGACCGCCGCCAGCTTGGGCAGGGAGACCTCGTATCGGTACGCCGTGCCGCGGTGGCCGTCGTCGAACTCCTCGTGCTCGACGGCGACGCCGAGGGCTCGCAAACGCGCGGCCATCGCGCACGCCGCCAGATCGAGCCCGTACTCGTCCCGTGTGCCCGCGTCCAGGTATACGAGCTTCAGGCGGCGCAAGGCTGCGGCGTGCGAGGGGATCAGCTCGACGGGATCCCAGGCCTTGAAGCGCGCCCACACCGCCGGGACGATCTCGCCGGTCTCCAGGTCGAAGGGCAGGGCGAACCCGTGCGGCGCCGCCGGATCGGGCGCGTAGGCCGCCGACATCGCCAGCATCATGATGGTCACGACCTCGTCCGAGCGCTTCTTCGGCGCGGCGTCGAAGTGGCGCAGGAAGGCGGCGATCCCGCCGTGACGGCGCAACGTCCGGAACGCCGGCGGGATGTCCTGGGCGATCGAGACATCGAAGTAGCCGTCACCCGCGTGGCTGGCCACCGCTACGAACAGTTCGGGGTGGCGCATGCCCAGCACGAGCGCGCCGAAGCCCCCCGACGACTTGCCGCCGATGGCCCGCGCCTCGCGCGACGCTATCGTGCGGAACCGCTCGTCGACCGCCGGGATCAGCTCGCTGCAGACGTGGGTCTCATAGCGACCGGTGGCGGGCGAATCCAGGTACTGGCTGCCTCCGAAGCGGGTGAAACAATCAGGCGCGACCACGATGGCCTCGGGCATCCGGCGGTCGGCCACCAGGCGATCCAGCCGATCGCCGAGGGACGGCTCCCAAGGTCCGCCCTGGAACAAGCCGGACCCCGTCGAGGTGAAGCCGGCCAGCCAGTAGATGCAGGGGTAGCGCCGCCCCGGCTCGTGGTCGTACGACGGCGGCAGCCACACGGGTACCGCGCGGCGGCTGGGATCGCCGAGCGCGTTGCCGGCGAGCACCGCGCTGTCGAGGAGCAGGGTTTCGATCCGGCCAGAAGCGGGGGAGGACACGCGGCTACGGTAGCAGGTGGTGAGAGGCGGAACAGCTCCCGGCGGGCTACCTCCGAACGAGATCGCGCCAATGATCTCGCGGAACTTTTGGGGACGGCGGTTGTCTCGCGGGGATGCGACACTCGCGGACGTTCGAGGGGCTCGGGGTTTTCCTGCTCTATTGCGCGCTCTTGGCCGTGGCCGGGCCGGCGATGTTCTGGTCGGCGCGCCTCGGGCGTCACCTGGACCCGGGACGGGTCCACGGGTTCGTCGGCTACTTCGTCAGTCAAGGAGGGGACGGCGTCAGCCACGTGGCCCTCCCTCTCGAGGACGGGACGGACCTGGTCCTGTCGGGCGCCGAGATCCCCGGCATCATCTCGGCGGGCACCACGATCGAGAAACGGCGGGGCGAGCTGGCTTTTCGCTTCGATGGCGAGCCTGCCGAGTGGCCTCTCCAGGGCTCCCACATCGCGCTCGGCCTGGGGGGCCTGGGCGCGCTCGCGGCGGTCTCCGTGCTCCTCGGGCGATCACGGCTGGCCGGGACTCGCCTGCGTTCCTTGGGCTGGCTGGGTGGGCCGGGGCGGGTGGGCCTGTTGCTGCTGCCGGGCGTGGTCACGCTGGTCATCGGCGTGCTGACCGCGTTCCTGCGCGGCGATCTCGATCGGGTCACGGCCGTGGCCGCGCTCGGCGCGGTGGTGGTAGGCGGGCTGGGAGGCCACCGCGGGACCTGGCGCCGCCTGCGCGAGCGCGTGGTGCTGGCGCGCGCGCGGCGCCTGGCGGCTGGACAGAACGCGGGCGTCGAGCGGGCGCTCGGAGTCGTGCGGCGGGTCGAGCCCGACTACATCGAGCTGCAGTCCGGCCTCGAATCCCGCTGGCAGGTCGCGCTCGGTGCCTGCGAGCGGCTGGGCCTCGGCGTGCTCCCGCATCCGCCCGTCGCCGTCGGCGATCGAGTGGAGGTCATCGGCGCGCTCGAGTACGTCGTCGATCCGGCGGCAGAGGCGTCCAGCCGCGGCGTGGCGCTCGCCAGGCGATTCTGCGCCTCGGAGACCAGACCGGTCCTGATCGCACCCGCGGCCGAGCCCAAGGCGCTGACCGAAAAAGAGCGCCCGCTCCCCGCGCGCCAGCCCGTCCCCAGCCGGGCGCCTGCCGACGTGAATTGAGAGGAGGGCGGAACGGGAAGCGTCGCTGCTGTTCCGCTGAAGCTCCTCGGGATTTGATCGCGCCGCCGTTGGGGGGGAATCTCTGCAGGACATGAGGTTTAGCCACGTCGCGGCGGCCGGAGCTTTGTCATTGGGACTTTGCCTGCTGGGGTGCTCGTCAGGCTCCGGCACGTCGAAGGGGTCGGGCGGCGGCCCGGCAGCCGGCTCGGGTGGCGGGGGTGCGCAACCGGGCTCGGGCACGGGCGGCTCGGGCGGTCCGACCGGCAGCGGCGGCGCCGGTCCCAGCACGGGCACGGGCGGCGGCTCGGGGACTGCCACCGGTGGTGCGGGGATCGGCTCGACGGGGGGAGCGGGCGTCGGCAGCGGAGGCACCGGCAGCGGAGGCGCCGGCAGCGGAGGCACCGGCGGCGGTCCGGCTGGCGGCTCGCCCGGCAACACGGGCGGGCGAGGCGTCCCGACGGGCGGCGCGGCCGGAACGTCGACCGGGGGCGACTCCGGGGCGGGCGGCTCGGACAGCTATCCGATGCCGTCCACCCCGCCCGCCGACGAAGATGGCTCGAAGCTGTGGCTGCGATACCCCAAGATCCCGCTGCCGGGGCGGTTGGCCGAGTACCAGGCCGCCCTCGGCCACGTCGTGAAGGCGGGCGCCTCCGCCACCTTGCAGGCCGCCCAAGCCGAGCTGGTCACGGGCCTGTCGGGATTGCTGGGAGCGACCGTTCCCGTCGCCGACGCGCCCACCGGCGACGGCGCCGTGGTGCTGGGGACGCCCGAATCGTCGACCCTCGTCATGGGATTGGCGCTCGGCGCTCGGCTGACGGCGGTGGGAAGCGAGGGCTATCTGGTCGAAGCGGCCGACGTCGGCGGCAAGAAGGCCGTCGTCGTCGCCGCCAACACCGACGTCGGGGTCCTGCGCGGCGCGTTCGCGTTGCTGCGCCACCTGCAGTGCCACCGCACGGTCCAAGGACTCGCCTTGAGCGGCGCTCCCAAGATCAAGCGCCGCATCCTGAACCACTGGGACAACCTGGACGGAACCATCGAGCGCGGCTACGCCGGACGCTCGCTGTGGCAATGGTCGGCGCTGCCCGCGACGATCTCGCAGCGCTACAAGGACTACGCCCGGGCCAACGCATCCATTGGCATCAACGGCGCCGTCCTGAACAACGTCAACTCGAACGCGGATATCCTGACCGCCGCCAACCTCGACAAGGTCGCCGCGCTGGCCACCGCGTTCCGGCCGTATGGCATCGCCGTGTACCTGTCGGCGCGATTCAGCGCGCCCATCGAGATAGGCGGCCTCACCACGGCCGACCCCAGCGCGGCCGCCGTCAAGCAATGGTGGGTGACGAAGGTGAACGAGATCTACACGAAGATCCCCGACTTCGGCGGCTTCCTGGTCAAAGCGAACTCCGAGGGACAGCCCGGCCCGCAGAACTACATGCGCACGCACGCCGACGGCGCGAAGATGATGTCGGACGCGCTCGGCACCCACGGCGGCGTGGTCCTGTGGCGCGCCTTCGTCTACAGCGACAACGGCATGGACCGCATCCGGCAGTCGTACGACGAGTTCAAGCCCCTCGACGGCATGTTCGGCGCGAACGCGCTCGTGCAGGTGAAGAACGGGCCGCTCGACTTCCAGCCCCGCGAGCCGTTCAGCTCCCTGTTCGGGGCCATGCCCAGCACGCCGCTCGCGCTGGAGCTGCAGGTCACCAAGGAGTATCTGGGCGAGGACACGCACCTGGCTTACCTCGGCCCGTTGTACGAAGAGGTGCTGAAGTCCGATACCTACGCCAAGGGGGCCGGGTCCACCGTCGCACGCGTCATCGACGGGACCACGCACGGCTACACCAACACCGCCATCTCGGGCGTCGCCAACGTCGGCAGCGACGCCAACTGGACCGGGTCGCATTTCAACCAGGCGAACTGGTACGTCTTCGGGCGCATGGCGTGGGATCCCGACCTTTCGGCGCAGTCCATCGCCGACGAATGGATCCGCCAGACGTTCTCGAATGACCCGGTGGTGGTCGCACCCGTCACTGCGTTGATGATGGCCTCTCGCCAGAACCTGGTGAACTACATGACCCCGCTCGGGTTGGCGCACATCATGGGCTCGGATCACCACTACGGCCCCGGCCCCTGGATCAACGACCTCAGTCAGGCCAACTGGAATCCGTTCTACTATCACAAGGCCGACGCCACCGGCATCGGCTTCGACCGCACGTCATCGGGCAGCAACGCCGTCAGCCAGTACGCGGCCATGGTGCGCGATCGATTCGCCAGCAAGACCACGGTGGGCGACGACTTCCTGTTGTTCTTCCAGCGCATGAAGTGGGACGACAAGGTCGCCTCGTCCGGTCGCACGGTCTGGGAGGAGCTGGTGCACCGCTACAGCAGCGGCGTCGACGCCGTGGGCACGATGCGCACGCAATGGACGATGGTGCAGGGACGGATCGACGCCAAGCGATTCAAGGACGTCTCGGACTTCCTGCAAACCCAGCACTACGAGGCCCGCTGGTGGCGCGACGCTTGCCTGACCTACTTCGCCAGCGTGTCGCAAAAGACGATCCCGACCGCCTACGCTGCCCCCGCCCACGACCTGGCGTACTACAAGAACCTGGAGACGAAGTGCCCGGCCGATGCGACGAAACCGCGCTGCCCCGACATCTACAGCGGCACCCCTTCCCCCGCGGTGAAGTGAGCATTCGATGAGGCTGGGAATCGCGGGGATTCTTCTGACCTCGGCGCTCTCGTGCTCGTGCACGGGGGACTCCGGCACCGCGAGCGGAACGGGGGGCGCGCCGGGCGGCACGGGTGGTCGTTCAGCGAGCGGAGGGAGCGCGGCGACCGGCGGTACCCCGGGGAGTGGGGGTGCCAGCAGCGGCGGTGCGGTCGGCAGCGGAGGTGCGCCCGGGACCGGAGGCGCCCCGGCGAGCGGTGGCGGGCCGGGCACCGGAGGCGCGGCGACCGGCACGGGCGGGAGCGCCGCGACGGCCGGAGCGAGCGGCGCGGGTCCCGGCGGGAGGGGAGGCGCGGGCGGACGCGGCGGCGACACGACCGGCTCGGGTGGACGCGGCGGCGTGACGGGCGCTTCCGGCGGCGCCGGGAGCGGTGGCCGCGGCGGCGCGGCCGGTGGCGGGGGGACCGCGTCCGCGACGGGGGGCGCGGGTGGTTCGAGCGGGAACAGCCTGCACTGGGTGGGAACCTGGACCGCGGCGCCGCAGCTGACCGAGATGGCCAACCTCCCGCCCGCCTCGCTGACGGGCAGCGTGCTCCGTCAGGTGATCCGGGTGTCGGCCGGCGGAAGTCAGATTCGCCTTCGCTTCTCGAACGAGTTCGGCAACGGTCCCCTCACCGTCAACGCCGCGCACGTCGCGGTCTGCAAGAACAACCCGGTCGACAGCACCATCGACGTGGCCACCGACAAGGCGCTCGCGTTCTCGGGAATGGCGGGGATCACCATCGCCCAGGGCAAGTCCGAGTGGTCCGACGCGGTGGACTTCGATCTGGCCGCGCTCAGCAACGTGGCCGTGACCACCGCGTTCGGCGCCGTCCCCAGCGATCTCACGGGCCATCCCGGTTCGCGCACCACCAGCTATCAACAGACGGCCAGCACGAACGTCACCGCGGCCAGCATGGCGTCGGCACAGAAGCCGGAGCACTGGTACGTCCTCTCGGGCGTCGATGTGATGAGCGACGCCACGACCCAGGGGATCGTCGTGCTCGGGGACTCGATCACCGACGGGAAGGGCTCGACCACCAACGCCAACAACCGCTGGCCCGATCTTCTGGCCAAGCGCTTGCGGGCCAATGCCGCCACCAGCAGCGTCGCCGTCATGAACCAAGGCATCGGCGGCAATGCGGTCACCACCGGCGGTCTGGGGCCGACCGCCGTCACCCGGTACATGCGCGACGTGCTGGGCCAAAGCGGCGTTCGCTGGGTCATCGTCTATGAGGGCGTGAACGACGTCGGCACCGACGTCGCCGCCGCGCCTGTGACGGCGGCCTTCGACCAGATGATCAGCCAGGCCCACGCGCAGGGCTTGCTAATCTTCGGCGCGACCATCACGCCGTTCGCTGGCCACTCGTATTACAGCGTAGCGCGCGAGGTCGCGCGACAAGACGTGAACATGTACATCCGCAGCGGCAAATTCGACGGCGTCATGGACTTCGACAAGGCCGTTCGCGACTCCTCGACACCCCCCAAGCTCCAAGCGGCATACGACAGCGGCGACGGCCTGCACATGACCCCGACCGGCTACCAGAAGCTGGCCGACACGGTCGACCTGACGTTGTTTGGCCGCTGACGTGTCGCGCAGGGCGAGGTGGAACGGCAGAAGGGACGCTTTCCACCTACATGTAATGCCGACGCCGACTCGTTGCGAGCGAGATTGTTGGACTGCAAGTGTGATATGACCGTCACTTCAGGCGACCTGAAAGAGACTCGAAGCCCTTTGCCCCGCTTTCCACGGAGCTTCTGGCCCGCGGAGCTGGCGCACCCCCCCCGGAGGTTCTCATGTCCCTCTCTCGCTCGATGTCCCGCGTTTCCCTTTCAACCGCGCTTGCCGCGGCGTTGGCCCTCGCCGGATGCGGCGCCGCAGGGACCGACACTCCCGGTTCCGGCGGAAATTCCGCCTCGGGTGGCTCCTCACAAAACGGCTCCGGCGGCAGCGCGAGCGGTGGCGCGTCCAGCGGCGGCACGACGGGGAGCGGTGG
>Ga0105238_10002918_pt1 | contig 17077 bp, 14 predicted proteins | sample KBSC34metaG_FD_81526 | JGI IMG/M metagenome (GOLD analysis project Ga0105238, IMG submission 81526) | Corn rhizosphere microbial communities from Kellogg Biological Station, Michigan, USA - KBS C3-4 metaG | ecosystem: Host-associated > Plants > Roots > Rhizosphere > Soil | place: Michigan, USA... | reverse complement strand
TCGCGTGCGTGGAAATCGAGAATGCGTTTGGCGATGGCGACACGCGCTGCGCGATCCATAAGGCGTTTCCTTCCCTTGAGGCCCGTACCCAAGCCTCGGTTGAACGGTCCCGGGGGCAGCGCTGCGCGGAATGCGCGGACACTGTGTTCACCCGACACTTTGATATAGCAATTTCATAACCCACCCGGCAAGGCCAACGTAATTTCGAATTTTCTCGAAATTACATTGACGCCCACCCCGAAAACCACTATTCGATAATTATCGAATTATGGAAGGGTGAGATGGACGCCAAACAAGTGATCGCCGCGCTGGGGGCTCTGGCGCACGATACCCGCCTCCAGGTGTTCCGCATGCTGGTTCAGCGCGGTCCGGACGGCCTGCCGGCCGGAACGATTGCAGGCGAGCTCGGCATCGCCCCCTCTTCTCTCACCTTTCATCTGCAGCAGCTGGCGCATGCCGGCCTCGTCACGCCGCGCCGCGTCAGCCGGCAGATCATCTACGCGACCGACTTCGCGGCCATGAACCAGGTGATGGGCTATCTCACCGAAAATTGCTGCGGCACGGCCGACGCCTGCGCCCCGGCCTGCCGGCCGGCACAGGCCACCACATCCAAGCCCGAGAGGAAATCAGCATGAAACGCCTGCATGTGCATGTCGGGGTCGACGATCTCACCGCGTCGATCCGGTTCTATTCGACCCTCTTCGCGGCCGAGCCCACCGTTCGCAAGGACGACTATGCGAAATGGATGCTCGACGACCCGCGCGTGAATTTCGCGATCTCGGAGCGGCATGGCTCGGCGGGCCTCCAGCATCTGGGAATACAGGTCGAAGATGGGACTGAGCTGGCCGAGGTCTACGAACGGCTGCGCAAGGCCGACGCCCCCGTTCTGGACGAAGGCAGCACCGTGTGCTGCTACGCCCGGTCGGAGAAATCCTGGATTTCCGATCCGCAGGGCATTGCCTGGGAAACATTCCTCACGCACGGCGAAAGCACGGTCTATGGGGGCGATGCGCCCACTGTCCCCGCCGCGAAACCGCAGGCATCGCGCTGCTGCGGCCCGACACTGGCGGCGGAGTAGCCGGCGGTGGCAGTCCAGAACGTTCTTTTCCTCTGCACCGGCAATTCCGCGCGCAGCATCCTTGCCGAAGCGCTGATCGATCATTGGGGCGCAGGCCGCTTCAAAGGCTACAGCGCCGGCAGCTTTCCGAAGGGCGAGGTCAATCCGCTCGCGGTCGAGCTGCTGAGGCAGTTCGGCATGCCGACCGCCGGTCTGCGCAGCAAGAGCTGGGATGAGTTCGCCGGCCCGGGCGCACCGGTGATGGACTTCGTGTTCACTGTCTGCGATCAGGCCGCAAGCGAACAATGCCCCGTCTGGCCGGGCCATCCCGTCACCGCGCATTGGGGCCTCGCCGACCCGGCCGCCGCCGAAGGTAGCACGGCGATGCGCATGCTCGCTTTCCGGCAGGCCTTCGCGATACTGGAGCGGCGGGTCAAGACCTTCGTGGAGTTGCGCGACGCGCTCGATCAAAAGGCACTGAAGGCGCAGGTCGACGAGATCGGACGCATGAACGATCAAGCAGCCGAGGGGGCATCATGACGGCGGCCCTGGCTACAGCGCCGAAAGGCTTGGTGCGGGCCACCGCGCGGGCCGCGGCGATGGAAGCGATCGCCACGGCCTTCCTGCTGATCGCCGTAGTCGGCTCGGGCATCATGGCCGAGCGTCTGTGCGGCGGGAATACGGGGCTGGCATTGCTGGCGAACGCCCTTGCCACCGGCGGGGCGCTGGTCGCGCTGATCCTCGCCTTCGGCCCTCAGTCCGGCGCCCATATGAATCCGGTCGTGACCCTGGCGGCGGCGATCACCGGCGGCCTCGAATGGCCGGCGGTGCCCGCCTATATCGCGGCCCAGCTCATCGGCGGGATTGCCGGCGTCTGGCTGGCGCACGCCATGTTCGACCTGCCGATATTGCAGATTTCGCACCATGCCCGTTCCGGCGCCGGCCAGTGGATCGCCGAGGCCGTGGCGACCTTCGGCCTGCTCGTCGTGATCTGGGGGTGCAGGGCGCACCGCGAGCCGGTGACAGCCATCGCGGTCGCCGCCTACATCACCGGGGCCTATTGGTTCACCGCCTCGACCGCCTTTGCCAACCCGGCAGTGACGTTCGCCCGGGGTTTCAGCGACACATTCGCCGGCATCCGCCCGATCGATATCGGCGGCTTCGTCGCGGCGCAATTCATCGGGCTGGCGCTGGCGCTGCCGGTGCTTGGGCGGCAATCGAAGGACACCGGCGCATGACGGTCACGATCTATCACAACCCGGCCTGCGGCACGTCGCGCAACACGCTGGCCATGATCCGTAATGCCGGCATCGAGCCGACGGTCATCGAATACCTGCAGACGCCGCCCACGCGGGCGGAGCTCATGGACCTCGCCGCGCGCATGGGCCTGCCGCTGCGGTCGATCCTGCGCCGCAAAGGCACGCCCTTCGACGCGCTGGGCCTGGCCGATGCGGGCGATGCCGAACTGCTCGACGCCGTCGACCGGCATCCCATCCTGATCAACCGGCCGATCGTCGTGACCATGGCGGGAGTCCGCCTGTGCCGGCCGTCGGAGGTGGTCCTGGAACTGCTCGACAGTCCGCAGGAGACCGCCTTCGTCAAGGAAGACGGCGAGCCGGTCGTCGTCGCCCGTCGCCTCGACACAGCCGCCATGGGCGCGCTGGCTGACGCTCTGTCCGCCGCCCGCCTGCCGGTTGCCGACCTCGGCCTGGCGGACCGCCGCTTCTACCGCTTCGCCACCACGATCGATGAAACGGTCGGCTTCGGCGGCATCGAGGGAGCCGGTCCCGACCGCCTGATCCGGTCGGTGGTGGTGGCGCCGGAGCGGCGGGGGCAGGCTTACGGCAAGGCCGTCGCCCAGACGCTGGAGCGCCTGGCGGGGGAGGATGGTGCGCAAAGGCTTCATCTGCTGACAACCGGCGCCGCGCCGTTTTTCGCACGGCTGGGCTATGAGGCGAAGGACCGGGCCGAGGCGCCCGCCGCAATCGCGGCGTCGGAAGAGTTCAAGGGTCTCTGCCCGGCCAGCGCCGCCTACATGACGAAGGCAGTCAAGACGAGCTGGTGACGATCAGCGACCGTGGGCGACCGTGCGCGCAGGCAGCAGATCGAACTTCTCCAGGATGAACAGCGGGCCGATCAGCAGGAAGACGACATCGTCCAGGAAGGCCGGCTTCGCGCCCTCGACATGGTGGCCGTAGAACTGGCCGAGCCAGGCGGCGATCCACAAAGCGGCGCAGATCCACAGGACCGCCAGGCCGGCATTGCCCATCGCGATGACGACGGCGCCCGAGACGGCAAAGATGGCCGCCATATAGAACGCGGCCCGCAGCGACAGCGCAGCATAGAAGGCCAGGGCCAGCAGCCCGACGACGGTGGCGCCGTTCACCCAGGGGGCGGCCGACGCGGAAAGGCCCAGCCACCGGCCGAGCGGCAAGGTCCACAGCATACCGATCGACGCGAACAGGATGACAGGCACGCAGATCGTATGGACCAGCGCGTTCGTCGGGTTGCTGTGGGTCTTGCGATATTCGTCGAGGAATTGCCGTTGGGTGCGCATCCAGGCCTCCTGGGCGTCATTCTGTGCCACAGACGATCGAAAGTCGATCAGGCTCTCACGCCAAAGCCCGGCGCAGGGAGTTGGCGAGATCTTCGACCTTGAAGGGCTTGCGCAAGATGGCGTCGCTGCCGACGACGCGCTCAACCGCCCTGGTGTCGGCATAGCCGGTGACCAGGATCACCGGCAGGCCGGGACGGCGGCGACGGGCCTCGGCGGCGACGGCCGCGCCGTTCAGGCCCGGCATGGCGAAATCGACGATCAGCAGCTTCGGCCGGTCGCTATCGAGCCGCGCCAGACCGGCCTCGCCATGTTCGGCCTGGGTCACGTCATAATCGAGCGTCTCCAGGCACTGCACGATGAAGCGGCGCACATCCGGATCGTCATCGATGACCAGCACCTTTTCATGCTGCCCACGCAGCACGGCCTCCGGCGGCGTATCGACGATGAGTTCGGCATAGGCGCCATCGACCCGGGGGAGCCAGATTTCGATCGTCGTCCCCTTGCCCAGCTCGCTGCGCACCCGCGTGGTGCCGCCCGACTGCTGGGCGATACCGTAGACCTGGCTCAACCCCAAGCCGGTCCCCTTGCCGACCGACTTGGTGGTGAAAAAAGGGTCGAAGACCTTGCTGAGCAGCTCCGGCGCGATGCCGATCCCGGTATCGGCGACCGAGATCACGACATAACACCCGGGCTTCAGGTCTTCCCCCCAATCCTGCTCGACCCGGCTGGCGATGGTCAGCACGCCGCCCTCCGGCATCGCGTCGCGTGAATTGATCGCGAGGTTAAGGATCGCCAGCTCAAGCTGGTTGGCGTCCGCGGTCGCCATCGCATCCTCTGCCATCAGATCGGTCTCGATCCGGATCGTGTGGCCCAGCGACCGCGACAGCAGGTCGTCCATGTTGCGCACCAGCTGGTCGATATCGACCGGTTTCAGCACGAGGTTCTGGTTGCGGGAGAAGGCCAGCAACTGGCTGGTCAGCTTCACCGCGCGCTCGACCGCCTCGCGCGCATAGCCGGCCATGCGCTGGATGCGGTCGTCAGTCGTACGCCGGCCGATCAGCTCGACATTGCCGTGGATCGCGGTCAGCAGGTTGTTGAAGTCGTGCGCGATGCCGCCGGTCAGATGGCCGATCGCCTCCATCTTCTGGGCCTGGACGAAAGCCGCCTGCGCCTTCTCGCGCTCGGAAATCTCGTCCAGCAGCCGCTCGTTCGTTTCCTGAAGCTGCTCGGTGCGCTGGGCGATCCGGCTTTCCAGCGTTTCGTTGAGGCGCCGCAGCTCGGCCTCGGCCAGCTTGCGCTCGGTGATGTCGAGCGAGACGCCGGTCAGCCTGACCGACTGCGTGTCCGCCTTGCGGCCGCCGCGGATATAGACCCAATGGGTGCGCCCGTCCGGCCAGACGATCCGATATTCGATGTCGAAATCGTTATGTGTCTTCAATGCCCGGCGGACGGCTGTCTCCTGATGCTCGCGGTCGTCGGGATGGATCGAGGCGAGCAGGTCGTCATAGGTGAAATGATCGTCCGGCGCGCGGCCGAAAATCTGTTTGCAGGCCGCGGAAGCGCTGAGCGCACCGGTCCCCACGTCGAGGTCCCATGTACCCATCCGCCCGCCCTCGAGCGCGAAGCGCAGCCGCTCCTCCGCCTGGACCTGAGCGGTGAGATGGTCGCGTGCCTGATATTGCCGCCGCCGCGCCCGCTGGGCCGAAGTGACGGCGCTGACCAGTGTTTCGCCGTTCAGCGGCCGCTCCAGCAGCACGACATTGCCTATGGCGCGCAGCCGCTCGGCCGCCTGCACCGGCCGGGGGCCCATCTGCTTGGTCGCGAGAATGACGAACGGCAGATCCGACCAGGGCGGCTGCCGCTCAAGCCAATCCACCAACGGCGCCTCATCCGACGCCGCCAGGATCTCCTCGGTGACGATCACCGCGGCGACGCCGGCTTCCATGGCGAGCGGCAGTTCGGCGAGGTCGTCGACCGCCAGGCAGCCGATGCCGGCGCCAGCGAGCAGCCGGCAGATCACCTCGGAGTCGCGCCCTCTCGGCGCAAGGATCAGAACGCGATCGTCCATGCGGGCCAAATGTCAGTCCTCTGCCCCCAGCATGGGCACCCTGCCGCGATAGGCCGGCACCCCGGTCAAAACGCCCTCGAAGTCGGTCAGCGGCTCGCCGACCTCAAGGCCTGTAGACGTTAAACGGAATTCCCGTATGGCGTGTTCGTGCGGCGCGGTCCGACTTTTCACGGTCGAGACCGCCGTCTTCAGTTCGCCGGCGGATTCGAAGAACCGGAACAGCACGATGGTGTCGCTCAGATAGCTGAGATCGACGTCGCTGCGCATATCTCCGATCAGCCCGTGCTGACCCAGCACAAGGATGGTCATGATCCCTTGCTGGTTCAGGTAGGTCAGCAGCTCATGCATCTGCAAAAGCAGGAATTTCTCGCCCGGCATGGCCTGCAGGTATGCGTTCAGGCTGTCGATGACGACAACCTGCGCATGCTCCTGCTCGACCGCGTCGCGTACCCTGCTGGAGAACTCCCCTGGGCTGAGCTCGGCCGGGTCGATCTGCGACAGCATCAGCGTTCCGGGTTCGATGAATTGTCCGATATCCATGCCCAGCGCGATGGAGCGGGACATCAGCGTGCCTAGCCCCTCATCGAACAGGTAGTAGGCGACCTTGTCCCCGCGTTCGAGCGCGGTGCGGGCGATGGAGACCGCGGTCGTCGTCTTGCCGATACCTGATGGACCGGTCAGCAGCGTGTTGGTGCCGGGCATCAGGCCCCCGCCCAGCAGCCGGTCCATGCCCGCGCTGCCGGTGGTGACCAACGCTTCGCTGAAGCTGCGCCGGTGGTCCGAGGCGACCAGTCGCTGAAAGACCTTGAGGCCCCCGGTCTCCAGATTGAAGTCGTGAAAGCCGCCGCGATACTTGATGCCGCGCATCTTGATGACCTGCAGGCGGCGGCGCTGGCCGCCGAAATCCTGCAGCGCCTGGGCCAGCTCGATGACGCCGTGGCAGATGCTGTGAAGCTGCAGGTCGCCGGGCTGGGACGTCTGGTCGTCCAATACCATGACGGTGCAGTTCACGGTGGCGAAGAAATGCTTCAGCGCCATGATCTGCCTGCGGTAGCGCAGCGGATTCTGCGCCAGCAGGCGCATCTCGGACAGGCTGTCGAAGGCGACGCGGGTCGGCCGTGCGGTGGTGATGCGGTCCATCACCGCCCGCGTGGTCTCCCCCAGCTCGATCTCCGACGGGTGCAGGATCGATTGCTCACCGTCGGGATCGAGCGAGCCGATATCGAGCATCTCGAAAATGTCGATGTCGTCCAGCGTCCATCCGTGCGACGCCGCCACCGCCCGCAATTCGCCCGCGGTTTCGGACAGGGTCACGTAGAGCGTGCGCTCCCCCTGCCTGGCGCCCTCCAGCAGGAACTGCAGCGCCATGGTAGTCTTGCCGGTGCCCGGCGCGCCTTCGACCAGATAGATGCGGTCGGGCGTCAGACCGCCGCCAAGTATGTCATCCAGACCGGCGATGCCGGTCGAGATTCGTTTGTCGCATAGCATAATGTTCACGATACCCTCGCGAAAACAGCCGCTTGGCGGCCGTCAGTCAGCCAGGTCCAGGAACGGGGCGAGAGACTGGATACCCCTCGGCACCGTCGCTGGCTCAAATCTTCGGCTGGTACAACCGGCTGGCTTTCACAACGTTCCAAGCTGCAATGGCCAAGCGCGAAAAATCCACATCGCGAAGGCGCCGAATGTCCGCGAACAGGGGCGCGCGGGAACGTTCCGACCGCCCAAGGGCTTCATGTGTCATGACGGGCGGGATGCCCGCGAGATAATGGAGATGTTGAAATGCTGAGGAATTTTGTCCTGGCCGCCGGCGCGCTGACGATGGTCGCCGGTTTCGCCATGGCGCAAGAGGCGCAGCAGGCGACCACCCCGGGCGCGCCGGATATCAATCAGCTGAACGCCGATGCGGCGGCCAAGGCGCGGGCCCAGGCCAAGCCGGGCGAGGAGTATGAATGGTCGGTGGACAGCACCACCACCCATGTGCCGGTCCACCCGAAGGTGATCGAGAAGACGACCACCACCAACGTGGCCCCGCCGCCGGTGATTGAGCACCGTCACACGCAGACGACGACCACCACCACCAACGGCGATCAGTAAGCCGCGATAGCGGAAGCGGTCAGGCGGCCGCTTCCGCCGCCGCCATCAGCAGCGAGGCATTGCCGCCGGCCGCGGTCGTGTTGATGGTCACCACCCGCTCGGTCGCGAACCGGCGGACATAGTTGGGGCCGCCCGCCTTGGGCCCGGTGCCCGACAGCCCTTCCCCGCCGAACGGCTGGGTGCCGACGGTCGCGCCGATCATGGTGCGGTTGACGTAGAAATTACCGACACAGGCGCTGCGCCGGACCCGTTCGACGGTCTCGTCGATGCGCGTCTCCAGCCCCAGGGTCAGGCCGTAGCCGGTCTGCCCGATCTCCTCCAGCACCTGATCCAGCCTGTCGGACTGATACCGGGCGACATGCAGGAACGGCCCGAACACTTCCTTGCCCAACGACGCGATCCCGTCGATCCAGACGGCGCGCGGGGCGAAGAAATGGCCTGCTGTCGGGATCGTGGGGGCGACCGCAAACGGTTTGCCGACCTCGCCGACATGGGCGTTCAGCGCCGCGAGGGCATCCTCGTCGATCACCGGCCCGATATCGCTCGACAGGTCCGCCGGGTCGCCGACCTGAAGCTCGGCGATGGCGCCGCCCAGCATGGCGGCGAGGTCGTCGGCGATCTCATCCTGGACATAGACGCAGCGCAGCGCCGAGCAGCGCTGGCCCGCGCTGTCGAAGGCCGAGACCATGATGTCGGCCACCGCCTGTTCCAAAAGGGCAGAACTGTCGACGATCATCACGTTGATGCCGCCGGTCTCCGCCACCAAGGTGGCGATGGCGCCATCGCGCGCGGCCAGCGCGCGGTTGATCGCCTGGGCGGTGGCGGTCGAGCCGGTGAAGACGACGCCGGCGACGCGGCGGTCGCCGACCAGCCTGGCCCCCACCTTGGCCCCGTCGCCCGGCAGGATCGACAGCACGCCGTGCGGAATGCCGGCCTCATGCAGGAAGCGCACGGCGCGCGCCGCGATCAGCGGCGTCTGCTCGGCCGGCTTGGCGATGACGGCGTTGCCGGCGACCAGGGCGGCGCTGACCTGGCCCAGGAAGATCGCCAGCGGGAAGTTCCAGGGCGAGATGGCGACCATGACGCCGCGCCCGGCATAGGTCAGCTCGTCGGTCTCGCCGGTCGGGCCCGGCAGCTTGACCTCGACCAGGCTCTTGCGCGCCGAGGCGGCGTAGTAGCGGAGCAGGTCCACCGCCTCGCGCACCTCGGCGACCGCCGCCTGGAGGCTCTTGCCGGCCTCGCGGACGGCCAGCGCCATGAAGCGGGCGCGGTCGGCCTCGATCCGGTCGGCCGCGCGCTCAAGGCAGGCGGCGCGGATATCGACCGGAATGCGCTCCCATTCGCGCTGCGCCGGCACGGCGGCGGCCAGCGCCGCCTCGATATCGGCGGAGCCGGCTTCGTGGGCGATGCCGACGACCAGATCGCGGTTCGCCGGGTTGTAAATGGTTCGCGTCCCCTCGCCCGGCCGCTTGACCCCGCCCACTACCGGCCAGGCATCGTCCTCATCCACCGGCTGAGCATTGAGCAGCCGGTCCAGCTCGGCCAGCGCGGCGGGATCGCCGAAATCGAAGCCCAGCGAGTTCCTGCGCTCCGGCTCGTAGAGCGCCGGCGGCAGCGGGATGCGCGCCGGCGGCAGGCTGGCGACGATCGCAGCCGGATCGCGCGCCAGCGCGGCGATCGGCACATCCGGGTTGGCCAGCTGATTGACGAACGATCCGCTGGCCCCGTTCTCAAGCAGCCGGCGGACGAGATAGGCAAGCAGGTCATGATGGGCCCCCACCGGCGCATAGATGCGGCAGGAGACTCCGTGCCCCTCTTCCATCAGCAGGTCATGCAACGCCTCGCCCATGCCATGCAGCCGCTGGAACTCGTAATCGGTGCGGCCCTTGGCGAAGGCCACGATCGACGCCGCCGTCGCGGCGTTATGGGTGGCGAATTGGGGATAGAGTCGGTCGCCCGCCGCCAGCATCCTGCGGGCGGCGACCAGATAGGACAGGTCGGTCACATCCTTGTGGGTATAGACCGGATAGTCCGGCAAGCCCTGTTCCTGGGCCCGCTTGATCTCGCTGTCCCAATAGGCGCCCTTGACCAGCCGGACCATCAGCCGGCGGCCTGCCTTTGCGGCCTCGTCCACCAACCAGTCGATCAGCGGCAGGATGCGCTTGGAATAGGCCTGGACCGCCAGGCCCAGACCGTTCCAGCCTTTCAGCTCCGGCGCGTGGATCAGCCGGCCGATGATGTCGAGCGACAGGTCCAGCCGGTCGGCCTCCTCGGCATCGATGGTGCAGCCCATGTCATAGTTCCTGGCCAGGACCGCCAGTTCGAGAATGCGGGGATAGAGTTCGTTCAGCACCCGGCCGCGCTTCTTCAGCTCATAGCGCGGATGCAGCGCCGACAGCTTGATCGAGATGCCCGGCCCTTCGATCGGGCCGCGCCCGGCATTGGACTTGCCGATGGCATGGATCGCCGCCTCGTAGGATTTGTAATAACGCCGCGCATCCCTGTCGGTCAGCGCGGCCTCGCCCAGCATGTCGTAGGAATGGCGGAAGCAGCGCTTCTCATTGGCCCGCGCCCGCGACAGCGCCTCGTCGATGGTGCGGCCGAGCACGAAATGACCGCCCACCACCGCCATGGCGCGCAGCATCGACTGGCGCAGCACTGGCTCGCCCATGCGGGCGGCGAGCCGCGGCCAGATCTTCTTTTCCTGGGCGGCCCGCAAGGCGCGCCCAGTGACGTCGAGCGCCCGAGTCGACAGGTTGACGAACACCGACGGCGACGCGCCGATATGGCGGGCAAAATCGGCCGAGGCCAGCTTGTCGCGGATCAGCAGGTCGCGGGTGGCGGCATCGGGGATGCGCAGCAGCGCCTCTGCCAGCATCATCAGCACCAGGCCCTCGTCGCTGGACAAGTCATATTCGTGCATCAGCGCCTCGACCGGCCCTGCCCCGCTGTCGCGCTTGCGGATCGCGGCGATCAGTTCCACCGCGTGGGACGTGACGCGGGCCCGCGTCTCGGCGGGAACGTCATAGGCCTGCAGCAGCCGGCCGATGGCAGCGGCCTCGGGCTCGCGATGCAACGCCCGGATCGCGGCCCGGCGCGGACCGTCTTCGTAGGTTCCGAGAGTGAAAAGACGCTTGTCGGCCATCGTGCCCCCGCTGTCTTGCAGCTCAAATTACCACCGTCATTACGAGCGGAGCGAAGCAATCCAGAGCGAAGGACCATGCGGCCCTGGATCGCTTCGTCGCCACGCTTCTCGCAATGACGGCGTATTTTAGCTGATTGGCAGTAGAATATCCCACCGAATTGCCTGCTGTATGGTAAGATGGCGATATTTCCTGCTGGATATTCATAGATGACACCGAATAGAACACTGGCAGATCTGGACCGGATCGATCGCCATATCCTCGCCGCCCTGCAGGCTGACGGGCGCATTTCCAATGTCGATCTCGCAGCCAAGGTGGGCCTGAGCCCGACGCCCTGCCTGGAGCGCACGCGCCGGCTGGAGCGGGACGGGTTCATCGACGGTTATGTCGCACTGCTGAATCCCGAAAGAATGGCGATGGGGCTGCTGGCCTTCGTCGAGGTCTCGCTCGACCGGCCGACGGCGGAGGTGTTCGACAAATTCGCCGAGGCCGCCCAGGCCGACCCCAATATCGTCGAATGCCATATGGTGGCGGGCGGGTTCGACTATCTGATGAAGGTAAGGGTTGCCGATATGGACGCCTATCGCCAATTCCTGGGCAACGGCATCGCTCGCCTGCCTGGGGTGCGCGAAACGCGGACCTATGTGGTCATCGAGGCGGTGAAATCGAGCACCCTGCTGCCTACTGAGCCCTAAGGGCCGGGTCACGCTCGGCATAGCGCCGCGCCAGCACGGCGCAGACCATCAGCTGCATCTGGTGGAAGATCATCAGCGGCACGATCATCGGGCCGACGGTCGCGGCCGGAAACAGCACGCCGGCCATCGGCACGCCCGAAGCCAGGCTTTTCTTGGAGCCGCAGAACACAATGGCGATCTCGTCCGGCCGGTTGAAACCCAGCCGGCGCGCGCCGATCGTGGTGGCGACAAGGGCAAAGAACAGCACGGCGGCGTCCAGCAGGGTGACGACGACCAGGTCGCCCGCGGACAGGCGATGCCACAGCCCTTCGACCACGGCCGCGCTGAAGGCGGTATAGACCACGAGCAGGATCGAGCCACGGTCGACCAGGTTCACCACGAATTTATGCCGGCCGATCCACTGCGCCGTCAGCGGCCGCGACAGGTGGCCGAGGATGAAAGGCGCCAGAAGCTGCAACAGGATGCCGCCGACCGCGCTCAGCGAGATACCGCCGGATGCGCCGCCCTGGCCCAGTTCGCTCGCCAGCAGGAATCCGACCAGAACCGGCGTCACGAACATGCCCAGCACGTTGGAAGCCGAGGCGCTGCAAACGGCCGCCGGCACGTTGCCGCGGGCGATCGAAGTGAAGGCGATCGAGGACTGCACGGTCGAGGGCAGCAGGCACAGGAACAGAAGCCCGTCCAGCATCGGGGCGCTGACCCAATGGCCCAGCCCGGCGCGCAGCGCCACCCCGATCAGCGGGAACATGGCAAAGCTGGAGGCCAGCACCGTCAGATGCAGCCGCCAGTTGCCGATCCCGTCGAGAATCGCCTGGCGCGACAGCTTCGCCCCATGCAGGAAGAACAGCAACGCGATGGCGGCATTGGTGATGAAGCCGAAGATGGCGGCCCCATCGCCGCGGCACGGCACGGCAGTGGCCAGTATCACCGCCATGATCAGGCCGACGATGAACCAGTCTATCGCGAAGGGAAGCTTTGGGTGCGGCATGGATGGAAAATTGGACGGCGGTGTCACGGCAAATGGGCGATCGGCGCGCGATTGTCCAGCCGCCCGGCAGCGTCGCAGGAAAAATATCGCGTGAAACGTCTTGCCGGGTGATGCAACTCACGCGGGTCTTGTGTTTTAACTCGCACGCCCGGACGGTATGATCCGGCGATATTGAGCAGAGTACCGGCACATCCAATGGCAAGACTCCTGCGCGCCTATGCGGGCCTCGTCCCCGTCGTTCTTCTGGTCGCTCTCCTGCTCGGCTTCGGCATTTACAGCCGGAACGCCACCCGCGACGTGGAATACTGGGTCGACCATACGGAATCGGTCCTCCAGCATCTTCAGCAGCTGCTTCAGAGCGTGGTCGATGCCGAGACCGGTGCGCGCGGCTATATCCTCAGCCAGAGCGACGATGCGCTGGTCCCCTACAACACGGCGCGCCAGACCATTCCGCGGGACATCGAGGCGATAGAGCATCTGATGGCCGACAACCCCCAGCAGGTCGACAGCGCGCGGCAGCTGGCGAAGATCATCCAGTCGAAGATCGACGTGCTGACCCAGGCAGTCTCTCTGGTGAGGGCGGGGCATCGCGACGAGGTGGTCAACGGCCAGCACACTGGCGTGGGCCGCACGCTGATGACGGATATCCGCAATCGAATCGCAGCGATGGCCGCCATCGAGGAGGATCTGCTGGCCTCGCGCCGCGCCGCCGAGGAAGAGGCGCGCCAGAAAGTCCAACTGATCATCTATGTCATGGCGGGCATCGCCTCCCTGGCGGCGCTGGTGATCCTGATGGTGGCATCGCGCAACGAGACGGAACGTGCCAGGGCGACGGCTGATCTGATGCGCCTCACCGACGAAGCCCAGACGGCGAACCGCGCCAAGTCGGACTTCCTGGCGACGATGAGCCACGAGATCCGCACGCCGATGAACGGCATCATCGGGCTGAACAGCCTGCTGCTGGACACGCCACTGACGCCGCAGCAGGAGGGGCTGGCCAAGGGGGTGGCAACCTCGGCCGACACGCTGCTCAGCGTCGTCAACGACATATTGGACATTTCGAAGCTGGAGGCCGGGCGGGTCGAGATCGAAGCGATCGACTATTCCCCCTCCTCCGTCATCGAGGCGGCGCTGGACAGCTTCGCGGTCCCGGCCCAGCGCAAGGGCCTCGAGATCGCGGCCGTGATCGACCCGGCCGTGCCGCGCTGGGTCCGCGGCGACCCCTCCCGCTTGCGCCAGGTGGTGCTCAACCTGATCGGCAACGCGCTCAAATTCACCAGCGTCGGCTATATCGAGATCACGCTGGACGCCGGGCCCGAGGCTGACGGCGGCGGCATGCTCAGCATTTGCGTCACCGATACCGGCGTCGGCATTCCGGAGAAGGCGCGCGAACAGCTGTTCGGCAAATTCGTCCAGGCCGACACCTCGATCTCCCGCCGCTATGGCGGCACCGGGCTGGGGCTCGCGATCTCGAAGCAGCTGGTCACGCTGATGGGCGGCACGATCGAGGTCGAGAGCGTCGTCGGCGAGGGTACGACCTTCCGCTTCACCGTCCGCTATGCCGCCGCGCAAAGCGAACCGGCCGTGGCGACGCTGGCGCGGCCCGACCTGCTGAAAGGGCGGCGGGTCATCGTCGTCGACGACACGGCGATCAACCGGCGGGCCATCGCGGGACAGCTCGAATCCTGCGGGATCGTCGCCGCGACCGTCGCAGCGCCCGCCGACTTGGTGCCGGCGATCAAGGAAGCCATCGCCGATGGCCGGCCCTATGAAGTGGCGATCCTGGACCAGAACATGCCGGACGTCAGCGGCATCGCGCTGGCGCGCACCATCCGCGCCACGCGGGCCTTCGCCGACCTGAAGCTGATATTGGCAACCTCCGTCGGCCTGCCCAATCCCAGCGACGATGCCCGCCATGTCGGGTTCGACGATTTCCTGGCCAAGCCGCTGAAGCACGGGCCGCTGATCGAATCGCTGTGCCGGGTGCTGGGGCTGGAAAGCCCCGATGCGGGCGCCACGGCCGCCGCGACCCACGCGGCAAGCGGGCCGGCGCTGGACATACTGGTGGCCGAGGACAATGCGATCAACCAGCAGCTGATTACGGCGCTGCTGAAGAAATGGGGCCACCGCGCCACGATCGTGGACAGCGGGATGGCCGCGGTCTCGGCAGCGTCGGGCGGCGATTTCGACATCGTGCTGATGGATCTGCAGATGCCGGGCATGAGCGGCATCGAGGCGGCCCAGCGTGTCCGCAAGCTGGCCGGCAAACGCGGCCAGGTCCCGATCATCGCCCTGACCGCCCATGTCCTGTCGAGCATCCGCGACGAGGTGCTGGCGGCCGGCATGCAGGATCATGTCACCAAGCCGATCGATCCGGATGCCCTCTCCGCGGCGATTGCCCGGCTGGTGCCGCGATCGGCCGGAAATCCGTCGGCGGCGCCGGCCCCCGAACCGAAGGAAACGCCATCGAGCGCCCTCAACCAGACGGTGCTGATGCGGCTGGAGGACCAGATCGGCCGCGACGACGTCGCCGAGCTGGCGGCGATGCTGCTGGAGCAGACCCCCGACCGGCTGGCGGAAATCCATCGCACGCTCGCCGCCGGCGACGCCACCGCGGCGCGCCAGATGGCGCACGACATCGCCTCCACCGCCGGCAATCTGGGCATCACCGAAGTGGCGAACTTGGCCCACGCGCTGGAGCGGAAATACAATGAAGGCGCCTATGGGGAGCTGGAGCCGATCGCCGCCGAGATGGACAGCGCCTACTGTGCGGCCGCGATCGAGCTCAAGGCGCGGTATGGGTTGCCCGCTTAACGCTTGAAAATATCCGCCCCGAAGGGTTTCAGCCCCGCCCGGCCGGCATAGCCCAGATGGTCGAGGCCGAACATGTCTTCGATCGAGCGCAGCAGGCTGTAATGGTTGTAGGGCACGTCGGAAACGGTGCCCGGCTGGATCAACGGCGAGACCAGCACCGCGCCGATCCGGCCGCCGCCCGGGCCGTTCACCCCCGGCCCCTGGTCGGGCAAGCTGCCGAAGACCTTGGAGTCCGGTCCGATATTCGGACCAGCCTGCTGATCGCAGCAGGCCGAGCTGTCGCCGCCCTCGAACTTCACCGTCCTGGTCGCCTGGTCGAATTTCAGATCGATATCGGCCTCGTCGAAGGTGACGATCAGCAACCCGTCCTGCTTGAAAGCCGGCGAGGCGAGGATTTGCGGGACCGTGTCGGCGAGGAACTTGTCGGCCGAGACCAGGCCGCCGGGCTGGCCGTCGACGCATTTGCGCCCGTCCTCGCCGCCGTCATGGCCGTCATGGCAGAGATTGGGGGTGATGAAGACATAATTCGGCGTCGTCGCAACGGATTTGAGGTCGGCCGCAAGCGCCGGCAGGGCTACGACATTGGCGTCGCAGACCGGCGTGTCGATGATCGAATGGAAATAGACGAAGGGGTTGTGGCGGGTGGCGTACTGGTCCCCGGCGACGGCCTTCTGCGTCTTGTCGGGCGCGCCGATCGCAGGATGGCCGCACGTGGCCGCCTCCCGCGAGGGGATATTGCCCATATCCTCCATATAGCCCTTCCAGGTGAGGCCCTTGGCCGTGAGCTGGTCGACGACGGTCCTGACCGATGCCGGATAGACACAGCCCGCCCCGACCGCCTGCCCGTCGGCGGCGGCTCCCGTCTGGGCGAACTCGACGAAATCGCGGCAGTCGCTCTGGGTGACCGGATTGACGCCCTGGCCGCTGACCATCGCGATGTAGTTGTCCAGGCTGAAATGGCCGATGCCGTGATACTGGTTCAGCAGCGCGCCCTGCCTGGCCAGGCCGTTCAGATAGGTCGCGGGCGACTTCGGGCCGAACGTGTAATTGAAGCCCTCATTCTCCAGCACGATGATGAAGACATGGCCGGGTTTGGCGGCCGGCGCGCCCGGCGCCGTTCCGGAAACCGCCAGGAACAGGCAGCATAGAGCAGCGGCAATCGCCGGCAGCATTCGCGACTTCATCGGATAAATCCCTCGCATATCCCGGCCCTCGCATGTCCCGGGGTCCGCGCTGCTCGCGCGGCGCGGGCGAAGCTATATCACGCCGCCGACTTGGATTGGAGCCAGGCTTCGAGCCCTTCCGATGCCGTATCCGCGCTTCGCCGCAGCACCGCCACCGTGGCCTGGGCCGAGGCGAACTCGCCGGCCTTGCAGGATTTTTCGACCGAACTGGCCAGTTCGCTCACCTTCATCGCCCCGACATTGCCGGCGGTGCCGATCAGCGCATGGGCGTCGGCGGCCAGCGCCTCGGGCGTCTCGGCTTGCGTCATGCGGGACATGCGGGTTTCGAGCTCGGTGCGGAAGGCCTCGACAAACTCGCGCGATTCCTCGGGCGTCATCACCGAATCGAGCGTCTCCAGGGCCGTGCTTTCGATACCGGCTTCCTTCAGGAGATCGCCCAGCGCCGGCTCCGGCGCGGCCGCGGCGGCTGACGCCGGC
>Ga0105238_10002917_pt1 | contig 17078 bp, 18 predicted proteins | sample KBSC34metaG_FD_81526 | JGI IMG/M metagenome (GOLD analysis project Ga0105238, IMG submission 81526) | Corn rhizosphere microbial communities from Kellogg Biological Station, Michigan, USA - KBS C3-4 metaG | ecosystem: Host-associated > Plants > Roots > Rhizosphere > Soil | place: Michigan, USA... | reverse complement strand
TCGCGCCGGCGGCGCTCAAGTTCGTCGTCGCGGATGGTGGCTTCTGGCTGCCTGCCGCGGCCGGTTTCTCCGGTTCCGTCTGGCCCGGTTTTGTCGGCCATCGCAACCCCCCTGCCCGGGCAGACGATTGCCGTCCGTCCGCTTCTAAAGTCGCCGGCAACATAGTTAGAGGGTCCGCGCCCGTCAAGCCACGGGCCGAACTTCCAAGCGATGTATTTTTAGTAGTTAAATCAATGATTTATCGAGGTGCGACATCGTGCCCTTCACGGCCGCGTGAGGACTCGGCGCGAATCCGCGCGACAAGTCGCGCAGAACGACATGAGCGGCAAGCTGTCGGGAGTATGGCCGGAGCGGTCGTTTGGGCGGCCCAGCTCCAGCCGCCCAACCGGCTCAGCTCCAGCCGCCGCCATAGGTGCGGTAGAAGATGTGCAGGCCGATCCTGGTCATCTTGTGCATGGCGCGCGCCCAGCCGGGATGGACATAATTGGCGTAGTAATGCGTCGAGGAACCAACCTCGGGAATGAAGATCTTGCCGGCGGTCACCGCCATGGCTACGTCCTGCGCGGTCTTGTAGGAAGCCTGGTCGGTGATGATCTTCTTCCGGCCGTCGCAGGCGAAGGAGAACTGGCAGCGGTTGAACCAGTTGTCGTTCTGGTAGACGACGCCGCAGATGGTCTTCGGATAGGCCGGATTGCGGACGCGGTTCAAGATCACCTGCGCGACCGCCGCCTGGCCGCGAACAGGCTCGCTGCGCGCTTCGAAATAGATGCCCTTGGCAAGGCATGCCTGTTCGGGCTTGGAAAAGACGCTCGCCGGCAGCGGGTTCTGCAGCCAGGCATGGTCGCCCTTGCCCATCGGCGGAATGAAGCGGCCATCGTTGGGATCGTCCTGCAGCAGCGCCTCGAAGGGCGAGGCCTTGGCGTAGTCGGGCGTGGCCTGGGCGTAGGCCGTGGCAAGAACATCCGGCTTGTCGTTGTTGACGAGGGCGACAAGCGCCGCCGGCAGGGCCGGGTCAGGCTTCTTGTCCTCGCGCAGGTGGAAGGCCTGGGCGATCTGGACTTCCTTGCCCTTGATGCCGGGCTTGGCGAAGGTGAGCTTCAGTCCGCTGTCCATGCTCGGGCGGAGCAGCGAGGACGTGCGCTCGAAAATCGAGCCGGCGCTGAAATTCTTGGGCGGCGTGACCGGCGAGACCTGGACGAGGCGGCCCTTCTTGTCGGCGCGCACGACACGATCCTCATCGGGCGTCGCGCCCGCGGCGCTGCCCTTGCCGCGGAAGGCGACTGTGCCCACGCCCGGCAAATTCACGCCGGAGCCGGAGATCGAGCCCGTGGTGGTGGAATCGACGAACGGCATTTCGGCGGCATGCACCGAGCCGGCGGCGGATTTCTCGATATAGGCGTTCCAGCGGGCGTTGGGCGACTCCAGGCCGGAAATCAGGCTTGTCATATCCTGATAGGCGACGACCGACGGAAAGCCGATCCAAATGCCGAGCCCGAGCACCAAAGGAGGAAGGAAGGAACGTCTTTTCGCAACGGCGGCGGCGGCAAGCCGCATTGATACGCGTCGATGCACGGAACTCTCCAGAACGCTACTGACCCCGGAGAGTCAAAATGAAGCATTAACCTTGATGCGGGGTTAACGACATCGATCGTGTTCTTTTCATGTTTGAGGAAAGCTGGCGAAGAATCAGGCTTGGCGCAGGAAGATCGGCCAGGCGACCGCGGCGCAAATCGCCGCAGCCAGCCACACGCCCGGCCATGCGAAGAATACCAGCAGCCACGGAATGGCGATCGGCACCAGGCAGAAGCCGATGAAGACGAAGCTGTTGGCGAGGCTGAGCGCCGTGCCGACATGGCCGGCGCCGGCAAGCGTGGCAAGCTCGGTATAGGCGACACCGTGCCAGGCGGAGACGGATATGCCGGCGACGACGACCATCAGCGGAATCAACGGCACCAGCGCCGGGGTTCCAACAGTGACGATCACCAGCAGCCAAAGCACCAGGAAGGCCAGCGCGCTCAACGCGCTGCAGAATTTCAGGAACGGACGGCGGTTGCGGTGGCGGTCGGTGAAGCGGCCGCTCCAGACGCGCATCACCATGGCGCCGGTCTGCACGCCGGCAAGGCTGGCGCTGGTCACCCAGGTGCCCATGCCGGCAAAGTCGTGCAGGAAGACCGAGGCGAAGGTCAGCACCGCGACCTGCGGGAAGCAGAGCAGGCCGATCGCGGTCGAGATGCGCCATACCTCGATGTTGCGCAAGGGCGCCGGGCCGCTTGTCGCGGCGGCAGCGTGACCGCCGCCTTCGACCGGTGGTTCGTGCAGCCAGCGCCAGGCAAAATAGGCCGAGAGAGCGGAGACGGCCGCAAGCAGGCCGAAGACCGCGGTGAAGCCCAAAGCCAGCGCCAGCGAAGGCAGGACGAGCGCGCCCAGCCCGCCGCCGAGCGGCACCGCCGTCTGCCGGATGCTCATGGCAAAGCCGCGCTCGCCCTCGCCGAACCAGCCCATGATGGCGCGGCCGCTGGAGCCGTTGACGCTGCCGCCGAGCAGGCCGACGACGAGCAGGCTTGCCGACAGCAGGGGGACGCCGGGCACGATAGTCTTCGTCGGCACGACGAGCATTGCCATGAGGAGAAGCCATGCCGCCGTCGCGCCGAGACCGGTCAGGAGCACGCGACGGTCGCCCCAGCGGTCGGTGAGCACGCCCCAGGGCAGTTCGCTCAGAGCCACGCCGAGGCCGAGTAGCCCGAGCGCGAGACCGAGCGAGGCATTATCGAGATGATAACCCTGGCGCATCACAACCGCCGTCGCCGGAATGCCAGCAAAGGTGGCGGAGAAGCCGGCATTGGCGGCGACGCCGATGCCCAGCACTTTCCAGCGATGGTTTGGTCCGAAGGCGCGGCGAGCGGCAATATCCCCCGCGGGCGGCGGGCAGTCGTTTGGTGTGACGATGGCGGACATGGTTCCATTCCCGTGACGGCCGGCTGACGGCTTGACGGACGGGATGTAGCGCCATAGCTTCATCCATAAAATCAGGAAGTTTTTGATCAACAATCCTTAAAACCAGGACAATGATGATGCGCCGCGTCACGTTCGACCTCGATGTCCTCAGAACCTTCGTCACCGGCATGGAGCTGGGCAGCTTCGCCAAGGCGGCAGAACGGCTGGGACGCTCGACTTCCGCCGTAAGCGCGCAATTGAAGAAGCTGGAGGAGCAGGCGGCAACGCCGATCTTCCGCAAGGCAGGGCGCGGCCTGGCGCTCACCGAGGCCGGCGAGACCATGCTCGGCTATGCGCGGCGGCTGATCGAGCTCAATGACGAGGCGGCTGCCGCCATCCGCGACGTCGAGCTGGAAGGCTGGGTGCGGCTCGGCCTGCAGGAGGATTTCGGCGAGGCCGTGCTGCCCGGCGTGCTCGGCCGCTTCGCCCGCGCGCATCCCAAGGTCCGCATCGAGGCGCGGATCGGACGCAGCCACGACCTTGCCGAGCGTGTCCTTTCGGGCAATCTCGACATCGCGCTCGCCTGGCATGACGGCATGACCCTGCCCTACAGCCACCATATCGCCGATGTGCAGGCGCGCTGGATCGGCCCGGCCAAACCAATCGAGGCTGCTCCGCGCAGTGGCGAGGCCCTGCCGCTGGTGGTGTTCGAGGCGCCCTGCCTGCTGCGCACGGTGGCGACCGAAACACTCGACCGCGCCGGTCTTGCCTGGCGCATGGCCTTCTCGAGTCCCAGCCTCGGCGGCATCTGGGCGGCGGTGGCGGCCGGTCTTGGCCTGACGATACGCACCGATATCGGCCTACCCGCCAATGTCAGGGCAATCGCGCCCGAAACGCTCGGATTGCCGGCGCTGCCGAAGATGGCGCTGCATCTGCACCAGAAGGATGCCGAGCTCGACCCGGTGGCGGCCCGACTGGCGGACATACTGCTGCAAGCGGCGCTGGAGGCGCTGCCCGAGGGTGCAGAGACGAAAGAGCTGCTGAAAGTGGCTTAGGCCCCGTGCGGACTGGAGCGGCGTTGGTACCAACGCCCCAGGCCTCAGCGCTTCTTCGCCCTGCCCGCAAACGGATTGTCGGACGTGCGCAGCGCCATGCGGATCGGCACGCCCGGCATGTCGAAGGCCTCGCGCAGGCTGTTGGTCAGATAGCGGACATAGGATTGCGGCATCGCATCCGGCCGCGAGCAGGAGACCACGAAGCCGGGCGGGCGGGTCTTGGCCTGGGTGACATATTTGATCTTCAGCCGGCGACCGGCGACGGCGGGCGGCGGATGATGCGCCAGGATGCCTTCCAGCCAGCGATTGAGCTTGCCGGTAGAGACGCGGCTGTTCCAGACCTTGTGCGTCTTGATGACGCTTTCCATCAGCCGGTCGAGGCCGCGCCCGGTTTCGGCCGAAACCGTGACCGCCTGGATGCCGCGCGCCTGCGGCAGCAGCCGCTCGGTCTTTTCTCGCAGCTCGGCCAGTAACTCCTGCGGATGGTCGATCAGGTCCCATTTGTTGAAGGCGATGACCGGCGCCCTGCCCTCGCGGATGATCAGGTCGGCAATCTGCAGGTCCTGCTTCTCGAAGGGTATCGTGGCGTCGAGCACGATGATGACGATCTCGGCGAAGCGGATGGCGCGCAGGCCGTCCTGCACCGACATCACTTCCAGCTTTTCGTGAATCCTGGCCTTGCGCCGCATGCCGGCGGTGTCGAACAGTTTGATGCGCCGGCCGCGCCAGTCCCAGTCGACCGAGATCGAGTCCCGCGTGATGCCGGCTTCCGGACCGGTGAGCAGCCGCTCCTCGCCGATCAGCGCGTTGATCAGCGTCGACTTGCCGGCATTGGGACGGCCGACGACGGCGATGCGCATCGGCTTGGTGTCGTCGTAAGCGGGCTCGGCATCGGGATCGGTAATGTCCTCGCCGATCAGCACTTCGCTGGCGGCGATGTCATCGGTCTTGTCGTCCTCCTCGCCGAAGGCGCGTTCCTCGCCGAGGGCGGCGATCACCGCGTCGCGCAGGTCGGGCATGCCCTGGCCGTGCTCGGCGGAAACCGGGATCGGCTCGCCGAGGCCGAGTTCCCAAGCCTCCAGCATCCCCCCTTGAGCGCCCCGCGCTTCGGCCTTGTTGGCGACCAGCACGACCGGCTTGCCGGACTTGCGCACGACCTCGGCGAAGGTGCGGTCGTCGGGCAACAGGCCGGACTTGGCGTCGATGGTGAAGAAGATCAGGTCGGCTTCGCGAATGGCGATCTCGGTCTGCTGGCGCATGCGGCCGGGCAGCGTCGAGGCGGCCGCGTCCTCGAAGCCGGCAGTGTCGATGACATCGAAATGCAGGTCGTAGAGTTTTGCCGCATGGACGCGGCGGTCGCGCGTCACGCCCGGCGTGTCATCGACAAGCGCCAGCTTCTTCCCGACCAGCCGATTGAAGAGCGTCGATTTGCCGACGTTAGGCCGGCCGATGATGGCGACTTTGAACGACATCCAAGATCACGACGCGTTGCCCGACCCGCGGATCAGCTCGGACATCAGCTGCGCCCGCTGGCGCACATTGCGCGGGGCGCCGTCATCCGAAGAGATCTGGTCGAACAGTTTGAGTGCGTCCGCGGACTTGCCGTCCTTCCAGGCGGCAAGGCCGAGCGCCTCGCGCGCGGAGCTGCGCAGCGGATTGGTGTCGGCGGTCAGCGCCTCGACCCGGCTGGAGACATCGGCGAAGGAGCCGTGGTCGACGAGCAACAGCGCTGCCCTCAGCCTCGCCATGTCGCGGATGCCTGCGGGAATGGCGTTGTCGGCCGCGACCTCGTCGAAATCCTTGACCGCGCCGTCGACGTCGCCCTTATCGGCCTTGACGGTCGCGGCGCGCATGCGGGCGAGCAGCGGATAGGCGCCGTAGCCGTCCTTTTCCAGCTGGTCGAGAGCGGCGATCGCCTCGTCGTTCTTGCCGTCATTGGCGAGCTTGAGAGCGGCGGAGAAGGCATCGCCCGAACGGTTGGCGCGGGTCTCGTCCCAATAGCGGTAGCCGACGACGGCGGCGGTGCTCAGCACGATCAGGATGGCGATGCCGAGGATGGCCGGGCCAAAACGATCCCACAGCGCCTGCGCCTGCTCGCGACGAATCTCTTCGTTCACTTCGCGGATAAAACTGTCGTCCGACATCAATCAAAACCATTGCGGCCCGGGACGGGGCGCTTCTTGTGCCCGCGTTTTAGCGAAATTTTGTCGGCATGGAAGGGGGCCGGCCGGAAAATCGGCGCAGAACCCCCGGTACTTCGCGCGGCTTGCCGGAACGCACCGGTGCCACATTTGGGCGATAGCCGGCTTTGCATCGGCCGGAAAGGTCCCCCGAAAGGTTGCCAATGCTTCGTTCGTACCGTGTCCTTGCGTTCAGTCTCGCCTCGCTTGCCTGCACCAGCCCCGCTTTCGCCGATCCGCCGAAGTCGCCAACCGTTTCGCCTGCGAGGCCCAAGCAGGTCGTGCTGATCTCGTTCGATGCCGCCCGCGATATCTCGCAATGGGAGCGCAGCCGGGCGCTGGCAAAGCGTACGGGCGCGCATTTCACCTATTTTCTGTCCTGCGTCTTCCTGCTCTCGCCGGAAACACGACAGCAATATGCCGGCCCCGGTAAGGCCGCCGGCAAATCCAATGTCGGCTTCGGCGCCTCGAAACAGGACGTCGCGGATCGGCTTGCGCAGGTCCGGCTTGCGGCTGCCGAGGGCCACGACATCGGCAGCCATGCCTGCGGCCATTTCGACGGCAAGGCGTGGAGCAAGGCCGACTGGCTGGCCGAATTCGCCTCCGTCCGGCGCATCTTCGAAAACGCCTATGCGATCAACGGTATTCCGGAGCCGGCCGACTGGCACGATTTCGCGCATCATGCCCTGGTCGGGTTTCGCGCGCCCTATCTTTCGACCGGCAAGGCGCTTTACGAAGCGCTGCCCGAGGCCGGGTTCCAATATGACGCCAGTGGCGTTTCGAACGGCCCCGACCTGCCGCCAACCAGGAACGGCATAACCCACTTCGCCCTGCCGCTTATCCCGGAAGGACCGAAGGCGAAGCCGGTGGTCGCCATGGATTACAATCTCTATGTCCGCCATTCAGGCGGCACCGAGAAGCCGGCGATGGCGGACGAATTCACCGAGCGCGCCTACCAGGCGTTCCATGCCGCTTTCGAGACGCAGTACAATGGCCAGCGCCTGCCGCTGGAGCTCGGCTTCCACTTCACGCTGATGAACAACGGCGCCTATTGGAACGCACTGGAGCGCTTCGCCGGCGAAGTGTGCGTGATGTCGCAAGTCGAGTGCATCAGTTTTCGCGATTATGTCCTACGCCGGCGCGCCGGCGAGACGCAGGCAACGGTGGGCGGCTGACTGGACATAGCAACGCCCTAACTTACCGGCTGATCCTCGGGACGCATGCCAGCTTGCTCGCGTTCTAGATAATGCTGATCGATAACCGGCAGTTGCTCACCCTGCAGCGTCGCCTCGAAGGCACGCAAACGTTTGTGGACCGACTGCAGTTCGACAATCGTCGACCAGGAATTCAGCAGGAATTGCAGCGAATTCGTCACCTTGCCGAACGCGTTCGATATCTGGTTCAGGGCGCCGAACGTGATCTTATGCGCAACCAGCGACGGCCCCAGGATGAGCAGCGAGAAGATGTTGTCGGCCTGGAGGTAGGTGTAACGAACAACGTTGAAATAGATATAGTGAAAATATAGCTTGAAATAATTGCGGCGGACATTCGTGAACAATTGTGTCGTCGTCGCCGGCTGAGCCCGGTCGGCATGATCTTCGCCGTAGACGAGTTCCTTGCGATAGGCTGCCTCGACACGCTGGTTGCGGAACTGCAGACCCGGCAGCTTGAGACCCGCCACCATCACGGAGATCGTCCCGAACAGACACCAGCCCAATGCGGCGACGACCAAAGGCTGCGGGACCGCGCCGACGATCGGTAGTTCGGTAATATGGGCCTGCAATTGAATTAGGACCGGCAGAAAGGCGATGAGGGTCATGATCGACTGAACGAAGGTCGAGCCAAGGTCCTCCATGATCTGCGAAAAGCGCATCGTGTCTTCCTGGATACGCTGCGAGGCGCCTTCGATGTGGCGCAGCCGGCCCCAGTTCGCCATGAAGTAATCGTTCATCGCGGTGCGCCAGCGGAAGATCCAGTGGCTGACGATGAAGGCATTGACGACCTGCACGTTCATGCCGACCAGCGCCAGCCAGGAGAAGTCGGCCAACCCCTTGTAGAATTCCGTGTCGGTCGAGGCCGCCGTTCCCGACATCAAGCCCTGAACGTAGTCGAAGAACGGACCATACCAGTTGTTGACCGCGACGGAGACCTGCACGTTGAAATAGATGAAGAACAGGATGACGGCGGTCATCAGGATCGACCAGTTCTGCCAGGGATGGGGGGCATACCAGCTCCAGAACGCGTAGAAGATCACCACGCAGGCCGCGAAGTAGATGTAGAACCACAAGAAGGGCTTCGACCACAGCACCGCGATACCAAGGATGGGCGGCGTACCCGCCGCTACGGGAGGCAGGCCGAAGACGGCACCCAGTTGTTCACCTCCGAAGAACCAGAACAGGATCGCCGCAAGGCTCCAGACGGCGGCCGAGGTGAAAAAGAGCTTCGGCTGCGGGAAGAAAGATACGAACACTGTGGCTAGTTTCCTCGATCTGACCGCAAATCAACGGCGTTGCTGTTCGGCGGGCATAAGGTCACACATTAGTGGGAAAGAAAATGCCTTGCCCGATGCCCGGCATCGAACAAGGCCGCAAATCATGGCGATTTTGGCGCGGCCGACCAGGCAATGACGCCGGAGGCCAGCAGTGCCGCCGCCGCCATGATCGAGGCGAGCACATAGTTGCCCGAAGCCTGGGCGAGCAGGCCGGCGGCGATCGGGCCGACGATCTGGCCAAGCCCGAAGGCTGCCGTCATCACCGCAAAGATGCGGCGCGGCGCCTGCGGCGCGAGCTGTCTGCCCATCTGTATCCCCAGCGCCGTGATGGCGATGAAGGTGCCGCCAAGCAGGACGCCGGCAATCAAAGGTCCGGCGGCGCCTTTGACGACGACGCTGGCGGTGACGCCGACCACCGCGATCAGGCAGGTAACCGCATAAGCGGTGTAGAGCCCTGTCCAGCCGGCAAGCTTCTGCCAGAACCAGGTCGAGGGAAAGCCGGCAAGGCCGGCGACCATCCAGACGGTGGCTTCGAAGACCCGCCCGCCGCCGCCCTGGCGAACGATGGCGACCAGGAAAGTGGCCGTCACCACATAGCCGAAGCCGAACAGCCCGTAGGAGAGGATCATCTTCGCCAGGGACCTGTCCTTCGGCAGTGCCGGCTCGCGCCCGTCAACGCCATTGGCTGGTGTCGTCGAGCCTGCGAGCAGCATGACGATGAACAGGCCAACCGCCGAAAGCACTCCGGACCAGAGCCAGCCGGCGGCCCAGCCGGCATGTTCGGAGACGAGGATCGCCAGGAGCGCGGAGGACACGGCTATGCCAAGGCCAACGCCACCGAAGTGCAGCGCCTGCAAATCGCTGCGGCCAGCCACTGCCAGATGGCTGAAGACGATCGAGGCCATGAACACCATGACGAAGGCGCTGGCGAGGCCGGCAAGGAAGCGGATGACGAGGAAGGCGGCCATCGTCTCGTTCAGCCCCATGAGGCCCGCGAGCACGGCGCTGGCGGCGAGGCTGGCGAACATCAGCATGCGCTCGCGGCCATGCGCCCAGCCGCCGGCCGCGGCCAAAGCGCCGATGAGGTAGCCGAGATAATTGGCCGAAGCGATCCAGCCAGCGTCGGCCGGCGTCAGATGCAATCCCTCCATCATGCCCGGCAGGATCGGCGTATAGACGAAGCGGCCGATGCCCTGGGCGACAGCGAGCGCGACCATGCCGGCAATGGCGAGACGCAAGGGAGATGGCGAGGCGTTCATTGCGGCGCACAATAAATTTGTGCGCAGGCGAAACAATGAGCTTGCGTTGGGCCAGCGCGGCCCGCCATCGGACTGAATGACCTCAGAGACAGGTCGGACCCGTGGTCTCATATACGGTGCGGCCGGCGGTCAGCCGGAACGGCATGTCGCCAAGCTCGCGCTCCGACATCGTGTCGAGCACGGGATGCGACAGTGGATCGGTGACCCAGCGGGCGATCTCGCTATCGTCGCGCGGTCTCGCCTCGACGCCGGAAAGCCCTTTCAGCAAAGATAAAATCTTCATGGGACAATCTCCTGGCTCAAGGCTATTCCTGCTAAATTCTGCCTTTCCCTGTCGGGTTTCAATTGAGATTTCGGCCCGAGCACTTTAGAAAAACTGAATGGCTATGCTGAACCGCATCCATCTCAACGGCCTGCGCGCCGTGGAAACCGTCGCCCGCCTGGGATCTCTGGCGGGAGCGGCGGCCGAGCTCAATGTCTCGGTCAGCGCCGTCAGCCAGCAGGTCAAACGCACGGAAAAGCAGCTTGGCCAGGCGCTGTTCGAACGAACGCCGAGCGGGCTCGTGCCAACGGAATTCGGGACCGCTTTCACGATGCGGCTCAGCATCGGCTTCCGCGAGCTCGCGCAAGCGGTGGCGTTGGCCGACGAGGCCAACGAATGCACGCTGGTTGTCTCGGTAGCGCCGGCCTTCGCCTCGAAATGGCTGCTGCCCAGGCTGTCGCGACACTTCGCGCGCCATCCGAATGTGCTTTTGCGCATCGACGCCTCGGCCAGGGTCGCCGATCTCGACCGCTCCGACATCGATATCGCCATCCGGCTCGGCGACGGCAAATGGCCGGGCGGGCACGCCGAGCTTCTGCTTGCCCAGGAAGTGTTTCCGGTCTGCGCGCCGTCGATCGCGGCCAAGCTGAAGTCTATCGGCGATCTGGCGCAGACCTGCGCCATCACCGACGAGCGGGCGATGTTCAGCTGGGACGGCTGGTTCGAGGCGGCCGGCGTCAAGCCGGTCACTTTCCAGAAGGGCGCGCGCTTCACCGATCCGATGCTTTGCCTGGAATCGGCGATCGCCGGCCACGGCGTGATGCTTGCCTGGCAGTTGCTCACCGCCGACGCGCTGGCCGACGGCCGGCTGGTCGCACCCTTCGGCATACGGGCCGAGAGCGGGCTTGGCTACTGGCTGGTGACCTCGGCCACCAAAAGCGAAAGCCGCAAGGTGCGCGACTTCAAGGCCTGGATCCGCGAGGAGATCGAGGCGACCATGGCGCAGTTCCGGGCCCTGGACAGCGCCGCCTAAGTTCGTCTCAGCATGATCTTGTCTGAAAACCGCTGCACACTTTTCGGGATCATGCTTGGAGGCCCAGTCGATCGCGGTGGAAAGGCCAATCGCAGCGGTCTATGTAAGAACCAGACCCCAACATCACGGCAGGCAGGATCATGACCACACATTCGCGCGGCGTTTCGGCAACCATCGACCCGGTGAAGCTCGACAGGCTGGCGGAAGTCGCCATCAAAGTCGGGCTGCAGCTGCAGCCCGGACAGGACCTGGTGTTGACCTCGTCGATCGCGGCGCTGCCGCTGACCCGCCGCATCGTCGAGCATGCCTACAAGGCAGGTGCCGGATTGGTGACGCCGATCTTCAACGACGACGAGATCACGCTGGCGCGCTTCCGCTATGGCGCTGACGCCGGTTTCGACCACGCCGCCGGCTGGCTCTATGAAGGCATGGCGAAAGCCTTCTCCAACAATGCGGCGCGGCTTGCGGTGCGCGGCGAGGATCCGTCACTGCTCTCTTCGCAGGACCCGGCCAAGGTGGCGCGCGCCAACAAGGCGAATTCGATGGCCTATCAACCGGCGCTGGAGAAGATCACCGGCTTCGACATCAATTGGAACATCGTCGCCTATCCCGACCTTGCCTGGGCTCGCCAAGTGTTTCCGGGCGAGCCGGACGACGTCGCTGTGGTCAAGCTTGCCGACGCCATTTTCTCGGCCTCGCGGGTCGACGTCGAGGACCCGATCGACAACTGGAAGGCGCACAACGCGGCCTTGGCCGAGCGCACGAAATGGCTGAACGGGCATAATTTCCACGCCCTGCATTTCACTGGGCCGGGCACCGACCTGACCGTCGGGCTGGCGAACGGCCATGAGTGGATGGGCGGCGCCTCGACGGCGAAGAACGGCATCACCTGCAACCCGAACATCCCGACCGAAGAAGTCTTCACCACGCCGCACGCAAGGCGTGTCGAAGGCCATGTCTCCTCGACCAAGCCGCTCTCCTACCAGGGCACGCTGATCGACGAGATCTCGGTGCGCTTCGAGGGCGGGCGGATCGTCGAGGCCAAGGCGTCGAAGGGCGAGGATGTGCTGAAGAAGGTGCTCGACACCGACGAGGGCGCGCGCCGCCTCGGTGAAGTGGCGCTGGTGCCGCATTCCTCGCCGATCTCGAAGAGTGGGCTGTTGTTCTTCAACACGCTGTTCGACGAGAACGCCGCCTGCCACATCGCGCTCGGACAGTGCTATTCGAAATGCTTCGTCAACGGCGCTTCGCTCAGCCAGGACGAGATCGCCCAGCGCGGCGGCAACAAGAGCTTCATCCACATCGACTGGATGATCGGCTCCGACAAGATCGACATCGACGGCGTGGCCAAGGACGGCAGCCGCGTGCCGGTGATGCGCAAGGGCGAGTGGGCCTGAGAGAACGTATTGTTTTGCGCAATTCCGGACGGAGAACCGCTGCACACTTCTCCTGGAATTGCTTGTTTTACGCAATTCCGGACGGAAAACCGCTGCACACTTTTCCTGGAATTGCTTGTAAGGAGGCGCGATGGCCTTCGATATTGCGGTGAAGCGCGTCTATGAGGCGCCTGAAAAGGCGGACGGCCAGCGCGTGCTGGTCGACCGCATCTGGCCGCGCGGCGTCAGCAAGAAGGACGCCGCGCTGACGGTTTGGCTGAAGGAGATCGCGCCGACCGACGAGCTGCGCAAATGGTTCGGGCACGAGCCGGAGCGCTGGCCGGAGTTCCAGAAGCGGTATCGGGCGGAGCTGGATGCGAATGGCGAGGCGGTGGCGCAGCTTCGAGCGCTACTCGGCAAGGGCACGGTGACGCTGCTCTATGGCGCGCATGACGAAGCGCATAACAATGCGGTGGCGCTGGCGGGGTATTTGCGAGGGGCGTGAGGACCACTGCGCCACCCATCGGCGATTGGCGAAGGCCGCCGCGACATCTGATCTCCCCACTTGCGGGGGAGATGCCCGGCAGGGCAGAGGGGGGTGCTGTCCCTCCAGCCTCTCAGCCAATTGCTGCAGCACCGAGGCAGGTTCGCGCTGAGGGGAACACGTTCGACCAACGTCGCGTTCCGTCACACCCCCCTCTGGCCTGCCGGCCATCTCCCCCGCAAGGGGGGAGATTGGCAGTTTCACCGTCCTGCCTCCTACTTCACCGCCTCCTCATAAACCTCAGCCTTGAACCCCACCAGAACCCGCTCCCCCACCTCAAGCACCGGGCGCTTGATCATCGTCGGCTTGGCCAGCATCAGCTTCTTGGCCTTCTTCTCGTCGAGCCCTTCTTTCTCCTTGTCCGGCAACTCGCGAAAAGTGGTGCTGCCCTTGTTGAGCAGTTTTTCCCAGCCGACCTTGCCGACCCAGCCATTCAGCCTCTCCGCTTCGATCCCCTCGGCCCGGTAGTCATGAAAACGATACGGCACGTCATGGCTCTCCAGCCAGACGCGCGCCTTCTTGATCGTGTCGCAGGTGGTGATGCCGTACATGGTGATGGTCAAGGCAGGCCTCGGTCGGTTGCGAATCTGAGCGAAACCTAAGCCCGCCGGCACGGCTTTGCCAGCGCTTCGCGATGGCCCGTTTTGGCTCTTGCCAACACTAAGGTTTTTTCCTAAGTATCTTTTCAAGATGGCGCGACGTCAGACGGCGCCTGGAAAGGAACAGCCATGAGCCTTGAGACCGTCAGCCAAAGCGTGCCGCCGATCGACGGCATCTTCCGCGCGCTTGCCGATCCGACGCGCCGGCGTGTCGTGGAGCGGCTGAACAGAAGCCCGGCCTCGGTCAGCGAGCTGGCCGGGCCGTTCGGCATGGCGCTGCCCTCCTTCGTCGAGCACCTCAAGGTTCTGGAGGGCTGCGGGCTGGTGCAATCGCACAAGGCCGGCCGCGTCAGGACTTACAGTCTCTCGCCCGAGCCGCTGCAGCTTGCGGAAAACTGGCTCGCCGAACAGCGCGCGCTGTGGGAGCGCCGCCTCGACCAGTTCGACACCTATGTGATGAGCCTCAAGGAGAGTGAAAAGTGAGCTATCCGTTCAAGCCGAACCCGAAACTGGATCTGACGCTGGAACGTTTTCTCGACGCGCCGCGCGAACTCTTGTGGCGCGCCTGGACGACGCCGGAGCACGTCAAGCAGTGGTTCACGCCGAAGCCGTGGATCATCACCGACTGCGAGATCGACCTTCGGCCCGGCGGCCTGTTCCGCACGCGCATGCAGTCGCCCGACGGCAAGCAGGTGAGCGACCGCCATTGCTGCTATCTTGAGATCGTGCCGAACGAGCGGCTGGTGTGGACCGATGCGCTGCTGCCCGGCTACCGGCCGTCCGGCGAGCCCTTCATCACCGCCATCATCGCCTTGACGCCCGAGGGCAACGGCACGCGCTACACCGCTACCGCCATCCACCGCGACGAGGCGACGCGCAACAATCACGAAGAGATGGGTTTCTTCGACGGCTGGGGCACAGTGGCAGACCAGCTTACGGACTATGTGAAGACGATTTGAGAAGCCAGATGGCGGCCAGAGCCTGCTGGCCGCCATGTGATTACCGGATCACCCGGCGAAGCAGCCGGGTTGCGAACCAGCCAGGCCTCAATAGTAGAAGCGCTCTTCGCTGATCTTGCCGTTCTTGACCGTGTAGAGGCCAACCTCGTCCATGGTGACGCGTTCGCCGGTCGACTTGGGCGTAATGTCAAAGGTGAAGCGAACCGCGAACTGTTCGCCGTTAACATATGGCCCTTCGACGGAGCCACCGTGGACTTCGTGGTTTTCCTGCCACCACTGGCTTTTCTGCCTGAGGGCATCCTTGCCACGGCAGACGGCCATCGGCCCCTCCATGGCTTCGTAACTGACAATGTCGTCGGCGTTGTACTTCGAAGCGGCGCCGTTGTGGTCGCCCTGCTTGAGAAGCTCGGTGAAATCCTTGGCAAGTTCGGCAGTGGTCATGACTTCCTCCGGGTTTGGACCAGACTTCAAGTAGGGACTGATTGTCTGCCTGCCACCGGGGCGTCGCTCCGCAGGTGACAATTCATGTCAGGATGGCGGCACCGGCGTTGACTATAAAGGCGATTTGAGATGCTCACATGACAGCATGCGCGTCGTCCTGGCCGTTCAATTGCCAAGTACCGGGGAAATCGTATCTCCCCCCATGGCTGTGAATCAGCGCGAAACTCCGCACTCTCCAGCAGACGGGTTCGACCAGCCGTTCCTGGATTTTCGGCACTTCGTTTCTGTCGCGAAGCAACGTCACATGAGGCTCTAATTTGCTGGTTACGAAGTCCTGCAGCGGACTGTCGTGAACGACCGCCGAGAGTTTGCGCCAGAAGTCTTGCAGCGCCGGGGAATGATCACCGCTGCGGAGCACCAAGGCTCCACCGCCGAAAGCCGACAAGCGGTCGAAGCAAACGTCGAAGGGCTTTGCCTGTATCAGCGACCCTATATGGCGAGCTGTCTCCTTCACATATTCGGATTTGCCGTTGCCTAGGCCCATCAGAGTTATGTGTATCTGCTCGACCGGCGTTAGCCACGCGTTGCGCAGCCCATACTCCCGACAGTAAATCTTGCCTCGATCCGCTAAAAGCTCATTTTCGGGCTCTTCGACCAGCGCTCCATAAAAGAAATGCGGCTCTTTAGTCCGCTTAGGTTTTGGGTTCCGGTCGCCCAAGCGGAAACATAACTGGCCATTCTTATTCTCTTCGTACCACGGTCCTTCGCCCATGGCTGATCCCTCTTGGAATATCCAAGGGCCCAATATAGAACAAAACAAGAACAAACTACAAGGGCGAATAGCACCCGCGCTCGATCGCCAGCCGCCGCACCAGTGCCAGCACGGTGTCGATGGTCGGCGTCGGCTTGCCAACGAGTCGTCCGAGCTCCTGCGCGGCCGTGACCAGCGCGTCGATCTCCATCGGGCGGCCGCGCTCGAGGTCCTGCAGCATCGAGGTCTTGTGCTCGCCGACGTCGCCGGCGCCCTTGATGCGCCGGTCGACGGGGATAAGGAAGCGCACGCCGAGGCTTTCGCCAATCGCCTGTGCTTCCAGCATCATGGCGCGGGCAACGGAGCGCGTGCCTTCATCGGCGACGATTGCCGCGAGCGTGCTGCCGGTCAGCGCCGAGATCGGATTGAAGGAAAGATTGCCCCAGAGTTTCACCCAGATCTCCGAGCGTATGTCCTCGCGGACAGGCGCCTGCAGCCCGGCCTTGACCATTTCGCGCGCGAGCGCGGCAACGCGGTCACTCTTCTCGCCTGAAGGTTCGCCCAGCGAAAAGCGCGTGCCCTCGACATGACGGATCAGGCCCGGCGCGTCGACCTCGACGGCCGGATAGACGACGGAGCCGATGACGCGCTCCGGCCCTATGCGCTCCCAGATCGTTCCGCCGGGATCGACCGCATCGAGCCGGGTGCCTTCGAGCGCCCCGCCCGCCTTGTAGAAATACCACCAGGGCACGCCGTTCTGCATGGTGACGACGGCTGTCCCCTCGCCCAGCAGCGGCGCGATCTGATCAAGCGCCGGCGCCAGCGAATGCGCCTTCAGCGCCAGCACGACATACTCCTGCACGCCGAGTTCTTCCGCGCGGGAGGCAGCCCTGACCTGCGCCACCGTTTCCTTGCCGTCCTCGACCAGGCGCAGACCACCGGCCTTGATGGCCTCCAAATGCGCGCCGCGCGCCACGATGGACAGATCGACAGAGCCGGCGATCGCGAGCTTGGCGGCGAGGTAGCCGCCGATGGCGCCGGCGCCGAAGACAGCAATGCGCATCAGCCGAGCCCGAGCTTGGCCGAAAGCCCGATGCGCTGCAGCTTGCCGGTCGCGCCCTTCGGGATCTCGTCGAGGATCACCACCTTGCGCGGCACCTTGAAATCGGCGAGCCGGGTGGCGGCAAAACCGCG
>Ga0105238_10002916_pt1 | contig 17078 bp, 14 predicted proteins | sample KBSC34metaG_FD_81526 | JGI IMG/M metagenome (GOLD analysis project Ga0105238, IMG submission 81526) | Corn rhizosphere microbial communities from Kellogg Biological Station, Michigan, USA - KBS C3-4 metaG | ecosystem: Host-associated > Plants > Roots > Rhizosphere > Soil | place: Michigan, USA... | reverse complement strand
GATTTTCTCGGCCAGGACAAGCGCTCGATCTTCCAACCGGAGCGGATCGTGATGGAAAAGGCGGATGGAACGCCTATCGAAACCCGCAACGATCCGGAAAAGTCGTTCGAGGGGCAGTTGAGAGAGACGCCATGGGACGACATCCACGCCGCATATTTCTGCGGCGAGGCTCTATGGACATATCTCACGACCCCGTTCCTCTACACCTACGAGGGGTTCGAGACCGAGGAGATCGCATCGATCGAGGTCGACGGGGAGACCTGGCGGCGTCTGAAGGTCACCTTTCCGGACTATGTGAAGAGCCACACGAGGGAGCAGATCTCCTGCTTTGGCCCCGACGGCCTCCTTTGCCGGCACGATTATACGGTCGACATCCTCGGAGGCGCGACCGGCCTTAACTATGCATCACATTACCGCGATGTGAACGGCATCATCGTGCCGACGCGGCGGCGGATCTACGCCTATGAGGGCGACTATATTAAAGTGCCGGAACCGCTGCTCGTTTCCATTGACATGGGCGAGATCACATTCAGCTGATCCGGCGGTTAGACGTCCGGGCAGTTTACAAGGAGCCAATATGTCTGCGCAAAACGTAATTGATACGCCGCCGGTTGAAGCCGGGGCGACACAAAATGCGATAAATATTGAAGAGAGGAAACTCTTTTCTCCCATTGAAATCGGCCCATACACGCTCACTCACCGTGTTGTGATGGCGCCGCTCACCCGGCTGCGTTCGGAGGTTCCCGGCGATATCCCCGGCGACCTGATGCTTGAGTACTACGGACAGCGCGCATCGGCCGGCGGCTTCATGGTTACGGAAGCGACCACCGTTGCAATCACCGGCCGTGGGTATCTCGGTGCGCCGGGAATCTACACCGACGAGCAGGTTGCGGGCTGGCGGCGGATTACGGAAGCCGTGCATGCAAAAGGCGCCCGCATCTTTCTGCAGCTCTGGCACGTGGGGCGCACCTCGCATGTGGACATGACCGGCGGAGCCGCCCCGATGGGGCCTTCCGTTGTTGAGTACGACGGCGTGTCGTTCACGAAGAACGGCTGGGTGCCTGTTTCTCCGAACCGCGCGATTCTCAGCGCCGAAATCCCGGTCATTGTCGAAGAGTACCGGCGGGGCGCGGAGAGGGCCATGGCTGCGGGCTTTGACGGTGTCGAGATACACGGCGGCAACGGTTACCTCGTGGATCAGTTCCTGCAGGACGGCAGCAATAGGCGAACCGACGAATACGGCGGATCGGTCGAGAAGCGCGCCCGCTTTCTGTTCGAGGTGCTGGATGCGCTTGTGTCAGTGTGGGGCGCTGACCGCGTGGCGGTGCGTATCTCACCGGCCACGCCGTTCAACGGGATGTCGGACAGCAACCCATCCGCCCTGTTCGGATATGTCGCGGAGCAGTTGAACCGTTACAAACTGGCCTATTTGCACATCATCGAGCCGCGTATTAACGGCAACGCGGAGGTTGCTGAGGGCCTGGCGCCGGTGGCGACCGAGGAGATCCGCAAGATCTTCACGGGAAAGATCATTGCCGCCGGCGGCTTCCATGCGGATACCGCCGAGGCGATCCTGGAACGTGAGGACGCCGACCTTGTGGCCTTCGGCCGCTTCTTCATCGCAAACCCGGACCTTCCCGAGCGCCTTCGCCGTGAGCTTCCCCTGAACCCCTATGACCGGTCGACCTTCTACGGCGGCGATGCGCATGGCTACACCGACTACCCATTTTACGGCGACAGCATTGACGATAAAGGCAAATCGAATGGCAAACACAGCTGAAAAGAATAAAGCAATCGCTATTGAGGCGTTCGAGACACTGTTTAACCGGCGAGACTTTGAGCAGGCTGCCCGATACTGGTCTCCGGACTATATCCAGCACAGCGCTCACATTCCGCCGGGGCGTGACGGCCTTTTTGGTCTCGTTAAGGCTCTTCCGGCCACGGCAACATACGAATCCGGAACGATCCTGGCGGAAGGCGATTTTGTGATGATGCATGGACGGTATTCCGGCATCGGCCTTCCGGCCAATTGGATCGTGGTGGACATCATCCGCATGGAGGATGGCGTCCTGGCCGAACACTGGGACGTCATCCAGGACGAGGCAACGCGCGAGCAGTCTAAGAGCGGAAGCCCTATGTTCGGCGACACATTCCCTGAAGGGAAGGAGCAAAAGTGAAACTCACGGGCAACACGATCTTTATAACCGGCGGCGGCTCAGGAATCGGACGAGGACTGGCGGAGGCTCTGCATAAGCTCGGGAATCAGGTGATCATCTCGGGGCGGCGGGCAAGCCGTTTAACCGAGACAATACTGGCCAATCCCGGGATGCAGTCGGTAGAGCTGGACATTGCGGATCCGGCGAGCATCGCGTCGGTTGCGAAGAAGCTGGTTGAGGATTATCCGGCACTGAATGTACTGATCAACAACGCGGGCGTCATGCAGATCGATAATGCCGCAGGCGTTGTTGATGATGAGATGCTGGTGTCCACGATCACGACCAACGTAATGGGGCCGATCCGCATGACTTCGGCGCTGATCGAGCACCTGAAAGGGCAGGAGACGGCGACAGTTATCAACGTCACATCGGTGCTGGGATTTGTGCCGATGGCTTCGGCGGCCGTCTACTGCTCCACGAAAGCGGCGATGCATTCTTACACGCAGTCGCTGCGCTATACGCTTCGGGGCAGTCCGGTGACGGTCCTGGAACTCGCGCCGCCCTGGGTGCGGACGGAGCTGTTGAACAGCAGCGAAGAGACCCGGGCAATGCCGCTGGCTGAGTTCATCGACGAGACCATACAAGTGTTGGGGACGGATGCGGAGGAGGTGCTCGTGGAACGGGCAAAGCTCCTGCGCGGCAAGACCGGCCCCGAAGACACGGGATTTGTGACGCAGTTCAACGACCAATTGAACCAATCTGAATAGCTTAAAGCACATCGACAGAAACGAACAACATCAGGAGAAAAGACAATGACATTCATGAACGCTAACTGCTTACCCATCATAGCCCTCGCCCTTGCGGCGATCGCCGGTCCTATCGGGGCCGCTCGCGCTGCCGACCCGGCTCCGGCCGCCAAGCCCGTGATTGTGCTCGTCCATGGCGCGTTCGCCGACGGTTCGGGCTGGCAGCATGTCATCCCGCTGCTGGAGAAGGATGGTTACACCGTTATCGCCGTCCAGAATCCGCTCAGTTCGCTGGATACCGACGTTGCCACCACGGCGCGCGTTATCGATGCGCAGAAAGGTCCGGTTGTGGTGGTCGGCCACTCCTACGGCGGCGCGGTCATTACCGGCGCGGCGGCAGGCAAATCCAATGTCAAAGCTCTGGTCTATCTGGCCGCCTTCGCTCCCGACTCAAACGAGACGGTCGGCAAGTTTGCCGATCAGGTTCCTGTCGCCAAAACACTCGTGCCGGACTCGGCGGGATTCCTTTACATCGACCGGGCCAAGTTCCATGCCGCCTTCTGCGCCGACGTGCCCGTCGGTGAGGCAAGCATTATGGCCGCCGTACAGAAGCCTCTCTCCAGCGTAGTCTTCGGCCAATCCGTTCCGGTTGCCGCCTGGAAGACGATCCCATCCTGGTATCTCGTAAGCCAGGAAGACCATGCGATCAGCCCGGAGCTTGAGCGCTTCTATGCCAAGCGGATGGGCGCTCATACAAGCGAGATCAAGGCCAGCCATGTCGCCTTTATTTCCCACCCCAAGGAGATCGTCCAGTTGATCGAAGAAGCGGCGACCGCGCCGGTCAAGTAACTGAGATCGCCCTCGGGACATTCGGACCGTGAAATGCCTTGAGGGCGCCCAGGTCCCGGCTATATTGGCCCCCGTGGAGCTAAAGCTCCACAGGGGCCAATTTTCCAATAAATAATATTGGGTGAAAAGATTCAAAATTGGTCTTGACGACTCAAGCGGACTGTGTTAGACTGAGTGCGCAGTATGGGACATGCTTTAAAGTCTTATTGATAGATTTGCAACTTATAGTGCAGCGAGAGATAAAACAGATTCCATTGCTCGTGGATCCCTGAGTTTTATTTATTGCGCTTATTGCAATTTATTGAGTATCGAATGAGCTTGCGGTCAAAGTCCCAACCCATTACCGTAGCGGACATCGTTGTTAAGGGAGGATAGGATATGCACGAAAGTCAGGTCCGGGATCTATGCGAAGAGAGTTTTAAGAGAGCGCTTCTCTCTATTGAGCGTGTAACAGGAACTCGCGCTCTGCAGCGTTTTTTTGCGCCGGCCGTTCTTGTACTGCTGCTCGTCATCGGCTTTGCCGGAACAAGCGCCAGGGCGATGGAGGGCGATGACGGGATCTTCGATCCGTCGACGATCATCAAGGTCGGGAGCACATACCACGTCTTTGGGGACGGCCAGGGCATTACGCATAAGACGTCCACGGATCTCGTGAAGTGGACGAATGTGAGCACCGTATTCGGCAGCGGCAGCGGACCAAGCTGGATCCAGTCGTATGTCTCCGGGTTTTCGGGCTACTTCTGGGCGCCGGACATCATTTCGATGGGTGGGAAGTATTACCTCTACTACTCGTGCTCGACGTTCGGATCGAAAATCTCTGCGATCGGCTGCGCGACGAGCACGGATCTCAACACATGGACGGATCAGGGATTGGTCGTGTCTTCCAACAACTCGTCCACCTATAATGCGATCGATCCCTCCATGTTCAAGGATGCCGCCGGCAATTACTGGATAACCTGGGGATCCTGGAACAACGGCATTTACGATGCGCAGCTGAACTCAAGCACCGGGAAGCTGCTGAATTCCACCAAGTATAACATCGTCAATATCTCCGATGCCGAAGCGTCGTATATGGTCTATCACGGCGGATACTACTATATTTTCTATAACCGCGGCACATGCTGCAACGGCGTCAGCAGCACGTACTATGTGAGCGTTGCGCGGTCGAGCAGTCCATCGAGCGGCTTCACCGGGAACACGACGTTTATTGCGAGCTCTTCTCCCTGTATCGGGCCGGGCCACTTCGGGTACTTGAGCGACGGCGGGACGGAGTACGCATCATATCACTATGTAGATGCCAACAGCAACGGTTATCCCAGACTCGCGATCTCTCATCTTACATGGAGCAATGGCTGGCCGTACATGTCGCCGGACTGGATCGCCAACGGAACCTATAAGGTTACCAGTCAGGTGAACGGCCTGGCGTGGGATGACTGGGGCTGCACGGGAGCGTCGGGTCAGGCAGTGGCTCAGAATACCTATACGGGGCTGAACTGCCAGCAGTGGGTATTCCATCAGCTTGGCTGGGGCTCTTACTATATCACATGCGCCAATGGCGGGCTTGCGGTGGATGCCCTCAACTGCTCCAATGCAAACGGCACCCTCATGGACCTGTATGCATACTGGGCCGGCACGTGCCAGCAGTGGAAAATCTATCGAGCCAGCGACGGCACTTACGTTCTCGCTACCATGAACGGGAGCGGCAATGGGACGTCGGTAATCGATGTGCCCGGTTCGAGCAGTACCCATGGCCTGCAACTTGACCTGTGGGCATACAACGGCGGATCGAACCAGAAGTGGGTAATCTCCGCGCCGTAGGGAAGCAGATATTGGCCGGGTTTGCCGTTTACGTTAGTGATCGGCAGATTCGGCCAATTTTTCGATCGTTCGAATGCCCGCGAGCATCTTGGCGCGGGCAGGGGAGTTGGCGGAGTGGACGGCGATCTTTGGCGGCTTGAAGGAGCGGAGTACGACGGCTTCTTCGATCCACAGAACCACATCGTAGCCGGTGCCGCGTTCATCGTCGCCGAGGTCGTGGTCGAGGCTCAGTTCTTCAACCTGCCCCGTCTTCAGAAGTTCGATCGCTTCCGATGGCCAGTAGACGCGAACCCACCCTTCAGGCGTTGGGCGTTCGTCGTCGAGATATACGCGCATATTTTCAAATCCTGCCTGTTAATTACTCGAACTGTGCAACCTGGCAGATGCCCGGGATGTCTAAGGAAGTATGGAACACTGGCAACAAGTCGATACCGGCTCTTCTGAAGAGTACCCGGAGAGTCCGCTGCGGAAATGCCGCGCGATGATGAACTGGAGCGCTCTCGTATTTGCAATCGGAGCCATGATTCTGTTCTCCGATCTTAAAGCGCACAAAAGAACATCCTATAATACTCCGGCTCCAATCTGTACGGCGGGGAACCAGGTGGTTGATTGCAATAGCATGCAACTTCAAGATCCAGCGTGGCAGGAGCCTGCGAAGGAGCAGCCTTCGTTTTCTGCGGCGTATCTCGGAGGATTCATTATTATCATTGCCCTGGGCATGGTCGTTGTTTATGGCTGCATACAGAATAACGTTAAGCAGGAGCTAATCGATTTCGCTTATGAGAAGGCGCGCATCGAGAACACAAATCCGGATATGTCCTTCCTGTTCTACTTCGACAACCGGCATCCCAGAGCCGCCGAATTGGAGATCGCTGAGCGGGCCTATTTGGAGATGATGATCTGGCGGTCCATGTCTAAGCGCGCTGCAAGCTGAGGCTTCAGACGGGCAAGTATAGTGCTTGTGTTTCGCCAGACTGCAATGAGAGAGTCTGGCGGCCCCAGAGGGCATTCTGGCCGATCGGCTGGGAAACCTCCGAAGCCTTCTCTGCAAAAATGCGGACTTGCGCGTAGTATGCCGTCGGATTGGTGATGTTTATAGTCATTCCATCGGCATCGTGAGACTCTATGGTCACATCGATATGGTCGAAGGCGACGATCAGGCCTGTGTCTGTTTGTACGTAGAGGCCTGGGATTTCGGCGTATGTCAGCATACAGGAGACTTCGCACCAGCAGGAGCCGCGGAATATGCCGCCGATGTTATTGTCCCAGTCCGACAGATTGACGCGCTCGTTTATCCAGCCGGACGGCATATCGCCCACGGGACGGTCTTCGCGGGACAGATACTGCGTGATGTTGTGCGCCGTTTCGCGGAGCATTTCCAGGTAGAGTTGGTCGCCTGTCGCCCGATACAGCTTCCAGAGGCTGTCGCCGGAGAGAGTGCAGATTCCGGGAGCGGAGTGCTTGTTCTGGACGTTTGCCCAGACGGAACCGGTTGCCTTCATTTCCATTTTCCCGAACAGAGACCATTCGGGAAATGGCCAGTCGTATGAGACGCACCAGGAAGCGCACTGGCGGGCTATATCCTCGGCCTTGTCCGCCCAGTGGCGTTCGCCGGTTGTTTCGTGCAGCACGACAAAGCTCTCCAGGAGGCCGAAGGCCGATTCGCTGTCCGGGCACTGTAGGATTTCGCCTGGGCCGCCTGTGGTAACTCCGGCAAGGACATCGCGCTCGTAGAACTGATTTGCAGATGCCTCCGCGACCCGGAGATAATCGGCATTTCCATAACGTTGATAGGCAAGCGCCAGGCCTGCCGGGGCGATCCCGGCGCTGGTGGAACCGCCGATCAAGATCTCTCCTGTGCCGGCGTCGGCGAATTGGCCGAGCTGTCCGTATGTATTCCACAACCGTACGAAGGCATCGGCGCAGCGCTTTGTCCCGTTGTCCCAGGATGGTGGAACTGCATGCCCCTGCTTATCCAGAAGGTCAAACTGCTTCAACAGGAAGTACAGTGCATCCGCGCTCTTTCGGATCAAATGGAAGCGGGCGTCATCCATGTTGCGGAAATCATCGCCATACCACCGTTTGCCGTCGCCGCAGCCGTAAAAGAGACCCGATTCGCCCTGCCCGCTAAATGCAAAGTCGAACGTATGCAGGGCGCGCTCATGTGAGACTTCGCTGCCGGCCATGAGAAGAGGGTGTGTCGCCATCAGTCCGCCGACCCAGCCAATCTGCCAGCTCTGGTGAACATTCTCGCGCAGGCCGACCGAGTAATAGCTGCCGTCCTCAGCCCAGTTGTCTCTGTTGTACTTGTCCTCTTGAATCGCCCAGGCTGCGGAGAACGGCAGGCCGTGTGTCAATGCCACAGGACCGGTGAGGTCTTTGCGGATATTGACGAAGCGGTCAAACAGGGCAGGGATGTCCGGGCAGTCGAATGAGAAGAGGCGCAGGCGTATCGTCACTTCCTCGCCATCAGTGAAGTTTGCGCCGCGGTCTTCGGAGGTCTTGCCGAAACGGTTGCCCTCAAAGCGCAGCCCTTCGCGGACGCCGGGGGCCATCACCGTTAACGTTGCTTGCGAACGGTCGCCGCTCTCTTCCAGGTCGATGCCGCTGTCGCCAAGGCGTGTCTGCGGATCGGTGAGCAGCCAGAAGCCCCGGCGTGTGCCGGGATCGAAGAACCCGGCGGCCGGAGTCGAGAGGTCGCGCGTCAACTGCTGGATGCGCGAGGGGCCTTCGCCGATGTTGAGCCGGGGTACATCGGTAATGATGGGAGGAACGCCGACGCCCCGGGCCTCGGCCGGAAGGATAGGCGGGTAGGGTATCGCGCGGGCATCAAAGCGGTTGCCTGCGTACACGGCGGAGGGCAGCACGACGTACCGATCGCTTGACCATTTTTCGAATGTCAGGCTGATCCCCACGGAGGTCTGCTCGGACTGTCCCGCAGTTAGCCGGAATCGCGCTGTGATATCGATGGCATCGGGCCTGTCCGTGACAGGGGATGACGTTACGTTGCAGTCCCAGGAAGCGTCATCCGTGTCCGCAATTATGCCTGGTTCCCGGCGAATGCGCTTGAGAAGGTTGGAACCATCGTAGTGGGCGATCTGCGCTTCGATGCTGGCGTCAATCGCGCCCAGCCAGTGTGTGAGGTTCATCGGGTTTTCTATCATAGATTATGGAATGATCAGGCGCAGAGACCTGCTCCCACTATCGAGAGGTCCCAGCTGTCGCGCCACTCGACGGTAACGTGATCGTCCTTCACAAAGAGCGGCAGCCAGATATAGCGCGAATCGCGCAGATCCTTTGGGTTCCAGCGATCCAGCATGAGAATGAAAGCGCCTGGGCGATCCGCAATGGGCAGCACGAACGTGTTCTGCGCTCCGAAGGTTGTTTCAGCGTTGTCGCCCACACACGGCGAGCCTTTGACTTCCCATGGGCCGAGCGGCGACGGAGCAACAGCGTATTCGGCGGCGTTGGGAGCCCAGCCTGTGCAGCCGGAGCCTATAAAGAAATAACGATCTCCATTGTGGAATATAGCGGGCGATTCGCGCCCCGTATGGTTATTGGATCCGCGGAATGCCTCGGCGACAGTATCTGTTGTGTTCAGGTAATCATCCGTCAATCGCGCGATACGTGTGACGGAATTCCAGTCTGACGAGAAGATGACATACGCAGCGCCGTCCGTATCCTGAAACAAGGTCATGTCCCGGCTATCCAGATCGGCGGGGCGAATGCTTCCGATATAGGTAAACGGTCCTGTGGGCGAGTCGCTAATTGCGCGGCCGGTGCGAGCATAGGTGTAGTCGGAGCTGTCGACATGCAGCCAGAGCACGAACTTCCCCGTGAGAGCATTATAGATCACTTTGGGGCGTTCCGCGACCTTGCTTGGATGGAGATCATGCTCAGGACTATCCGGAACGGCGGGCAGCACGACGCCCTCGTTCTTCCAGTGAAGGAGATCCTTCGACGAATAGCAGGACACGCCGACCACATCCACACGTCCCACGGAGGCGTCCGTGATACCGTCCTTATTCTCGCCGTACCAGTAATACATGCCCTCATAGGCCAGTATGCCACCGCCGTGGGCCTGAATGGGGGCTCCATCCGTGTCCGGCCAGACGGCTCCGGGTTCAAATACTCCGCTCATCGCTGCGATCTCCTGCAATGCCCGCAAAATCTAAGCCATCGCCGATTTCTCATCCGATGACATGGGCCAGGAGATGTTTGTCACGAGGATTCGAATATCCTTCTTGTTTGCTGTATCGTTACATCTCTGGGTGTCCGCCGGCTAAATGCCGTCCAGTGTAGAGATGCGAAGCCATTGTGATCGTCCACAATGAACGACGTATGGCGCGCGCATCATTTTGATGAGCGCGCCATGCATATCCAATATTGCCCGGAAGGCAATATGTCGGTCTACTGCGGAGAAGGCACTGCATTCGAGAAGCCTCCGCCTGGAGAGGGGCTGACCACACGAACGAAGCTAGTTGACACTAATAGAGCCGTTGGGACTGTGGCCGTAAGTTTTGTCGGCGAAACATACTTGGTGGAAATCGGCTGCTGGTTCCACTGAGCAATTGACGACGGAACGAAGCCGGTTCCCAGGATAATAAGCGTCTTGCCGCCGGAGATGGGTGTGCTGCTCCAGTAGATGCTGGAAATGGAAGGGACGGGAGCAGGAGCGGAATGTAGGTACGACCCGAACAGGACGTTATCGCTGACCTCGTCACCATGGCCGTTCGGATTGCTTGTGGTGTTATGAGGCCCACTTGGATCTCCCCACCAGCACTTCTGCGCATCGACTTTCGTCGTGCCATCGTTACCGATCGCGAGGCTGTTGCCGGAGAACGCGCAATACCGGTATGTGCCTCCTCCAGTCCTGCTTACGATCCCGGCGGTATTTGCCGTGAATCGGCAGAGTTGCAGATTGGCTGCTCCGACTGTCAGTCCGACCGACGCATGCCGAATGGAACAGCCTGTCAGATTTGCGGTTCCATACCCTGCATACACGCCGGCCCAATCCGATCTTCCGGCCTTATCCGGTTTGCCGTATGGGGATTGATCCAGCATTGATGTCAATGTAACATTCCCGCCCGGAGTTGCAATGCCGCCTCTGACGGTGATTTGGCTGTGCGACAACTGAATCACCATCCCCGGTGAGAGGGTCAATGTCGCGCCCTGGTCGATAGTAAGGCCGAAGTACGAAGAGTACTCGATAATGGGCACCGTATACGGCATGTTGTTCTGCATTGTCCAGGTGTTGTCTTTGGTCAACTCCGTATCGAGCAACTGGATACAGGCGCCGTCTGACCCCTTGTTTCCACTCAAGCGCAGCAAGCCGAAGCGCCCATAGAAGTCCGCGTACGCGCCTTTTGAAAAGCTGTTATTCGTAATGGTGGCGTCGACCTGGGAATTGCTGGAGCCGGGTACATAACTATTAAGATTTAGATGCGTCGTAATAAAGGTGTTCCCTACGACATTGATCGTACCGCTCATTCCGTAATAAAAGGAATTGTACGGACCACTGAATGTGTTTCCGCTGATTGTGCATGCCACTGGCCCCATCGGTAAGCAGGCAATTGCGAAAATATTCCGATCGAATGTGCCGTTCGATATCGTAGCCAGGTAGCCTGAGAGACCTACATAGGCATGGCGGATTGTTATGCCGCTCAGGTCGGCCGACTTTACTCCCAAATAGAAAAGGCCGCTCCAAGCATAATCGGTCGTTGTATCATCACCGCCAAATGGGCTGTCATCGGTTGTCGATGTCAAGATCACCGAGCCGGGTGTGCGGCTTGCGGATCTCAGCACTCCAGATACTTGTATACCCGCCTCGCTCAACTGTATGACCATCCCTTTTGCAAGGGTTAGGGTCGCGCCGGCGGCGATATAAAGAGGTGATATGTCCCGGGGATTGAGGGGCGTTGGACGCACCTGGTATGGCAGATTGTTTTGTAATTGCCACGTGTTATTTTTAGTTAACGTCGCATTACTCATAACAATCGATGCGCCGTCAGCTCCCCGGTTTCCGGAGAATTGCAGCTGGCCGAATATGCCGATGAAGTATGCGTGCGCTCCCCCATCGAAAAGATTGTTGGCGACCGTGCAGTCGGCCCCGCCGAAGTTGTAAATATAAAAACCCGTTCCTGTGAAGGTGTTACCCGTTAAGACCGGCGGATTTGCGCCGTCGTTTCCTGTAAAGAAATCGTTATCGCAGTTCAGAAACGTGTTGTTTGCAATGACGAACGGCTGCCGTGTAACTCCGGGGCCAAGTGAGTCGTGGTCGCGATCGAATATAGCGCCGGTTACCGTGGACACATATCCTTGGATGCCCGTTGAGGCATGTCGAATGACCATCGCCGCAGTGTTCGCCGTGCCGCCGTTCTGAATATTCAGACCCGCCCAATCGCTGTTGGTTGACGTATCGACGCCCAGAGGATCGAGGGGCGTCTGATCGTTGATCGATGTGAGGGTCACTAGGCGTTTGCCGGAAAACTGTCCATTCGATTGGAGCTCGCCTGAAACGAGAACACTGCTCTGAGAGTCAAACTGAACGACTGCGCCCGGCTCTATGGTAAGCCGCGTTCCCGCTGGAATTCCTACCACCCCATGTATTCGATAAGGACTTCCTGATGCATTCCAATATTCACTATCCGGCAGAGGACCTGCGGCGACATCCGTACCTATCGATTCGAAATTGGCGGCTGTTGTCGATATGATCTGTTCGCCGTGCGAGGTTGTCTCGGTGAGTGTGATCTTATAATTTTCCTGCGCTCCCTGCGAATATTGATATGACAGCGATGTTAGCATGGACCCGTGCGCGGCAGTAGAGCCATCGCCGAAATCCCAGGAGTAGTCCGTCACGAGCGAGTTAGACGGCACGGAAACGGCGGTCGCAATCGTTGCTCGGTCGAGAGTCTGCGCAATTGGGGCCGGCCCTATATTGATGGGAAGGGTCTTCGTAAAGAAATGTCCGGCGCTGTCCGTTACCTTAAGCCGGAGGCTCCTCGATCCGGTCGTCCAGAATGTCGTCTTGTACTGCGCTGCCGCTGCTCCCGACAATACCACTGCGCCATCCAGGGACCACGTGTACATCTTTATGGCTGCGCCGCTCAACCCGACCGATTGTGAACCATCGAAGGTAACCGAAGACGGCGCATTGATCGCGTAGTATGGGACGGAGGTCGTGATAATCGCCGTTCCCTGAATCACCACATGGCTTGAGCCTGGAATGCCGTGATTGCTGTCGGCAGGGATGCCGGCAGTTGCTTGGCGAGGCGATACTCGGTTCTGCAATAGTTATGTAAATCGAATGCCGTACTGCCGATCAATGTGCCGTACTTCGTTAGAAGACTGCTCCACTCGCCGGCATCCGTGTCCGGGTCGGATGTGCCTGCGATATAGTCGCCCACGAGACTGTTGACCTGCGCGGATGACAATCCGTTTAAAGACTGGTCGATTGCCGTCCACGAAGCGCCGAACTGGGCAAAGTCGCCGTAGATGGCCGAGACTGCCGTCAACGACGGATTCGAGTTATGTACAAGCCCTTCAACAGCCGCAACATATGGATTGACGGATGCGGAGTAGCCTAAACTGCTCGAAAGTGCAGCCGCATCGAAGGTTGCAGCTCGAAAATTCTTTCCGGAGAACGAGGTGGAGACGTCCATCTGCCCGCACAGGAAGTAACCGGCATCCAGATATGTCCCACCGCCGATGCCGCGCGACAGCAGTTCTGCCAGAATAGCCGGCTGCATGTCGGTATGTGTTGCCGGATCCTGGAAGTGAAAATGATTTTGGATCACCTGAGACTTTTGAACGCCTGTGAGTGCGATCGCCGCTGCCGGCATTGACAGTACGACCGATAGTAGCAAGAGGAGTAGCAGTGAGAGGGCGGTCAGGCGATTCTGTATCAAGTAGGTGCCTTTTTTCGTTTACGTTCATGATTAGGAATATGCGATAGTGAAAATCTCAGCAGTCGCGGTGTAAAGAAATGTCAAACTTGGCGCCTGCGGGCTTGATTATACACGATTTGTATTGCCGGCAATATCGCCTCCCATTTGACGCGTGAGATTTGGCGTCTTTGATCTCGTGAAAGCTCTCACGTGAAGCGCCATGCATCCGAGAATACACAGCCATGCCAGCCAATCTCCAAGCTTTGTGAACAGCGTTCCGCGACCCGTTCCAAGGTGTACGCTCGCGGAGACGATCTCGGCTCGGTAGAGGCCGCCTTGCGTCAGGACGCGTCCCTGGCTGTCGATGATTTGCGAGAGGCCGCTGGGATCGGATCGCACGAATGGAACGCCGTTTTCTACAGCGCGGAACGGGAGCATGGCGCTGTGAAGATAGTGTAATGTTCCGTAGGGTGTTGGGGGATCGTAGTTCGGCAGTGCGATGATCTGGGCGCCTGAGGTGGCTAGACCACGTGTGATGCCTGTGTAAAAGCTGTCGAAACAGACTTCTGCGCCGACGCGTCCGAGGCCGGTATCGACGGCCGGGCGTGTTTCGCCTGGGATGTTGGTGAGTGTTTCGGCAAGATACAGATGCTTCTTTTGAAATACGCCTGCCATCTCACCGTTTACGTTTATCACTGCAGCGCAGTTATGCGGCTTCGGTTTTGTGTCGTCGATATAACCGGAGACCAGCACGATTTGATTTTGCCGCGCAAGCGAGCGGGTTGGATCTGCATCATTGCCGGGGTGAAAGGAATGCAGCAGGCATTCTTCCGACCAGACTACAAACCTGGCAGGCCGCTTTGCCGCGACAGCCTGGTTTGTCAGATCTGCCCGGCTTGCGGCTTTTTCTCCATGAGAGTTCTGCTCGCCTGCAGGATAGTCCTGAATGGCAGCGACATTCAGCAACGGCCCCGATATGCCGTGTACCAGCCCGGCTGCCCCAAGCGTCATAATGACGGCGATAAGCGGAATCGCAATCTTGAGCGACTTTGTATTGCGCCGCCCTTGCAGTAAGGCATCGGCGACTGTGGCGTTGGCGAGCCATACCAGCAGCGATACGCCCCATATTCCGGTAATGCCGGCAAGCTGGATCAACGGGAGGTTCCGGTACTGGGTCAACGCGACATTGACAGGCATCGGCAGCCAAGACGTTGCCCATTCCAGGGTCATTGCGGTGCACACAACCGCCAGAACCCAGCGCTCCGGGCTCAGTCGCGGTCGGAGCAGGGTGGCCGTCATGGCGACGATGGCGAAGAGCAGCACCACCCAGAGGAACGGGACATATGCCCAGATCAACCGCGTCGTATCTGAATGCCATCGGGCCAGAACCACCGCGCTCGTTACTCCTGAAAGGAGACCGAGGCCGGCGACAACGCTGGGGCGGCGCCCGCAGGAGGCCCAGAGCAACGGCGCTAACGCGATCCAGGCCAGAAACTCCAGGTTGTACGGCGGCAGGCTGAGCCCGAAAGCAAGACCGGACAGCAGCGAACATAAAAGCGCGACCAAAATTGCATGTCTCCTTGCTATAGTATAACGTCAACTGTTGATCGTCAGCAGGTTATTAGTTTTTGAGTCTCGAAGGATACGCCGGTCCCAGCCTGTTGTGAGTCCATAGAACATCTCAATCATGCATGCCTGGCTTGACAATCGCTTTTATATCGGACATAATTCGAACTAATGTTTGATTGTGTGACGCGTTCAAAAATAAGCGCTTTTCGATGCAATCAGCAACCCTGGAAAACTTAGAATATGATCTTATTATATTGCCGCAGAATCATTATACTCTTTCTCATGTTTCTATTAATATCAAATAATATAGTAGACAAATGAAACAATATGGCGCACATGTTTTCTCTGGTGTTGCGCTGTGTTCATGATTTCGGTTATTATTGTCTGCGCGAAGTAGCGCTTCGCGCAGTGTCCTACGTACCATGATCCTTTTATTTGAGGAGAGCGCGCGTGAGATTTTACGAAAACATCACAGAGTTTGCCGGTAAATCTGTTGTCAGTTGGGATGCTGAGAGCAGTGCCGAGGCCTTCGACGGCAAAATTGTTCGGATCAGCATTGATTGGGACGAGTACGAAGAGGGGTTGAAGTGGGTCGACAAGTTTGCCGCCTATCTTGATCATCCCGCATCGGCGAAGGCGACCGGCCTGGTTGTCGGTGGGTGGGATGGGCTTAGCGAGATGGCAGGCGATGCCAATCTCGTTGTGGAGGCGATCGTCTCCGCGCGTGAGCGGCTTACCGATCTGACGGCGATCTATTTTGCAGATGTCATCTCCGAAGAGTGCGAAATCTCCTGGATCGAACTGACCGATCTTTCCCCGATATTTGCTGCATATCCGGCGCTCGAATATTTTGTGGTGCGCGGCGGACCAGGATTGAGCCTGGGCGCTCCGCGGCTGCCATCGCTTCGCTCCCTCATCGTTGAAACGGGTGGTTTGAACGGCGAGGTTGTGCGTGAAGTATCGCGGGCCAGTCTTCCGGCGTTGGAACACCTGGAACTATGGCTGGGAACGCAGCGCTACGGCTCAACCGTGACTGTTGAGGATCTTGAACCGATCCTGTCCGGAAGCCTCTTCCCGAACCTGAAATACCTGGGCCTGAGAGACAGCGATATCGCCGACGCTGTTGCTGCGGTCGCGTCAAATGCCCCGATCCTGGAGCGTATCGATACGCTGGATCTATCGATGGGCACCCTCGGCGATGAAGGCGCGGAGTCACTGCTGGCATCCCCCCTCGTCATGCAGCTTAAGAAGCTCGACATCCACCATCATTACTGTACCGACGCGATAATGGCTCGCCTTGAAGCGCTTGGTATCGAAGTCGATGTCAGTGAGCGTGAGGACGAGAGCGAGTATGGCCGGTATGTGGCTGTCGGCGAGTAAACACGCTGTAGATATTTGATTCTGCACAAGGGAGAGTGCGTATGGCCTCGTATCACAATGTCACGGAATTCGCCGGCAAAGTTGTCGTCGATTGGGATCCCGCAGAGACCGTCACAGATCCGGCCGACCCGATCTATCGAATCGCACTGGATTATGAGTCTGGACAGCGCGGCACGACATGGCCGGATAAGTTCTCTGCTTTTTTAGAGCATTCGGCATCGAAGGGGGCAACCGGCCTGGTCGTGGGTGTCTGGGAAAGTTGGACGAGACAGCAGGAACTGGCGGATCGTGTTGTCGAGGCCATCGTTTCGGCCCGTGAGAAGCTGCCGGACTTGACGGCGATCTACTTCGGCGATATTGTCTCCGAGGAGTGCGAGATCTCCTGGATTGCCCAGACCGATGTGTCTCCGCTGTTTACGGCCTATCCGGCTCTGGAGTATTTTATCGTCCGCGGCGGCAACGGCCTGAGCCTTGGCACGCCGCGACTGCCTGCGCTTCGTTCTCTGGTGGTTGAAACCGGCGGCATGAGTGCCGAAATCGTGCACTCTATATCGAAGTCCGATCTGCCAGTTCTTGAGCATCTGGAGTTGTGGCTGGGCGACTCGAGTTACGGCGCGACATCTACCGTCGAAGATCTTGAACCGATCCTGTCCGGCCGCCTTTTTCCGAATCTG
>Ga0105238_10002915_pt1 | contig 17083 bp, 30 predicted proteins | sample KBSC34metaG_FD_81526 | JGI IMG/M metagenome (GOLD analysis project Ga0105238, IMG submission 81526) | Corn rhizosphere microbial communities from Kellogg Biological Station, Michigan, USA - KBS C3-4 metaG | ecosystem: Host-associated > Plants > Roots > Rhizosphere > Soil | place: Michigan, USA... | reverse complement strand
TGCGCGCTCGGCATGGGAGCTCTTGCGCCATCCCGGCCAGCTCACGCTGGCGTGGACAAGCGGAGTTCGAAAGCGCTACGTGGCCCCGTTCCAGCTCTTCCTGATCGCCAACGTCCTCTTCTTTGCGCTGCGATGGATGACCGGCGAGAACGTCTTCAGCTCGTCGCTGGAGTCCCATCTTCACCATCAGGACTGGAGCGATCTCGCGAAGTCGTTGCTGGCCAGTCGGCTGGATGCTACGCATCGCAGTGTCGAGCGGTACCAGCCGGTGTTCGATCGGGCCGTGGTGCTGAACGCCAAGTCGCTGATCCTGCTCATGACCGTGCCCTTTGCCCTGCTCTTGCCGCTGGCGTTCCTTCGTGAGCGTCGGCCGTTCATGGTGCACGTGGTCTTCTCACTCCACCTGTACACGTTCCTCCTCTTGTTGTTCTGTGTCGCCTTGCTGGCCGCCAAGCTCAGCGCTTTCCTCGGGTTCGGCGGTCTCGATGCGCCGAACGTCGACAACGTCCTGAGTGTCGCCAACCTCGCGGTCGGCGCGACTTACCTCTATCTGGCGGTCGGTCCCGTCTACGGTGCCGCGGGCACCAGCCGCTTGGTCAAGGCGGTCGGGCTCGCCGTCGCAGTGGCGGCAATCGTGTTGGCGTATCGTTTCCTGCTCTTCGTCATCACGCTCTATGGAACTTGATCCCGGAGCCGAGAATGAGGGCTGACACTCTTCGCGCGGACCTGCAACGTCAGACCCGCCATGTGGGTTGATCCGGAGCACGTGTCTCTGCGTCCGATCACGGCAGAAACCGTTCGGGCCGTATGTGCGCTGACGGTTGCCGACAGCCAACTCGGATTGGTCGCACCTAACGCGGTGTCTCTCGCCGAAGCGCTTTTCAGCCCCACGGCATGGTACCGGGCCGTGTACCTCAGGGACTCGGCCGTTGGCTTCGTCATGCTCTACGACCAATCGCTCGGTGAGTTCCCCGTTGCGAGCCCGAGGGCCGTCGTGTGGCGGTTCATGATCGATGCGAACTCCCAAGGAAAGGGCATCGGTCGCGCTGCGCTCCGGCTCGTCATCGAGCACGTCCGAAGCAAGGGACGGTTCTCGGTCCTGTCGCTCTCGTATGTGCCTTTGCCAGGAAGTGCGGAGAAGTTCTACCTTGACCTAGGTTTCAAACCTACCGGCAAGGTGGAAGATGGAGAGGTCGAGCTTGAGCTTTCACTCAATTAGCGCGGGGCTCTAACCCGTTCCCGAGCGGCCATCCTCTGGCAAGCGCTTCGCTTGCCTGTGGCTGCCGCTCATGTCGAAACGTCAGGCGTCATCCACGCCGCCATCCTCGGAGACGATCGGGCATATGCGACTGAATCAAACCATTCTCCTTGTGCTCTCCTTGTGGTTCAGCACAACGGCAAGCGCAGCCGACGACATCGATCGGATCATTCAAGCGATTGGCGTCGACTCGATCCATTCCGAGAACGAGGAGCCGCGAACGAGGGAAGCGTTGCGCACCGCACTCCTCGAGCTGGCGAAGAGCCAGCCCAACTCGCCCTTCCCAAGTGAAGGCCCTGGCTTCGATGATCTCGTCAAGCGCGCCATGGATGTCAATCAGCAACTGCGCCGCAATCCGCTCGTGGTTGAAGCGTATCGAACAACGCTTTCACGGATGCTCACGCCGGAAGAGCTCGCCATCGCGGCAGCTTTCTACAGTTCTCCGACAGGACGGAAAGCACACATTGCAGCGATCGAAGCAGAAAAGGCTGCGGCAGCTGCGATGGACAAGATTTCGGGAGACAAGCAATGACGCGAACGTCCTCGGGCAAGCGGCGCGCGCAGTGCGCCCGGCGTCCATTCGAACGTTACACCGCGCGCTCCAATGCGGAGGCCGGGTAGATTTGCACAGAGCCGTGCTCCGTATCGCTCTCTACCGCATAGCCTTCGGGCGTCAGGTCTGTCGAGTACCACCCGACAACGCGGCCGCGCCACTGGCTACCGCGCACCTTGCGCACCTTGTCTCCCATCCCGAATGTCTTGTGTGTGTCAGGCCACGAGTGCTGCAAGCCCTCATTGGAGTCAAGCGCCGCCGACCTTGCTTCTTCTCTCTTCATCATGGCTACTGTACCGGCGTTCCGGCTTCAAATGTCGGGTCGCGCAGTGCGCAAAGCAAGCGTGTTGCTCACGCTTGGCTTCTCATCTTGCAATCTCCAAGCTACCGACCCTTGGCGCAGCTCAGTTGACATGGTCCTGGCGAGGTCAGCGTTACCTCGATGGCAAGGCGAGCGACTCGACGAGGAAGGACGGCTTGTGTTCCAGACAAGGTGCCGCCCGGCGATCTTTGCCCGCGCCGTCGGCCTGGCCGCCAACCAGCTGCTCGCGTCTCTGGGCGCAGACGGCTGCGCCAAGCAATGGTCGCTCGACACCCCCATCGCTTCGTTGGCTTCACCGGCTGCTTCGTTCACCATGCCGCATGTCTCGCACCTCGGCGTCGTGAGAGCGCATGGAGCTCACCCTTCGACTGCTGTCCGAGGCCGATGCAGCTGCCGCGTCAGCGGTGGCGCGTCGCAGCTTCGCTGCTTTCGTGGCGCCCGATTGGGAGCCGCGGGCCATCGAGCATTTCTACGCGCATTCCGCGCCTGAGGTCCTGGTTGAAATGCTTCAGTCGTGCGCCTGTCTGGCCGGCGCGTTCAGCGGGGACAGGATGGTTGGGTTCATCCTGATGCCTCAGCCATCCTTCGTGCGCATGCTTTTTGTCGAGCCGAGCGCGATGCGGCGAGGTGCCGGGCGCCGGCTCTGGGAATTTGCCCGTGCGCACATCGAGCGCTGCTTTCCAAAGGTAGCCACGGTGGAGCTGAACTCGAGCCCACACGCCGTCGCGTTCTATCGGCGGATCGGCTTCGCACCGCTGTCGGCCCCGTTCGTTCGGGACGGCTGTCGCGCTACGCGAATGGCTTGCTGGCTGCCAGCGCGCGCACTCGATGCAGCGCTCTAACCCGCTCCATGGCGCGGACGTCGTCCGCACGCTGCTCTGGCTACGGCCGCTCGGGTGAAACGTTCAGGCCCCACTCGAAAAGGACTTGGCGATGTCAGCGAACCCTACGCACCACCTGCAGCTGAAGTCGCCGACGTCGTGCAAGGGGAAGCAACGCCAGCACTGTGGAACCCCAACGCCGCTGCGAACTGGAGCTTGCTGTTCAGCCCGATCTTCGGCGCGCTCCTGCACATGAAGAATTGGCAAGCACTCGGGGAGCCCGAGAAGGCGGATTCGGCAAAGCGCTGGGCCATCACCGTGTTGGTGGTTTTCGTTGTCCTTGCGCTCCTGGGCGGGCTGCTCCCCAACGAAAAGGCGATCGACGCTGTCTCGAGAGTGATTCCGATCGCCTTGCTTTTCGGCTGGTACGCTGCGAGCGCGCGTCATCAGACGGCGTACGTCAAAGCTCGTTTCGGCCAGTCCTACCGGCGCAGAGGTTGGCTCAAGCCGCTGTTGTTCGCCGTGCTCGGGATGGTCGGGTTCGTAGTTGCACTGGGGCTAGTCGGTGTACTTCTGGGACTATTGTTCAGTCGTGCCTAGCCCTTCTATCTCCGTGCGCTTCGCTGCCGTTCCCTTGCTGTTGACAAGCATGGCTTTGCCAGCGGCGGCCGAGGATTTCAAGGGAGACAACTGTGACCTCGTCTCGCCGCCACCAGAGGCCGGCGAGATCTTCGTCGCGACCTCCAAACCGACGATTGCCGGCCGTGTCTATCCCAGGCTCTCAGCGATGCCGCGCGACTACACCGGTTGCCAAGTGCTCTGGGCGCTGATCAACGGTGAATGGTCGCGCTCGCTCACGCTTCTCGACGCTGGCCGAGTCGTTGCCATCTCGCCGGTCGGATTTGAACCTCTGTGCCAGCCTGGCGAGAAAGCCGCTGACAGCGGGTGCATTTCCAGGAAGGAAGCCATTCAGGTCTCGTTTCCACCGGGCTGCGCTGCGCGGACGACGAACGCGAAGGCGATACCTGGTGACTGCATGGCAGCGTTTGAGGCAGAGTTCAAGCTGCATGACCAGATTCCGGAGTAGGTTTCGCTGGCGTCGTCAGATGCTCCTGCGCCACTCCTCCTTCAACAGGCGGCAGCTTCCAAGCGGTGTCGCCTAGCCACTCCAGTCAGGCAACTCGCGCCTCACACATGGACCTCGTCACGCCGGATACGGACCACATCGCCAGTTACGAAGCAGCCCTCGAGCGCGGGTGGTCTGCCGACAGCGTCCGTGGCAAAGTCGCCGCCGCCGAAGAACTCAGCCGATTGCGCAGCGATCCCCGGGCCTTTCTGAACAGCATGGTCGATCGCGACGCAAAGGGCGGCCCGGTCACGCTGCCAGACGGCTCGACCGTAGCGCGACTTCCAGGCTACCGGCGGTGGCTCTGGGACGGAGAGTTCTGCGGCAGCATCGGATTTCGTTGGCAGCCTGGGACGACCACGCTCCCGCCGCATTGCCTCGGCCATATCGGCTACGCCGTCGTGCCGTGGCATCGAGCGGATGCCCTCCGGCAAACTCGCTTGACTGCTGCTGACGCTCACGCCAAACGTCAGGCGCCATGAGCAACATGAGTGAATGCATCTTCTGCCGAATCGCCAGCGGTGCCGTCCATGCGCACTTCGTGTATCGATCGCCTCGGGTCGTGGCCTTCCTCGACATCCATCCCATACGCGCCGGTCACGTCCAGATCATCCCTCGCGAGCACCTGGCGTACTTCGACTCCCTGCCAGCGGAAGTCTCCGCTGAAATCTTCAACCTCGCCCAGCGTTTGGCTCCCGTCCTACGCCAGCGATGGAACGTCGAACGAGTCGCCTTCCTCTTCACGGGCACAGATATCGCGCACGCTCACGCGCACGTTCTGCCGCTCGTGGAGCCGACAGACATTACGTCTCGCCGATACATCGCGGAGGAGCACGTCAGCTTCCAAGGCGCGCCACGGGCGCCGGACAGCGAGCTCGCGGCCACGGCGGCGGTAATCGAGGCAGCCCTGCGCACGTCCCCTGGAGAGTTCGCGTGAGGGATGCAGTGATCGCGGCCGTTCGCGAAGATCGTCCAGCACATCGAAGTGCTCCGCCTCGTCGTCGACGGCGAGCACTGTGTCGCGATCCTCGACATCGACACGACGTTCGGACCGATTCCGTTCGCGGAGCACATCCACGTCGTCAACGGGCAGATCTTGTCCGTTCGCGGCTACTACGACCCGCGCCCCATGTTGGCGGGGCGCGCGTGACCGCGTAGCTCATCGGCCGTCACTGCAGTGTCGCCCAACCCCCCACCGAGCGGATGTTCCCCGGTCGGCTGCGCTGGTCTAACGCCGCCCCTCATGTCGAACGTTGACGCCATGCAGGTCACGGTCGCTAGCCCTGAGGACTGTGCGACGATCGCGCGCATTCACGTGTCCTCATGGCAGGCGGCCTATGCCGCGCTCTTGCCGGCTGAGTACCTCGCCTCCTTGTCCGTCTCCGAGCGCGAGCAGTCCTGGCGAGGCATGCTGGAAGCAGCCACGTCGCGGACGCTCGTCGTGAAACGCGAGGCAGAGGTCGTCGGGTTCATCTCTTTCGGCCGCTGTCGCGACGAAGACGCACCAGCCCGCCGTGGCGAGGTCTGGGCGCTCTACGTCTCACCTCATGCGTGGTCCTCAGGCGCAGGTTGGGCTCTCTGGGAGTCTGCGCGCGTGCAAATGCTGCATGCCGGCTTTCCCGAAGTCAGTCTTTGGGTGCTCACAGGCAACGCCCGCGGTCTGCGTTTCTATGAGGCCGTCGGCTTTCGCCGCGAAGTCGGATCGGAGAAGCTCTTCGAGCGGGGCGGCGCGACGCTCGAAGAAGTCAGGCTTGTCTTCGAGCGCATGTCGGCGCACCCTTCCATCGAGCGGACGTGGACCGGCGAGCTCCGCTCGGCTGCAGCCCCGGCGCAGGTCAGGCGTTAGGTTCCGGTGTACTTCTTCATGGCGAACTGCGCCGTCCAGCTCCACGGTGCCGCGATCCGCGTTGTGGGTGCTGACGCTCCTTGGCCGTCCTCCGAGGCTCACGGTAGAGTTGGCAACCAGGTTCCACTCGGGGCATTGCGCATGCCGAACAAGGGCCACCGTTTGCGAGCGCGAGGGCGCGGCAGCCCGACTCCTCTTGCGTCGCGTAAAGCGCATTGCGGGCGCAGCACTGTGTTCATCATCATCGCCATGGCCTTGTTCGCGGCCGCTCTCGCGTTCCGCATGTATCGCACCGGTGGTTACAGCCTCGCCATGGTGCTGTTGATTGCCGTTCCCGCCGCCGTCATGTTCTTGTTCATTGCGCCGAGCAGGTTCGGTGTCGACGATCCCGCGCGCCCGACGTTCGAGCCGAGCTCAGACGTCGGCGGCGCACAAGCGAATCCAGCCGAGTCGGCTCGCGCTCCTGGTCAGGAGCCCTACCGCGTAGATCCATCGGCGTCGGAGAAGTGGGGCAGTCGTTAGGTGCAAGGAAGAGCCCAGGGTGTTGATGATCGCCTTCGCTTATCCGAAGTCGAAGTGATCGAGCAGTGACCGAGGCGAACCGACTGTCCTGAAGGTGGGTTCAGGTGCGCCGCAATGGAGAAGATCTGATGCACGAAGGCTCATGCCACTGCGGCGCAGTGCGAATCACGTTGCCCACGACTCCCGAGGTCGCGACGCAATGCAACTGTTCGCTCTGCCGGCGAATCGGCGGCCCCTGGGTGTATTTCGAGTTCGGCACGGTCGAGATCCAGGGGCACCCGGAAGCAACAGCGGAGTACATCCAGGGCGATCGGACGTTGCGCACCATCCGTTGCCGAACCTGCGGGTGCGTCACGCACTGGGAGCCGACGGAACCGAAGCCCGGCGCAAAGCATGGCGTCCATCTCGGCAACTTCGATCCTGCGCTGCTTGCCGCCGTGCGAGTGCGGAAGTTCGATGGCGCAAACACCTGGAAGTTCTTCGATGAACTCGACCCTCCTCCGAGCGCAGCTGCCGGCGACGCCGCTCAGGCCAAACCGTGAGCGCCTCGTACGGCGAGACCTTTCTTTGGGTTCTGCTCGCACAGAAGGTGAGGCCGAACCCTTCGACCGAGCGAATTCGCATCGCCGTCCAGAGGCGAATCACAGCATGAGAGTCACGCCTCAACAGGAGATTCCGGTGCTCGCTCCGATGTCGCGCGAAGCGTTCTCCGTCTTCGCCGCCGAGGCCAACGCAGCGTACGCTCAAGACCAGATCCGTGCGGGCAACTGGGCGAAGGAAGAAGCTCTCGCCAAGGCGACGGCCCAGTTCGAAGGGCTCCTTCCCGGAGGTGTCGAGACTCCCGATCACTTTCTTTACGAGGTGCGCGACCCGTCAGGCAAGTGCGTCGGATCCCTCTGGTTCGCCGTCGTAGGCTCGGGTGCCGCGAGAGCGGGCTATGTCTACAACATCCGCATTCATCGCGAGGAGCAGCGCAAGGGCTACGGCAGGGCCGCGCTGCTCGCCGTCGAATCCGTTGCCGCCGGCATGCAATTGCCGGCGCTCCGGCTGAACGTGTTTGGTCACAATCCTGGCGCGCAAGCCCTGTATGAATCGCTCGGCTACAGAGTCACGTCGTCCACCATGCGCAAGCTCCTGAGCAGTGAGGCCTGACCCTGCCTTCGTCGCAAGCTGGAGCAAATGCTGATCCACGGATCGTGCCATTGCGGGAACATCTCGTTCGCGCTCGACTGGCAGCCCGAGCCCGCCGAAATCCCGGCGCGCGCCTGCAGCTGCTCGTTCTGCACCAAGCACGGTGGCGTCTGGACGTCGTGTCCCACGGGCTCGCTCTCGGTGCACCTCAAGGACTCGAATCGCGTCGCGGTCTATGTCTTCGGCACCAGGACGGCGCAATTCCATGTATGCAGGAACTGTGGCATCGTGCCGGTGGTCACGAGCACCATCGACGGCACGGTCTACGCAGTGGTCAGCGTCAATGCCTTCGACAACGTCCAGCCCGAGCTGCTGCGACACGGTGCGGTGTCGTTCGACGGCGAAGTCACGGGTGATCGCCTGGCCAGGCGGCAACGCAACTGGATCGGCCGCGTCGAGTTCGAGCACGACGCCTAGCCAGGAACGGGTCTCATGAGGCAACCCATGGTGCGGCGGCTACGCAGCGGGCGGCGGCTGCCTTTCCATCCGCGGCGCGGCCTCGTCCACGCAAGCCCACGTCGGTGCGCTCACCGTCCAGATCGTCATCGCAGGCTTCGCGAGCTCCGGATCGTCGAACGTGCCGACCCGTACGAAGATCAGATGGGGCCGCGCCTCGGCCTCGCTGAACAGCGGAGTGCCGCAGCGCGGGCAGAAGCGGCGGTGCATCCGATTGCCGCTGTCGGCCACGCTCGAGTAGTCGCTCGTCGTCCCGGTGACCTCGAAGGTTGCCGTGCGAAAGCAAGCGCCGACGGTCCCGCTGCCTGCGCCGAGGTATTGGCAATCCCGGCACCAGCAGACCCGCGTGGTGATTGGCGGCTCGGCGCTCTGCCAACGAACCGCGCCGCAAAGGCAACCGCCTGCCACTGTCATGTCTGCCTCCAGGATCGAGATGGTGCTGTCCGAAGATTAGATTCTCGGGTGTGCCGCCTCAGTTGCAAACGTCGTGCTGTTCCGCGCAAGATGAGGCCTGCCGGCCATCGAGGGGCTCGCCGTCCTAAAGATCGGCGATCGCAAGGCTTGGTTCGCTCACAAGGACGGCACTCCGTACCAACGAGCGCAGATCTAGGAGCACGGTTTGAGCGACAGCGAAAAAGAGATCGAGCGCGTCGTCGAGTCGTACAAGGCGGCGGTGCTCGCCGCCGACGCGGAGGCGTTCATGCGTCTGTATCACCCCGCCGTGCGCGTCTTCGACACGTGGGGCGTCTGGCTCTACGACGGCGCTCCGGCATGGCAGCGCGCGGTGGAAGGTTGGTTCGCATCGTTGGGCAGCGAAAGAGTGCGAGTGAGCTTCTCCGACGTGCAGATCATCGCCGGGCGCCCGCTGGCCGTGCTCGACGCCATCGTCACCTACACCGCGGAATCGGCGAAGGGCGAGGCGCTTCGCTCGATGCAGAACCGGATCACGTGGGTGCTGCGCGAAACCGGCCACGTCCTTCGCATCGTGCACGAACACAGCTCGGCGCCGGTCGGCTTCGAAGACTCCAAGGCCATCCTCACGCGCGCACCGGCGACCTAGGCGCCGACATGCACGCCCTGAGCCAGTGCGCTTCCGAATGATCCTGTGACTTCAAAGAGGGCGCATGACCGCAACGCTGCTGCGGCTTCTCTCTCGCGACCGAGGGCGTCTCCGCCACCAACCCGTGGACCGACTATCTCAAGTGGAAGGAAGGCACGAGCGCGTTCCTTCTCTACATGTCCGACAACCTGTACCAGGTCGTTCCCAAGCGCTTCTTCGCATCGGACAGCGAGCTGCGCGCCTTCAGGGAGCTCGTCGGCAAGAGGATTGCGCGCCGTGCTCCGTGACGTCAGGTGAATGATCTGCGAGGAGGACACTTGAAGCCTTCCCTGAAACCCGGAATCACGTATCAGCACAGGTTTGTCGTTCCAGCGACGAAGACGGTCCCGGCGCTCTATCCGGAAGCCCAAGAGTTCCAACTCATGCCCGAGGTGTTCGCGACGGGCTTCCTGGTTGGATTCCTCGAGTGGGCGTGCCTCAAGGCGATCAACCCGCACCTCGACTGGCCGGCGGAGCAGACCGTCGGCACGCACATCGACGTCAGTCACTGCGCTGCCACGCCGCCCGGCATGGAGGTCATCGCGGACGTCGAGCTGATCGCGGTGAACGGGAAGACACTCATCTTCACCGTGCGCGCGCACGACGGCCGGGATCTGATTTCCGAAGGACGGCACGAGCGGTACGTCATCGTCAAGGAGCGCTTCGATGCGAGGGTTCGCGCGAAGAGCGCCGGCGCCTGAGCGAGACGACCGCGACGCCGCTCGGCTGCTGCCCGCCACACACTTCAGGAGAGCTCGTGTTTGACCATGTCGTGTTCGGAGTCAGCGACTACGCCGCGAGCAAGGCGTTCTACCTCCAGGCCCTCGAGCCGATCGGCATCGCTGTCGTGCTCGAGGGCCCGCTCGGTCTCGAGCTCAGCGCGGACGGCAAGACATCGCTGTGCATCTTCCAGACCGACGAGAAGCCCGCGCATCTTCATCTGGCCTTCAGGGCGGCGAATCGCCAGCAAGTCGACGCGTTCCACCGCGCGGCGCTCGCGGCAGGGGGCGAGGACAACGGCGCGCCCGGCCTGCGCCCCAAGTACCACGCGAACTACTATGCCGCGTTCGTCATCGGTCCGGACGGTCACAACATCGAGGTGGTTTGCCACGAAGCCACGGCCTGACGCGGTCGCGCGGCGCAGGCTTCTCGATCGAACCTCCGCTTGACCGTGCCGCCTCCGGAGCTGAGCCGCGTCGTCGTGATCGGCACGAGCGGCTCCGGCAAGTCGCCCGTCGGCGCCCGTCTCGCCGCGGTGCTCGGCGCCCGCTTCATCGAGCTCGACGAGCTGTTCTGGGGCCCCGACTGGCAGCCCAAGCCGCAGGAGACGTTCGTCGCGCTGGTGCGAGACGCGGCGGCCGGCGACCGCTGGGTCGTCGCCGGCAACTACGGTGTCGCGCGGCCCGAGCTCTGGCCGCGCGCGAGCGCGATCGTCTGGCTCAACTTCGGACTCGGCGTCGTACTTCGCCGAGTCGTGCTGCGCACTGCCCGGCGCCTGTGGCGGCGCGAGGTGCTCTGGCACGGCAACCGCGAGTCGCTGCCGCGGACGCTGTTCACGCGCGAATCGATTGTCTGGTGGGCGCTGACGACCCACAATTCGCGCGCGCGGCAGTTCACGCAGCTGCGTCGCTCAGGGGAGTATCCGCACCTGCGCTGGTACGAGTTCACCCGGCCTTCGGAGCTCGAGCGTTGGGTGTCGACGTGGCGCGGCGATGACAATCGCAGCACAACGAAAGCAGGGAGGGAGCGATGAATCCAGCCATCGCGGAGCAGATGGTCTACTGCCGTGCCTGCGGCAAGCAGATCCATCACACCGCCACCGCGTGCCCCGCATGCGGCGCCAGGCAACAACCGGCGGGCGCTTCCGACAAGCGCATTCTTCCGGCCATGCTGCTGTGCCTGTTCCTCGGCTTCCTCGGCGTTCACCGCTTCTATGTCGGCAAGGTCGGGACCGGCCTCCTGGAGTTGATCACGTTCGGCGGACTGGGCATCTGGGTGCTGATCGACTTCATCCTGATCGTCGTCGGCGCGTTCAAGGACAAGGCCGGCAACACGCTCACCGAATGGACCTGACCGCCGCCTGAGAACGCGATGGCACTCCTCTTCGTCTACGGGTCGCTGAAGCAAGGCTTCCCCAACGAGCACGTCAACGGCGGCCGCCGCATCGCCGGCGAGTATCGAACACAGGAGCGCTACCGCCTGTACCTGCTCGGTCCGGGCGAAGTTCCTTGTCTCGTCGCGCCTCCCGGAGCCGGGCATCAGGTCATCGGCGAGCTGTACGAAGTCGACGACGACGATCTTCGCCGCACCGACCGGCTCGAGCGGATCGGCGAGCCGCAAGGGTACGAGCGCGTCGAAATCATGGTCGAGCGGTTCGACGCTTCTCCCGTCGTCAGCTTGCAGGTCCTCGTCTACCTCAAGCAGGATCGATCGATCGCCGCGTCGGTGGAACGCATCGGTCCGTTTCCGGAGTACAAGCAGGAGCACGCTGCCCGCTTCCATTGGCGCGGCGCCGCGTAGCCGCTCGGGGGTCGCAGAGCACGTGAAACGAAAGGGCCGCCGGTTCGGCGGCCCTCGAGCTCATTGCCAATGGCCTCGGACCCAGTTCCAGCTGTCGCCCGAGTAGCTCCAGTAGCCCGGCACCCAGCGTGAGTCACTCATCGGCGCCGGCGGGATTGTTTCCTGCACCTGGGCCGGCATCGGCGACACGACACCGGCGTGCCACGAGCCTCGGTCCCACTGCCAGTTGCCGTCGCGGTACGCCCAGTGGCCAGGCAGCCACGTGTAGCCCGACGGGGCAGGCGGCGCCGGCATCGTCTCCTGCGGCGCCGGCGGCGGCTGCAGGATGACAGTGCGCTCGACCGTCGTCGGTGGCGCCACCGGCTGTTGCTGCACGATGGGCTGCTCGCGAACGATCTCGCGGGTGGTGGTGTGCGAGCAGGCCGCTGCAAGCGCCGCAGCGCTGATCGAAGCGAGTTTCCAAACGGTGTTCATTGCAATCTCCTCTTGGACCGGGCACGACAGGGGATGCCCCGCGCGACCGGCTGTGCTTTCATGCTGCTCGCGCTGCCGGCGAGGGGCTGTAGGACGGTGCTGTCGACGACTGCCGGAGGCAATCACCCGGCGCTGCGCGACATCGGCCACACTCCGTGCCGGTGACGCCGGCCGATGGTCGCGCGCCGATCGCCTCAATGAACGGGAGCGCCATGTTCGACTTGACAGCACGCGTCGCCATCGTCACCGGCGGAAACGGCGGCATCGGCCTCGGCATGGCCCGCGGGCTGGCGCGCGCGGGGGCACGCGTCGTCGTCGCGGCACGCAACAGCGACAAGGCCGACGTCGCGGTTCGCGAGCTCTCGGCGCTCGGTCCTCCCGCGGTCGCGATCCGTACCGACGTCACCGTCGAGCACTCGGTTGCCGAGCTCGTCGACGAAGTCGAACGCCGATTCGGGCGCCTCGACATCCTGGTCAACAACGCCGGCATCAACATCCGCGGTTCGATCCAGGAGCTTTCGCTCGCCCAGTGGAACGACGTCCTGTCGACCAACCTGTCGAGCGCGTTCTTGTGTGCACGCGCCGCGTATCCGCTGATGAAGCGGCAACGAGGGGGCAAGGTGATCAACGTCGGCTCGATGCTGTCGATCTTCGGCGCATCGTTCGCACCGGCGTACGGCGCCAGCAAGGGCGGCATCGTGCAGCTGACCAAGTCGCTTGCCGTCGCATGGGCGCCGGACGGGATCCAGGTCAATGCGGTGTTGCCTGGCTGGATCGATACCGAGCTGACACAGGCCGGGCGCCGGCAGATCCCCGGTTTGAGCGAGCGCGTCGTCGCGCGCACGCCTGCCGGCCGCTGGGGAACGCCGAACGAGTTCGAGGGGATCGCGGTCTTCCTCGCGAGCCCGGCGTCCGACTTCATCACCGGCGCCGCGATCCCGGTCGACGGCGGCTACTCGACGATGGTGTAACAGACCAGGAGATCCGATGAACGCAAGCGTCATCCATGTCGGCCAGCTCGGCATCGACTACATCGTCGATGGCTCGGCCACCGAGAGCCTCGGCATGTTCGAGCTCACCGTCCCGCCGGGGTCGAACGTGCCTCCGCCGCACAGCCACTCGAACAACGAGGAATGCGTGTACGTGCTGGCCGGCACCCTGCGCTATAGCGTCGGCGCGGACACCCGCGACCTCACGGTCGGCCAGACAATGCGCACGCCGAGAGGCGAGGTCCATGCGTTCTCGAACCCGTTCGCGGAGACGGCGCGCGCCCTGATCGTGCTTTCTCCGGACATCGGCGCGCAGTACTTCAGGGACGTCGCGGCCGTCGTCGGCGCCGGCGGTCCTCCGGACAGGGCGGCGTTGCTCGCCGTCATGGCGCGCTACGGGCTGCGGCCGGCGCCGCCGAAGTGAACCGTCGGCTACGCGATACTGGGCGCTTCGACATGTCCGCCTCTACGCCATGAATCCCACCAAGCTGGTCGGCGTCGTCCTGATCGTGGTCGGCGCGCTCATGCTCGGCTACGGCGGCTTCTCGTACACGAAAGACGAGACCGCCGCGAAGCTCGGGCCGCTCGAGCTTTCGGTGAAGGAGAAGAAGACCGTCAACTTCCCGATCTGGGTCGGCGTCGGCGCCGTCGTCGTCGGCGGGCTGCTGCTCGTGCTCGGCGGCAAGCGCTAGCGGCGGAACAGCAAGCTTCGCGCATGCCTTCGTTGCTCGTCCCCGGCGGTCGTCGCCGTCGGTTGCACGCGTAGCCGGCGTGGCGCGTCGTTCACCCGCCGCTCGCCATGGATGAGGACATCTGGGGCGTCGCCGTCTTCGCCTGCCTGCTCGCCGCATCGCTCGGCAGCCTCGCGCTCCATCGCCGCTATCGCTCGCGTCGCCGCGACGACGAGACGGTCAACATCGTGCGCCTGACCGCCAATCTCTTCGTCGTCATGACCTCGCTCATCCTCGGCCTGCTGATCAACTCGGCGAAGAGCACGCTCGATTCGGTCGATCGCAATGTCCACGCGTTAGCCGCCGGACTGATCATGCTCGATCGCTGGCTGCAGCATTACGGGGCCGAGGCGGACGGGGCGCGTCAGCGCCTGCTCGCGTATGCGAAGCACGCCGGGCTCGTGATCCAGGACTATCAGGGCACGGCGTCGGACCGTGAAGGCGAGCGGATGCTCAACGACGTCGGCGCCAGCATCGACGCGCTCAAGCCGCAGGACGCGGAGCGGCGCGCGCTCGTGCAAAGCGCGCAGCAACAGTTCGTCAGGATCTCGGAGCTGCGCTGGCTGATCGTCGGCACGACGCGCGGGACGATCCCGTCGCCGCTCGTCGCGCTCGTCGTCGCCTGCCTCATGCTCGTCTTCGCGAGCTACGCCTGGCGCGCGCCGAGCAGCCCGGCGGTGATCGCGAGCTTCCTCGTCGCCTCGCTCCTGCTCACTGCTGCGATCGTCCTCGTCCTCGACATGGATCGGCCGTTCACCGGGCCGGTGCGGGTCTCGGCCGATCCGGTGCTGCGAGCAGCGCTGGATATGGGGCACTGACGGGGTGGCGGCGACCGCGCTGATCGTCGTCGTCTCGGTTTGCCGCGCGGTCGTCCTCATGGAAAATTCGTCGGGTCGCTGGCGCCGCATGCACGAATTCGCGCCCGCGTCGCAACCGCGCAGGTGATCATGGGCAAGATCGAACAGCGTCTGCAAGCCCTCGGGCTGATCCTGCCGGCTCCGTTGCAGCTGCCCGCGGGCGCCACGCTGCCCTTCCCGTGGGTGCGCGTCGTCGGGTCGCGTGCGCTCATCTCCGGACACGGCCCGACCAACGTCGACGGCTCGCTGGCGCCGCCGCTCGGCAAGGTCGGCGCCGCGGTCACGCTCGAGCAGGCCTACGCCGCGGCGCGGCTGACCGGTCTCGCGATCCTCGCGAGCCTGCAGCGCGAGCTCGGCGATCTCGACCGCATCGGACGCTGGGTGCGCGTGTTCGGCATGGTCAACTCGGCGCCGGGCTTCAACCGACAGCCGGCGGTCATCAACGGCTTCACCGACCTGATCGTCGAAGTCTTCGGCGCCGACGCCGGCGGGCACGCGCGCAGCGCAGTCGGCATGGCCGAGCTGCCGTTCGACATTCCGGTCGAGGTCGAGGGCGAGGTGTCGCTCGTCGAACACTGATCTAACCGCGATGGCTGCCTATCTCGTTGTCGAGCACAACATCCCCGACGCCGCCATGGCCGACGGCAGCGAGATCGTTGCGCATCGGGCGTCGTGGGCCGCCGACTTCGCAGCCGCCCGCGGTCGCGCGCGCGAAGAGCTGCTCGTCGTCTGCGCATGCTTCGAGGTCCTCGATCGTCCGACTGCGCATGCCTGACATCGACTTCCCTCTGCTCGCGAAGATCGTGCTCGTCGGTTTCGGCGCGACGCTCGTCATGGACGCCTGGATGGTGGCGCTGAATCGCGCGTTCAGCGTCCCGTTGACCAACTACTGCTTCGTCGGCCGCTGGCTGCGGCACCTTCCAGACGGGCGGCTCACGCATCCGAGCATCGCGGCCGCCGCTCCGCAGGCCGCGGAGTGTCCGATCGGCTGGATCGCGCATTACGCGATCGGTGCGCTGTTCGCCCTCGGCCTCGTCGCATCGGCGACGCCGCGATGGCTGCAATCGCCGACGCTGGCCCCGGCGCTCGCGTTCGGCGTCGTGACCGTGGTCTTCCCGCTGTTCGTGATGCAGCCCGGCTTCGGCCTCGGCCTCGCCTCGTCGAAAGCTCCCCACCGCTGGCAGGCACGGCTTCGCAGCGTCGCGAACCACGCCGTGTTCGGAGTCGGCATGTACCTCGCGGCTCTGGCCCTGAGATCGGTCGCATGAGCCATCGCCAGCAAGGAGATCGCATGACGAAGCAGCACCCTCTCGACGTCTGGCATCGCCTGGTTCGCGAGCAGGACCCCGGCGGACTCGACGCCTTGCTCGACGACGACGCCGTGTTCGTCTCGCCGGTCGTCCACACGCCGCAGCGCGGCAAGCGGGTCGCGGCGGCCTATCTGTCGGCGGCGTTCCAGGTCTTCTTCAACCCGACCTTCCGCTACGTCCGCGAGATCGTCGGCCCGAGCGATGCCATGCTCGAGTTCGAGACCGAGATCGACGGCGTGCTCGTCAATGGCGTCGACCTCATCAAATGGAACGAGACCGGGCGAATCGTCGAGTTCAAGGTGATGATCCGGCCGCTGAAGGCGATCCAGGTCGTTCACGAGCGCATGGCGTCGATGCTGCAGGCCGGCCGCTGAGGCGCCGACGCACAATCCAGCGATGACCTCCGCGGCCCTCGAAGCGTTCGTCGCCCACGCCAGCGCGCGCAGCCGAGCGCAGCCCGATCCGGCCGATTGCGTCCTCGCGCTCGCGCCGCTGATGCTCGAGCTCATCGATCAGGCCGGCACCTTCCTCGAGCCGAGTCACTTCCGGTCGAGCGCCTCGGGCTACACGCGCAACCTCGTCTTCAACGCGCCAGACGCGAGCCTCTCGCTCTACGCAATCGTCTGGCTTCCCGGCCAATGGACACCGGTGCACGACCACGGCAGCTGGGGCGTCGTCGGCGTCGTCGAAGGCGTGCTCGAGGAGCGCAGCTACGTGCGCCTCTCGCCCGACCGCGGCGCCGACACCGACATCGATCTCGCGCGCGGCGGCGTCATCCTGCTGAGCCAGGGTGCGGTGACGAGCTTCGTTCCGAACCCCGACCACATCCACGTCACGGGAGTCCCCGCAGACCGGCCGCGCGCGGTCAGCCTGCACCTCTACGGGCGAACGATGAGCGACTTCAACATCTACGACGTCGATGCTCGCACCCGCCGGCGCATCGCCGTCGCGCACAACGAAAGCTAGAGAGCAACGTGTTCCGCGCGTTCGCCGTTGTGCAACACTCGA
>Ga0105238_10002906_pt1 | contig 17120 bp, 11 predicted proteins | sample KBSC34metaG_FD_81526 | JGI IMG/M metagenome (GOLD analysis project Ga0105238, IMG submission 81526) | Corn rhizosphere microbial communities from Kellogg Biological Station, Michigan, USA - KBS C3-4 metaG | ecosystem: Host-associated > Plants > Roots > Rhizosphere > Soil | place: Michigan, USA... | reverse complement strand
TAACAGGCATTACGATTTTATAACCGCGCGCACGAAACCGGCTTTCCCGGACGGAGAGCTGCTCAGCGCGACTTCAGCTGCCGCAGCCGCCGCACCCGCCCCCGCCGCATCCACCACCACCGCCGTCGCCGCCCGAGCTGCTGCTGCCATCGCCCGAGCTTGCTGAGCGGAGCTCGTGGAAATCCGACCAGCTCGAGCCGACCAGCACCGAGGTGCCGAACAGGGCGACTGCGAGATCGGTCTCGGGTGCGGTTGGCGCGAGCCTCAGCCTTTCAGCGCGCGCCCGTGCATCGGCGAGCGCTGCGTGGCCGCCCTGGGTGCGGCGATCGACCGCGAACCAGCGGATCAGCGCGAGGATGGCGGTGACGAACAGGAACATCATCAGATAGCCGACCGGGCGGTGGCGCATCTCGCCGATCATCAGCTTGGTTGTGCCGAAGGCGAAGAGCAGGAAATAGGGCAAGGTTTGCCAGAAGCGCATCTGCAGGGTGAGGCCGGCATCCATCATCAGGCCATCGGCGACCAGCCTGCGCCCGATGGGCTCGGCATGGGGTTTGAGCGAGCGCGCGATCTCGGGCCAGCTCAGTTCGCCGGGAAGGGCGAGGACGCTCCGTTCGGCCGCTGACCGACTGGCATCGCGCGCCTGGGCATGGAAGCCCTTCTTGCCGATCATGACAAGCGCGCGCGCCGCGAGCAGGCGCGCGACCACCGCATCGGCGAAGCGAGTCGCACCACCGGCAAGATAGGCGAGTTCGCCGGTATCGGTGACGCGGCCAGCATAACCGCCTGGCCTGAGCCAGCGCGGGATGAGGAAGCCGGCGACGATCGTGACGCCGAACAGGATTGCATAGAGTTCGAGAAAAGGTCGGCCGGTCAGATCAAAGGGTCCAAGCGACACAGTCATATGCTCCTTCTACCAGAACAGGACATGGGAAATGGCGCCAATTCCAGCGAGCGCCCCGCAAGCAGAAGCAGGTGGCGCAGGATGGTTTTGGGGATGATGATGTAATGGGAAAGCGAGGCCCAGACTGGGTGGGCGGGGTAGGACAGCAGACGATTCGTCTCGCTCATCTGTATACCCTACTAACATAGTAGGTATTACGATTTTATGACCGAGTCGGTCTGAATTTGGAAATATTTCGTCATGCCGGACTTTCCGGCATCCATGTCTCCGCATGAGCAACCAGCGTAGTGTACGCGGCTCGATGGACCCCGGAACAAGTCCGGGGTGACATATAGGGTTATGCCGCGCCCCAGAGCCCGGCAGGGACCATGATCGACCCATCCTGATAAAGCCCCGCCGCGAGCGGATCGTCTGCGAGGAACCAGGGCCCATCGAGATCGACGATGTCGCAGGACTGGCCGAGGACGAAAGCGGGCGCTGTCGACAGCGTGGCGCCGGCCATGTTGCCGACCATCACCTTGAGCCCGAGCCTGCGGGCGTGATCGGCCATCATCAGCGCCTCGGTGAGGCCGCCGCATTTGTCGAGCTTGATGTTGATCACCTGGAAGCGGTGGCGGTGCGTGTCGATCTCGGCGAGATCGAGCACGCTTTCGTCCGCTGCGACCGGGATCGGCGAATGCCAGCCGTCGAGCAGCGCCTCGGCGCCGCGGCGGATCGGCTGTTCGAGCAGCGACACTTTCTGATCGACCAGCATCGCAACGAGGCCGTCGAGATCGTCGCCGTCATAGCCCTGATTGGCATCGACCCCGAGCCAGACATGCGGGCGGGCGCTACGTACCGCCTTTACGCGTGCGCTGTCCGCAGCGAGATCGCCTTCGAGCTTGAGCTTGATTGCCTTCAGGGCCGGCAGGGCGTCGAGGCGGCGGAGAATCTCGGCCGGCTCCTCGGCCGGAAGGGTGAAGGTCGTGACCAAAGGTTTTGGCGGTCCGACCCCGGCGAGTTGCCAGACCGGCGTGCCGGCGCGGAGCGATTCCAGTTCCCACAGCGCGCAGTCGAGTGCATTGCGGGCGCCACCCGGCGGCAACAGGGCGCGGAGTGCCTGGCGGCTGATCCCGGCCTCGATCGCGTCGCGGCAGCGCTCGATCCCGACTTCCATATGATCCGAATCATCGTCGAGATAATAAACGCCGGCCGCTTCGCCACGACCCGTGACCGCGCCATCGGAAATGGTCGCGATCACCGCAGGCATCGATTCGAACAGATAGCCCGAGATCCGGAACGGCTCGCGAAACACCATCGCATCGCGGCGATGGGAGAGCGTCAGCGCGCTCACGGTGTCGCGGCCGTTCAGGCCGGCGTCGTTGGAAACGGTCATCATGACCGCTCACATCACATGGATGGGACCGCGTTTCAATATAAGAAACATCGTTTCCGCCTATTCAGCGGAATCGTCCCCCGAAACCAGATTCCAGGTCCGTTCGGCCGATTGTGCGAAAATCTGTATCCCGACTCCGGCACAGACCGACATCACGCGGCACGGCGCTTCGCCGACCCAGACATAGCCATGCGCCATGCCGCTATCGAAATAGACCGAGTCGCCAGGACCGAGCGGCAGCGGCGCATAGATATCCGAATGAAGCTCCATCGCGCCGGAGAGGACGTAGAGATATTCCTCGCCCGAATGGCGGACCAGGCCGCCAAGCTCGTCGACGCTGCGCGCCTTCACCTCGATGATGATCGGCACCATCAACTTGCCGAGCAGATCCGCCGCCGGATAATGGTGCGTGTGGCGTTCCGAGGTGACGCCGAGCCATTTGCCCGCGCGCGAGACGCTGCGGCGCCCAACCGCGGGCGGCGCCTGCTCGGCCGGCGCGGTGCCGGCGATCAGGCTGCCGAGATCGACGCCGAGGCCCTGGGCAAGCCTGACCAGCTTGTCATAGGTCATCACCATCTTGCCGTTCTCGAGCTTGGACAGAGTCGAGAAAGGCATGTCGATGCGCGCGGCGAGCGCCCGCAAGGTCAACCCCTGCTCGACTCGCGCTGCCCGGAGCGCGAGGCCCGGATGCGGTTTGCTGTTGTTCTTTGCCATCGTCCCTCTCAGGCCGACGCTAGCGCAAAGCGCGCCGCCGGGGAACCGTCGTGCGCGTTCGAGAAAACAGTTGCCATAAGTGAAACATGCGTCATGATGCCCGAATCTTTCAGGGGATATAAAGATGGCGTTTCGGCTCAGGGCGGTTTGGCTCGTCACCACGGCGGGGATGGCTTGGGTGCCAGCCGTTCATGCGCAACAGGCGGACGCCGCCGTTGCCGCCCAGGCTGAAGCGAGTGCGGGCGACCAGGACATCATCGTCACCGCCCGCAAGCGCGACGAACGGCTGCTCGACGTGCCGCAATCGGTGTCGGTCATTTCGCCGGAGACGCTCGACCAGGTCCATGCCCAGCGCTTCGCCGATTATTTCACCCGGGTGCCGAGCGCGAGCATCGTCGAGACCCAGGCCGGCCAGACCCGCCTCGTGCTGCGCGGCATCAACACGAACGGCGTGGGCGCGACGGTCGCGACCTATGTCGACGAGACGCCCTATGGCTCGTCCACCTCGCTTGCCAACGGCGCGATCCTGACACCCGATATCGATCCGTTCGATCTTCAGCGGGTCGAGATCCTGCGCGGGCCGCAGGGTACGCTTTACGGCGCGAATTCGCTTGGCGGGCTGGTCAAATATGTGACGGTCGCGCCGCAGACCGATGCGATCCATGCCGCGGCCGAAGCGGGCGTCGAGAGCATCTCGAACGGGGCGACCGGCTGGTCGGGGCGGGCAGCGCTCAACCTTCCGGTCGGCAAGTCGATCGCGATCCGGGGCAGCGGCTATTACCGCGACGATCCCGGCTATATCGACGATCCCGTCCTCGGCCATGATGTGAATGGCGACAAGACCTATGGCGGGCGAGTCGCTGTGCTGGTGCGGCCAGTCGACGCGCTGACTCTGCGCGGGACGGTGTTCCTGCAGAATATCGACAGCAATACCTCGAACACGGTCGATTCCGATCCGGTCACGCTGAAGCCGGTGCTCGGCGACCTTGTTCAGAAGCGGCTGGTGAAAGAGCCGAACCATGTGAAATACCGCATCTACAATGCGACCGGCGACTATGATTTTGGATCGGTGGCGCTCACCTCCTCGACGAGCTGGGCGACGCTCGACCAGAAGCAGATCCAGGATGTGACCGGCCTGTACGGCCCGGTCCTGTCCGATCCGACCGTATTCGGCATTCCGCTCGGCGCGATCCTCAACCAGAATGTGACCCAACGCCGCTTCACCCAGGAGGTTCGGCTGGCATCGACCGGCAAGACTGCGTTCGAATGGACTCTGGGCGGTTTCTACACCCGCGAGAAAAACGCGATCATCCAGTCGATCGACGCGCTCGACGACCCGAGTGGCGCGCATCTTCCCGGGTTTGACGGGCTTGCCTTCGCCACGGTGGAGTCGACCTATCGCGAGATCGCCGGCTTCGCCAACGGCACCTATCATTTCTCGCCGCGCTTCGATCTGAGCGTCGGCGGCCGCTACAGCCATAACACGCAGAACACCATCCAGACCAGTTCGGGGCCGCTGGCGGGCGATTCCAATCTCAACGCAAGCTCGTCGGACAATGTCTTTACCTATTCGGTCGCGCCTTCCTTCAAGCCGAACGAGCATGTGACGATCTATGCCCGCGTCGCGCGCGGCTATCGTCCGGGCGGGCCAAATGCCCTGCCGCCGACCGCGCCAAACTCGGTGCCGCATGAATTCGGCCCCGACACCACGACCGATTACGAGATCGGGGTGAAGACCGAGCTGCTCGACCGCAAGCTCTCGTTCGATCTGACTGGATTCTACACCCAGTGGGACGATATCCAGCTGTTCGCGAGCGTCGGCGGCTTCGGGGTCAACACCAATGGCGGCAGTGCGCGCAGCGAGGGCGTCGAGCTTGCGGTGACCGCGCGACCGATCAAGGGCCTGACGCTCGGCGCCAATGGTGCCTATATCGATGCCGTGCTGACGGCTGATGCGCCGGCTCTGGTCGGCGGGCTCAAGGGCGACCGGCTACCCTATGCGCCGCGTTTCTCCTCGACGCTGAGCGCCGATTACGAACAGGCGTTGAGCAGTACCGTGAAGGGTGCGATCGGCGCGAGCTGGCGCTATACCGGCGAGCGGAAATCGGCGTTCGACACAAGCCTTGGGCAACACAGCATGCCGGCGTACAGCCAGGTCGATGCCCATGCCGGCGTGAGCTTCGATCGCTTCAGGCTCGACCTGTTCGTGCGCAACCTGACCGACAGCCGTGGAATGACCGATGTCGGCACGGTCGGATCGGCGCAGAACGGCGCGATCGCCGTGGCGGTGACCCGGCCACGCTCCTTTGGCGCGACACTGGGCGTCCGGTACTAATCGAAGGCGAAGGAAGCTTCAGCATGCGGATCGTACGAACCATCGCGATACTCCTTGCCGCCCTGGCGGTGCCGTCGACCTTGCCGGCAATCGGCCAGTCCCCGAGCGCCCTGACGCCGCCGGTGCTTCCCGCAGCGAAAGGCGCAGCGGCGCCAGTCGCCACCGCTCCTGCCGGTGCGCCTGAGCTGACCAAGGCCGATGCCGATGCCTGGCTCGACGGCTTCCTGCCTTATGGCCTCGAGACCGGCGATATCGCCGGTGCGGTCGTGGTGGTGGTCAAGGACGGCAAGGTGCTGACCCAGCGCGGCTATGGCCATGCCGATGTGAAGGCCGGCACGCCGGTCGACCCGGACAATACCCTGTTCCGCCCGGGCTCGATCTCGAAGCTCTTCACCTGGACCGCCGTCATGCAGCAGGTCCAGGCCGGCAAGCTCGACCTCGACCGCGACGTGAACGACTATCTCGATTTCAAGATTCCGCCCGCCTGGGGCAAGCCCGTCACGCTGCGCAACCTGATGACGCATACCGCCGGGTTCGAGGAGACGGCGAAATATCTGATCGCAATCAACCCGGCCGACAACAAGCCGCTCGATGTTGCGCTGAAGCGCTCGGTGCCGGTGCGGATCTATGCGCCGGGCAGCATGGCATCCTATTCGAACTATGGCGCGTCGGTGGCGGGCTATATCGTCCAGCGCGTGTCGGGCGAACCGTTCGAGGCCTATGTCCAGCGCCATATCTTCGCGCCGCTCGGCATGGCGCATTCGAGCTTCGTCCAGCCTTTGCCCGCGAATCTCGGGCCGCTGCTCGCCAAGGGCTATCTCACCGCTTCGACCGATCCCAAGGCCTATGAGATCATCCCGCTGTCGCCGGCCGGCGCGCTTTCGGCGAGCGGTGCCGATATGGCGAAGTTCATGATCGCACATCTGTCGGCAAACAATCCGCTGCTCGACGCGAAGACCGCGAAGCTGATGTACGCGAACGCCAACACGCCGATCCCGGGCATGCCAAGCATGGCGCTCGGCTTCTATCATGAGGATCGCAATGGCCTGAACATCATCGGCCATGGCGGCGATACCGACTGGTTCCATTCGGACCTGCATCTGTATCTCGACAAGGGCGTCGGGCTGTACATGTCGTTCAACAGCGCGGGCAAGGAAGGCGCTGCGCATGTGCTGCGCCAGCGCATCTTCGACGACTTCACCAACCGCTATTTTCCTGACAATGCCGTAGCACTGCCGACCCTTGCCACCGCAGCCGAGCATGGCCGGATGATGGCGGGCAATTATGTCAGCAGCCGCGGCTCGACCACCAACTGGCTGCGCATCGCCAATCTGATCGGCCAGGCAATGGTGACGGTGAACGACGACAATACCATCACCGTCTCGGCGCTGACCAATCCGGCCGGCGTGCCCAAGCGCTGGCGCGAGGTTGCACCGTGGCAGTGGCAGGAAGTCGGCGGTGATGACCGGCTCGGCGCCCTTGTGAAGGACGGGAAGGTGGCTGCGTTCGCGCCGGCCGGCTTTGCGCCGATCTTCCTCTTCGTGCCGGCGAGCACTGGCATGAATGCCGGCTGGATCGTGCCGACCATGTTGATCGCGCTGGCGGTGATGCTGATCGCTGCGCTTGGGTGGCCGATCACTGCGTTCACCCGCTGGCGCTTCGGCTATCGCTCGACCGTTACCGGCCGCCCGCTGCTGCTGCACCGCGCGACGCGGGTCACCGCCTGGCTCATGCTGATCGTTGCGATCGGATGGGTGGGCATGATCACTGCGCTGAGCACCGACGTCGCCTATTTCGACGGCAGGCTCGATATCTGGATGCGACTGGTGCAATTGCTGTCGCTCGCCGCCATTGTCGGGACCGGGCTCGCGTTCTGGAATGCCTGGACGATCGCGACCGGGCCCGAGAAGAGGCGGCTGGCGACGGTGTGGGCGGTGATCGTCGCCGTGTCGGCGCTGTTCCTGGTGTGGGTGATGATCGACATGCGGACTCTGACGCTCAGCCTGAACTTCTGAGGGCGTGATGACTTTGGCCGGCGGGGCAACGCCCGGGAAGACCCTGTTCGGCCATCCGCCCGGGCTGACCGTGTTGTTCATGACCCAGATGTGGGCCGAATTCTCCTATTTCGGCCTGCAGGCGCTGCTCGTCTATTACATGACCCAGCATCTCGGCTTCGGCCAGGCGAAGTCGTCGATGATCTACGGCGCTTATGGTGCGGCGGCCTTCTTCAGCCCGTTCTTCGGCGGGATTATCGCCGATCGGTGGCTGGGGCGGACGCGGAGCGTCGTGATCGGCGGGTTGCTGATGATGTTCGGCCATTTCGCGATGGCGTTCGAGGCGTTGCTGTTCCCGGCGCTTGCGCTGGTGGCGATCGGCAACGGGCTGTTCATGCCGCCGCTGGCGGTGCAGGTCGGCGATCTCTATGCCGAGGACGATCCCCGCCAGGCCCAGGCGTTCAGCGCTTATTATATGGGGATCAACCTTGGTGGCCTGCTCGCGCCTTTGGTGTGCGGCACGCTGGGCGAGCTATACGGATGGCATTGGGGGTTCGGCGCGGCCGGCATCGGGATGTTCGCCGGCGTCGTGATCTATCTCCGCTTCAGGCATCTGCTGCCGAAGGACCCGCAAACCAGTTCGCAGACGCTTCCCGGCGCACGCATCGCCTTCACTGCGCTCGACTGGAGCAATGTGCGGCTGCTGATCGCGATCATCGCCGTCGTGGTGCTGTTCAGGATCGGCTATGAGCAGAGCGGCAATGTCATTGCCCTGTGGGTCGAGCACCAGACAGATCGCAGCGTCGATCTGCTCGGCACGCATCTCGAGATTCCGGCGACCTGGTTCCAGTCGATCAACCCGCTGCTGATCATCGTCCTGACTCCATTCCTGATGCGCTATTGGGCCAAACACGCCGAGCGCCATGGCCCGGCCAATCTGCTGGCGCGGATGAGCCTTGGCTGCGTTGTCGCCAGCCTTTCGATGGTGGTGATGATGGTCGCGGCGGCGTTGAACGCGCGGAGCGGACAGCCGGTCGGCGCGATCTGGGTGACTGTCTATTTCGTTCTGCTCACCATCGGCGAGCTGCTGGTCATCCCGGTCGGGTTGACCCTGGTCGGCGCGCTTTCTCCGGTGCAGATCGCGGCGATGGCGATGGGCGGATGGTATATCGCGAAGTTCCTCGGCAGCCTGCTTGCCGGCGCGATGGGGGCCTATTGGGGCGTGATACCGGCGACGGTCTTTTTCGGCCTTGGCGCGTCGTCGGTTCTGGTCGCGGCGATCTTCCTTCTCGCCTTGAGCCGGATGCGGCTGATTCGCCTCGGCTGATCTCAGGCCGGTTCGTGCGCCCGGTGGACGATGCCATCGGCGAGCTTGGCGGTGACCTCGGCAAGGTGATCGAAGCGCGCCTCGTAGCGCGCCATGCCCTGGCTGAGCGAGCGGAGCTCAGCCTCGAGGCCGTGAAGTTCGGCCTCCGGGAGCATGACCTCGATCCTGTCCCAGCGCGACCAGCCATCCTGCGGCGTCATGCCGAGCATCTGGCCGCGCCTTGTGGCGACGGCCGAGGTGATCCGTGAGGTGGCGCTGCCCGGGGTATGGACAGCCACATGCGCGATCGGCTCGAGTAGATAGGGGGCGGCCGCGGCGAGCGCCTCGGCCATGGCGATCCGCCCGGCGGTGCGGAAGGCGAGTTCTGAACTGTCGACGCTGTGGAAACTGCCATCGACCAAAGCCACCGCGACATCGACCACCTCGAAGCCGAACGGCCCGCTCATCATCGCATCGCGCACGCCCTGTTCGACCGCCGGAATCCATTGCTTGGGAATCGCGCCGCCGACGATCCTGTCCTCGAAGCGGAACCCCTCGCCGCGCGCCAGCGGCCTGATCTCGATCACGACATCGCCGAACTGGCCGTGCCCGCCCGACTGTTTCTTGTGGCGGCCATGCTGGCTCGCCGGCTTGCGGATGGTTTCCTTGTAGGAGACGACCGGGCGCTTCGACGATACAGCCACACCGTAGCGGCGCTTCAGCCGTTCCAGCGCGACGGCGAGATGCTCGTCGTTGAGGCCGTGGAGCAAAGTCTCGCGGGTGGCCTCGTTCGGGCCCCAGGTAAGGCCGGGATCTTCCTCGACCAGCCGGTTGAGCGCGACCGACAGGCGAACCTCGTCCTTGTGATCCTTGACCGCGATCGCCACCGCGCAATTGGCTACGGGCGGCGTGCGGTCCGGGGCGGCGGCCGGCGCCCGGCCACTCGTGCCGACTCGGCTGCCCGCCCGCACTGCCTCGGCCTTGGCGATGCCGATCACGTCGCCCGGCTCGGCCCGCGCCAGTTTCGCGGTGGCAGCACCCTGAAGCGAGAACATTGTGCCGGCGCGGGCGTGATTGCCGTCGCCATCGACCAGCTCGGCGCCTTCCGCGAGCGGCGCGCCGAAAATCCGGGCGAGCGCCAGCCGCCCGACCGTGCTGCCATGCGAGATCTTGAAGATTTCGGCCACCGCGCCCTCGATGCCGAGGCGCTCGGCTGTCTGCGCGGCGGTCGGCGTATCATGGCGGAGCATCTTGAGCAGCCGGCGGATACCGAAGCCATTGAGTGCCGAGCCGAACAGCACCGGCACCACCAGCCCAGCCGCAGTTTCGCGCGCGATATCGCCGAAGATCGTGTCGAGGCTCGGCACCTCGTCGGTGAGGAGCTGTTCGAGCAGAACATCGTCATGGTCGGCGAGCTGTTCGAGCATGTGGAAGCGCGCTGCGGCTTCATCGTCGCGGATATGCGCGGCAATCGGAACCTGCACCGAGCGTTTGCCGGGCTGATAATGATAGGCGCGCTCAAGCGCGAGATCGACGAAGCCAGCCACGCGCTCGCCGGCACGGATCGGAATCTGGCGCGCGACCAGGGCCGCGGCGCTCATCGGCTGGAGTGCGGCCAGCAAATCCTCGATGCTGCCGCGCGCCTGATCGATCTTGTTGACGAACAGGGCATGGGGCAGGCCGATCGCCTCGAGATGGCGCAGGATCGGCTCGACCAAGGGCGCACGGACCGGATCGGGATCGATCACCACCAGCGCGAGATCGGCGACAGCGACCGCCTGCTCGGCATCGGCCGCAAACCCCGCCGAGCCCGGCGCGTCGACAAGCACATAGCGCTCACCGACCCATTCGAAACGCATCAGATTGAGTTCCGTCGAACCGCCCCGCGCCCGGGCCTCGGGGCTTGCATCGCCGATACTGCTGCCCGCGTCGACCGCGCCCAGTCTCGGAATTGCGCCTGCCGCGAACAACAAGGCTTCAGCGAGACTTGTCTTGCCTGTACCTGCCGGCCCGACAAGCGCGACGGCTCTGGCGCCGTGACGGATATCTTCCATCCTGTCCTCCTCCAGCCCACCGCTCCTTGACGGAGCTGGTTCGCGGGAAAGAGTGAAGATCGGCTCATAGGCGCGCGAACGCAAGGGCAGTTATCGCCGAAGCCGCCCGGGTCGCGCCGGAGGGCCGACACGTCTCAGGCAGCGATATCCTGGCGTTCCACCTGGGCTGTCTCAAGCGTAAGTTTCGCGACCGCGCCCATGCCAGACCCTTCGCTTTCGAGCTTGAGCGAACCCTGCATCGCCGCCATCGAATTGGCGCACCAGTGCAGGCCGAGCCCGCCCGACTTGTCCTTGCGGGTCGAGAAGCCGCGCTGGAACAGGGTCGGCGCGCGATCGGCGGCGAAGCCCTCGCCGTCATCGCGGATCGCGATGCAGGTGCGGCCGTCCGATTCCTCGACCGTAACCGCAATCCAGCCGCCGCCGGTGCCATAGGCCTCGATCGCTTCGGCTGCGTTGGCGAAGAGGTTGCCGATCACCTGGCTGAGGATCACCCGGCTGCCCATCACCAGGTGCGGTCGCGCGGGGAAGGTGAAGGCGATCGACAATTCGCCCGAATAGCGGGCGATCGTCGCGTTCCTGGCAATGATGTCGGTCACGTCGCATGGTTCGAGCTCGGGGCGGTCATGCGCCGCCTGTTGCTGCTGACCGATGATCTCGAGCACGAAATGCATTGCCTCGCGGCCGATCTGGAGCTGGCGGCGGCGTTCCTCGCGATCCCGGGTTTCAGCCTCCATCGCGGCGGCGACAAAGGCGAGGAGCTTGTCGCGCCGCGCCCCCGGCAGATCATCCTTCGCGAGCTCGGCGAGCGCGCGGTCGAGCGTGGCGCGGTCGACCGGCGCCGGCTGGGCGATGCCCTGGCTCAGGATCGTGCTGATCGGATTGAGTGCGTTGCGGACATTGTGCATCACCGCAACCGCGCTTTCGCTGCGGCCGAGCGCGAAGCTCTGCACTTCAAGCTGCTCGCGCAAATCCTTGAGCTGGCGGAGCATCGCAATGAAGCTGCGCCCGAGCGAGCCGATCTCGTCCTGCCGCTCCTCATCGGCGAGCGGGCCGAGCGAGCCGGATGTGCGGACTGTCTGCATATGGTTCTCGACCCGGCGCAGCGGCTTCAGCACGAGGCGGGTGATCATCCTGCTCAGCACGACAAGCACGACGACGAGCAACAGAGTCGAGCCGGCAATGGCGAGGATCAGCATGCGCTTGCCGAGCTGCGACACGTCGCGCGGCACGGTGAAGGAAGCGCTGGCGACAGCGTGACCATCGGGTCCGCGGATCGGCATCGAGATGAGCATCGTCGCCTCGCCGGGCGTGATCCGGCTCGTGTCGGCAATATTGTCGAGATTGAGCCCGGCGGTGAGCTGGAGCAAAGCCGATAATTGCTGCGAGGTGATCCGGCGCGCCATCAGCACATAGCCGCGCGGGCGCCCGCTGCCGTCGCTGCGGCGAACCTCGGCGATGCCGACCGCGGCGACGACCGATCCGAGCCGGACGAAGAAATTGCCCGAATTGTGAGTCGCCAGGATTTTCCGAAAATCGATCTTGTGGATCTGCGCTACCAGCAAGGCTTGGATCGCCGGATTGTCGATATGCCCGTCGCGCCAGCGGGCGATGACGATCCGCCCGTCATTGGCGACATAGGCCATGCCGTTGACGCCGAGATTCTCCATGGCGAGAGTCGAGAAGGATTCCTGCTCGAAGGCGGGCGTCTGGTGCTCCATATAGTCGTAGCTGGAATTCCAGTCGCCATAGTCGCGCACCGCGCTTTCGACCTTGGCGGCATATTCGCCGAGCGCCGCGCGAGTCCGCTCGACATGCGCATCGACGGATTTCTTTTCGAGCTGGTTGAAGCTGGGGATGATGACGCTGGCCAGCAGCAGCATGATCGCGACCGAGCCGACCACGCCGACCCCGGTCAGAATCAGGAGGAGCTTGGCGCCGAGCGACGACGGGTTGCGCAGCACCTCGAGCCGGCGGGAGATGGCGCGGAACATCGGCCTGCCCCGGGACCGCGGCATCAGCCCTGAGTCCCGTTACCCATTTCCGGTTCGAGATACTCTTCCTCGCCTTCCATCGGATCGGCGAGGAAGCGCATCGCGGCAACATCGCGCGCTTCAACCGCGTCGATCGGGCGTGAGAAATAAAAGCCCTGGAAATGCGATGCGCCGGCCATGCGCAGCGCCTGAAGCTGCTCTTCGGTCTCGACGCCCTCAGCGATCACTTCGAGCCCGAGCGCGCGGCCGAGATGGACGATCGAATGGACGATCGCAGCGCTTTCGCGCTCGCGGCCCATGCCGTCGATGAAGCTGTGATCGATCTTGAGGCAATCGAGCGCGAATTTGCGGATATTGTAGAGACTCGAATAGCCGGTGCCGAAATCGTCGAGCGCGATGCGGAAGCCCATCTGGCGCAGCCGGTACAAGGTCTCGGCGGCACGATCCGCATCGTCGAAGATCGCCGTCTCGGTGATCTCGATCTGGACCCGGTTGGGCTGAACCCCGGCGCGCTGCACGCATTCGAGGACATGGCCGATGAAATTGTGGCGGCGGAACTGACGCGGCGAGAAATTGACCGAGACATATTGCCCGGGCCATTCGTGCAGCCGCTTGAGCGCCTCGAACAACACCCAATCGCCAAGCTCGTGGATCAGGTTCGATTCCTCGGCGATCGGGATGAACATGGTCGGCGAGACCGGGCCGAATTCATCAGTATCCCAGCGCAGCAGCGCCTCGAACCCGACCACCTCCAACTGGTCGCGCGTGATGATCGGCTGATAGACGAGGCTGAGCTCGCCCCTCTCGATCGACTTGCTCAGGCCGCCCTCGATTCGGCGCCGGAACCGGATCGATTCGTCCATGCTGTCGTCGAACACGCGGACGATGCCGCGGCCATTCTGCTTGGCGTCGTTGAGCGCGAGATCGGCCCGGCGCAGCAGATCGATCGGATCGCTCTCCTCAGCCCCGTCGACGAAGACGAAACCGGCCGAAGCGCTGCCCTGAACCGAATGGCCGAAGAGCTTGAAGCTGGTGGCGCAGGCGTTGATGACCCGCTCGCACGCCATGCAGGCGGCCTGCTCGCCCGGAGAATCGAACAACAGGCCGAATTCGTCGCCTGCAAGCCGGGCAACCATGCCACCTTCGGGCACATTGTCCTGGAGGATCTCACAGACCTGACGGATCATGTCGTCGCCGGCGAGATGGCCGAGCGTATCGTTGACCAGCTTGAAGCGATCGAGATCGACCATCGCGCAGGCGAAGCTGACCGGGCCGCGCGCCTTTTCGGCGAGCGTGCGCTGGAAAGCGAGGCGGTTTGGCGCGTCGGTCAGCGAATCGTGATTGGCGACATGGACCGCCCTGCTCTCGTTCGCGGCGAGCTCGAGGCTCTGTTCCTCGAGGATCACGACTTTCTCGGCGAGCGCGACGCGCGCTGCGGCGAGTTCGCGATCGACCTGCCAGCGATGCGAAAGCGCCAGCGCCATCTGACCGACCTCGGCGACCTCGAACGGCTTGGCGATATAGAAGATCTTGTCGGCCGGGCCGGCGACCTTGCTGATCTCGATCGGCGCGAAATCGGAATAGCCGGTGACGATCACGAGATTGATATCGGGATCGAGCGCGCGGATCCGGGTGGCGGTTTCCTTGCCGTCGATGCCGGGCGGCATGCGGACATCGATAAAGGCGACTGCATAGGGATCGCCGGCACGGATCGCCTGGCTGACCAGGCCGACCGCATCGAGCCCCTGCATTGCGTGAGTCAGGACCAGATTTGTCCCGGGCCGTGACGGTGCCGGTGCAGTTTCGCCGTCGCCGAACAACTCGGCCGCCATCGCGTCGAGTGCATCGGTATCGGCCGTACCCGCCGGCGCGAAGCTGCGCCGGTAGGAATCGTGCATGGCCGGTTCGTCATCGACGATCAGAATCCGCATCGCAGCACTGTCCCTTGATACCCTATGCGGGCGCTTTATGCCCTTCACACGACGTAACCAGACGCAGTTAAAGCGTCGTTAACGCTATTAACGCCGTTAACGGCACTCAGCGCAAAGCGCGGGTTCCAAGCACGACCGCGCCGAGCGGCCCGGCATTGTTGCCGAGCGCGGCGGGGACGACATAGGTCTCGGCCGGCTCGATAGCGGGCGCAGTGCCATAACCGCCCAGGCTCGCGACCAATCGGGTGCGCACCCGCGGGAAGAGATGCGGGATGCCGGTCATCACGCCACCGCCCATCACGATCCGGCGCGGAATGCCGGTCAGCACCAGGGTGTGGAGCAATTGCGCGAGCGCATGGGCGACGCTTTCCCAGGCGGGATCGTCGTCAGCCAGCGTCTCGGCCCCCTGCCCTGTCCGCGCCCTGATCGCGGTGCCCGAAGCAAGGCCCTCGAGGCAGTCGCCATGGAAAGGACAGGCGCCCGCCCAGGCATCGCCCGCAAGCCTGACCGGCCTGATATGGCCAAGCTCGGGATGAGTCAGGCCGTTGGTCGGCTCGCCGCCGAGCACTAACCCGACGCCAATGCCGGTGCCGACCGTGACATAGGCATGATCGGCCACGCCTTGCGCAGCGCCCCAGCGCCCTTCGCCAAGCGCTGCGCCCGCGACATCGCTGTTGAACCCGGTCGGCACACCGGCATGCGCGGCGAGCCGGCGGCCGACATCGGTGTTCGACCAGCCCTTTTTGGTGGTCGCGGTGATGAAGCCGTAATCGGCCGCCTCGCGATCGAGCGAGACCGGGCCGAAGCTTGCGATGCCAAGCGCGGCGAAACCCGACCAGCGATCGAGCACTGCCTCGATCGCCGACAGAGTCTCCTCGGGCGTGGTGGTCGGGATACGCACCTCGTCGCGAATATCGTCAGGCCCGGTCGCCAGGATGCAGATGCATTTGGTGCCGCCGAGCTCGATTCCGGCGATGAGCGGAGCGTTCGTCATTGCCGGGCTATCCTCTGGGCCGCGAACGTCTGTCAATCGTGGCTTCATGCGATGCCCGGCACATTCTTGCGACAAATTGCGTTTAGGGGAGCCCTCATCAAGAGGGTTGGAGTAATCATGCGGCGTATCGGCATCTTCGTGTTCCTGTTGACGACCACGGCTCCCATGGCGGCGATCGCCCAGACCGCACCCGCGCCTGAGCCAGCACCGGCACCAGCGCCCCAGACTCAACCGGCGGCACAGGCGGCAACGCCCGCGCCCAGACCGCGCCCGGCGCCCCAGCCGGCGGACGAAGGCAATTCGGACGAGCCGGACATCATCGTCACCGGATCGCGCAACCTGCCGGGCGCAGTGGTCGGCGATATCCCGCCCGAGCAGCAACTCGGGCCGGCGGATATCCGCTCTTACGGCGTCAGCTCGATCTCCGACCTGCTCAACGAGCTTGCACCGCAGACGACCAGCGGGCGCGGCAATGGCGGCGCGCCGGTGGTGCTGCTCAACGGCAAGCGCATTTCGGGCTTCAACGAAATCCGCGACATCCCGACCGAGGCGATCGCACGAGTCGATATCCTGCCCGAGGAAGTCGCGCTCAAATATGGCTATCGCGCCGACCAGAAGGTCGTGAACATCGTCCTGCGCCGCCGCTTCCGCGCGACCACAGTCGAGCTGGCCGACAAGGCGCCGACGGCAGGTGGGCGCAACAATGAGGAAGGCGAGTTCGACCTGCTCAAGATCCGCGGCGACGGCCGCTTCAACCTGCATGTGATGTATCAGGCGAATTCGGCGCTGACCGAGGATGAGCGCGACATCAGCGAGTCCAGCCCATTCGCAGTCGGCGGCAATGTCCTCGGGACCGCGGGTCCGAACCATAATGAGATCGACACCGCACTGAGCAATCTGGTCGGATCGGCAGTGACAATCGCTGGCGTGCCCGCTTCCGCCGCGACCGGCATACCGACGCTCGGGAGCTTCGCCGCGACCGCGAACCAGCAGAATGTCACCGACCAGCGGCCCTATCGTACCCTGCTTCCTTCGAGCCGCGATTTCAGCGCGAACCTCGTCTATGCCCACACCGTCCTTGGCGGCGTTTCGGCTACGGTAAACGGCAAGATCGAGGCGACCGACAGCATCAGCCTCAACGGCCTGCCGACCATTTCCCTCGCTTTGCCCGCAGGCAATCCCTTCTCGCCCTTCACCGGCAATGTCGTGGTCGATAGGGCACTCGATGGCTACCTGCCGTTGCGCCAGCGTAATTCGGCGCTGAACTACCATCTCGGTACCACGCTCAACGGCAATATGGGCAAATGGCGCTGGTCGGTGACGGGCAATTATGACCGAGTCGATTCCGAAACCTTTACGGACACGGGTGTCGATATTTCCGCCTTCCAGAACCGTATCAAGGCCGGCGACCCGACTGCCAACCCGTTCGGCTCTCTCGCCAATGCCGGGATCACCACGCTCCCGGGCAATCGCGCTTTCTCGACCTCGAACGATGCGGGCGCCGACCTCCTGCTCAGCGGTC
>Ga0105238_10002901_pt1 | contig 17125 bp, 17 predicted proteins | sample KBSC34metaG_FD_81526 | JGI IMG/M metagenome (GOLD analysis project Ga0105238, IMG submission 81526) | Corn rhizosphere microbial communities from Kellogg Biological Station, Michigan, USA - KBS C3-4 metaG | ecosystem: Host-associated > Plants > Roots > Rhizosphere > Soil | place: Michigan, USA... | reverse complement strand
CGGCGGCGCTGGTCCTCGCCGCGCACGAGGCGCTGATCGAGGCCGGGACCGCGGCGAGCGGCCCGGTCCTCGCGCAGGTCGAGGCGATGCGCGAGGACATCTCGGGAAACTTCCAGTGGAACGGGTACTGCTTCCGGAACGAGGGAACCAGTTCCCAGTCAACCGTCGACATTGGCCGCTTCCTCATTTCGCTGGCTTCCTCGTGGGCGGTGCTCCGGTTGTGCTACGGAACTGCGTCTTTCCGAATCCCACCAGACCCACTCCCGGCGCACCGGTTCCCGCTCCCTGATTGGTAGTCAGTGCCGGTCCTCCGACTTGTCCCCCGCCGACCACCGGCACCGGTTGCGCTCCACCGTGGTAGACGGGTGGAGATGGAGGTCCAACGGAATTAGCCGAATAAGCCCTGAAGTAGCGCGTTCCATTGCCTAAGAACACGCTCCCGTTTCGTGCCGGTCCAAGGTGCAACTGCTGCGGATTGGTAAAGTTCGGATTATCGGCGTGCTCCACGATGTAATTGTTTCCCCGGTAGATCTCGTTGTGATCCTGAATCTCGAAACTGAAATGTCCGTTCTGCGACTTGACGTTGAATCCGTTTATCTTCGGAGGAGCAGAAGGATCTCCCGTCGCATTAGTATTCGTCTGCATCTCGATATTGTTGACCGCCTTCTGAGCCGAGAGCAGCGCATCATAGAGCTTGGACCCGAATTCCGGATGGCCTTCGATGGTCACCTTCTTGAGCCAGTCGAGATGTTGAATGTTCAAGGGCATGCTAGTGCGCTGTACCTCTCACTTGGATCTTGTTCTTACGGAAGAACGCGACCAGGCGGTTGATGTTGTAGTAGCTGTCGAGACTGAGGCTTCCGGCCAGCGGGGTTGGCCGGATCTTGAAGAACATCCGTTGCGCCTGGCAGTTGCCTCCCGTCCACTCAAGGTCAAAGTTGGGATCGATTCCCGGCTGGCGAAAGCAGGAAAGACTCCACGGATTCTGGAGATTGTTCACGTAGACCGATACCGTGATGTTTCCTACTGCAGCGATATACCCGGTGAAGTAGCAGAGCAATTTCTGCCCCGCGCCGAGTTGCAACTGTGTTTCCTGATCGCGGGTTGGCAGCGCACATGTGATGTAGTAGGAAAAGATTTCACCGAAATCGTCATCGGTATAGGAGGCGGGATCAAGATAGTAAACATTCCCGAATCCGCCCAGGCCCGGTGCGTTGCCGTTTCCGCCAAAGAAGATGGGGGTCAGTTGTCCCGGCTGCAAGTACATCCGCGCCGCGCCGTTCATGGGGCGATACCACGGAGACCACTTGCGGGTGTTGTCGGTCGCAACCAAACGCCCGGTGAAGGCGGTGCGGTAGGGCGGCGCGAAGGCGATCTGCTCGGCGGTATCGAGTTCCCGGTAGCTCATCTGATAGATCACAGTCGGAGACGTGGCCACGCCGAGAGGCAGGCCAAAGTACACTACACGGTCTACCGGATCATTGAGCGTCCAGCAACGAAACGCCTGCTGCATGTTGATCTGCGGCGACGTGCCGTTGGTTTCATACCAGTTGGGCTGAATCTCCTGCGATATCTTCCATGCCTGGTTGCCGCCGAAGATGCGTGCGCCGGACTCCGATGCCCAGATAAAGAACTCTTCGCCGCCCGAGGAAGAGTTGTCATCGGCCTGCGATTCGGTGAGGCAAAAGGCCGAGAGTGCTCCGCAGTTGGCCGCAACCTCGTTCACCTGCCAGCCTGCGGGGAGCGTTGCCCCGTTGGTCAGAACCTCGTGCAACCGACCGGAGGGTTCCCGCGTAAGCAGGTAAAGCGAGTTGTTGCGCGTAGCGATCTGCACCACCTGGCGCGGATCAGCCGCAGGCCCGAACTTGCCGGTCACGCCATCGAAGGCTTCCGGGTTGTTCGAGTAGGAGTTGTTGACTATCGAATCCGTGTAGGGAGTCTCATCGTAGATCAGCGACATTTGCGAGTAGGTCACTCCACCTCCCGCGGTCGGATGTACAGTCACATTGAACAGAGCATCAGCAGGGATAGGAATCGGCATCCGGTTGCTGAATGTGCCTTCGTAATAGGCTCCCACACTGCCGTGATTCGCAACCGTAAAGGTGATGATGCTCGAGAACCCGGTCGAATCGGATGTGATCGTCGCCGCAAGCAATTCGTCCCCGTTGATCGAGGTAGCCCATACTCGGAAGCGATACGTCGTGTCCTGCGTCAGAATCGGCGCACCGTCAATATCCTGATAGGCGGGCTGCCAGATATTGACCGGCAATCCCGACACATAGCTGACTTGCATCGCGGTTCCAATGCGCGAGGGAACGAGAGCGTAATCCAAAGGATCGGCTAATGTAATCCAGCCGGTAGGAACAAACGGGTTCGGAGCAGTCGGCTGCAATCCCCCGGCAAAGTCCATATTGAGCAGGTTGGTAACGTTGTTGCGCTGCCCGAAGGCCTGCAGGTAGGTATCGAACGATGCAAACTTAAGTGCTCCGTCGAGCGTAATCTGCGCCGCGGTGTTGTTGCCGGGGATGGATGTGCAGATGCCCGCAAAGAGCGAGTTGTCGGAGAAATCCATCAGGATCGAGGTCGTTACGTTGTCGTTGATCTGCGTAGCCTGCGCGACCGTAATCCCGTTCACCTGCGGATTGACAGGAAGATAGAAGAACTGGCTCCCGAGCGCTCCGGTAAACTCGACTACCCGCGCCTGCACGTTCGATGGCCCGATGGCCAGTTCATCGACCTGAAGATACTGCCCTCCGTTGGCGACGAACTGATACCAGGGGCTAGGCTTGGTGAGCGCTCCCTGCCGGGTAAGGAACGACTGGCGCACGCGATGGATTCCTGGCGCGGCTTGGCCATAGGGAGAGACAGTTCCCGATGCCGGTGTCGAGGCATCCGGTCCATACTGCTGATACCGGAAGACCAGAGGCGAGACAATCTCCGTCACATAGAAGTAGCCGTTCCACGCGAAACTGACCGTTCCGCCTGTCCATGTACCATTCGAGTAACTCATCTGCATTTGAAAGCTGGTTTCGGTCGGAGAAGACTGCACTTCAAAGTAGGTCGGTGTTGGCGTATTATCCGGAATCGGCCATGCCAGCGTAACTGTGCCTCCGGTGCTGGTGGCATCGGAATCTGCCTGCGCAAAGGTGAAGGTCACCGGGTCGACGATTGCCAGCACCGATACCGAAGTGTTGAACGTGGTATCCGTCACGCCGGCAATCGTTACCAGCACGCCGGGAGTGAGGGTGTGCGCCGCGGCCGTCACTACCGTGACAATGCCGCCCTGCCTGCTTACTGAAGAGATACCTCCCCCGATAGCCGTTCCCATCACCCCGGTAATCGTCACGTTGTTCTGGGGAAGCAGACCATGAGGCGAAAGTGTCGTGACAGTCGCCAGTCCGGGGTCCGCATCGTTATCGATCACGATGGACTCGATGCCGCCGCCGATAGCCTGCGCCGGAACCTCGGTAATGTGGACCTGGTAGCCGACCTTGAGGCCATGCGGCGTGATCGTGGTCGCAGTCACCGTATTTGAGGCGCGCACCAGTGATGTGCCAACCGTGATGCTGTCGGTGGTAATGGCAAAGATGTTCCCCACGCCTCCCCAGACATGGCCGACTCCATCCTTGTAGAGTCCGGAGAAGCTATTCCCCGTCACCTGGCAGGAGAGGAAGCCATGCGTGACGTGATCGGCCGAAGCCGCGCCTCCGCTCATCCCGCACGTCGAGACAAAGAAATCCGCGCCGGGATAAGGCGTGCCGAAAGTGGTAGACGTGACCGCCTGAATGAAAGCCGCATTCTCGGTAGCAGAGACAGGGACAATGAGCGCGGTTCCCCCGGATACAGTCTGAACCGTGACGCCGCCTGTTGTCTTATAGAAGATGCCGAAGATGTTCAGGCTTCCATGCCAGTGCGCGCCAGAAGTCGGTGTACGGTCGCCATAGGTAAGCGTAGCCAGAAGCGAAGTATCCACATCGCAGGCCTGCACCTGTTGGAGCCCGTTTCCGGAGTGCGTTGTCGTCGCTGGCCCGGCAATGTGCTGAAACTCCGTTCCTGCAAAGCCTGCGGGAACGCTGGCCATCGAGGATCCGTGCGCTACCGCTCCGGCAGCGATACAGAGATCATCACCTTCGGCCGTAGTGAACTCGACATAGGTCACGCCTGATGCGCTCGAGACAGTGACCGTGGCGCCTCCGGACCAGCAGGCCGCAGCCCAGTTCACGCTGGCATTGAATCCCTGCGTGCCATCGCGCTTCTGGAACGATGCCGTGCAGACTCCCGCTACAACAGTTGCTGAGTAGACACCCTCCACCTGGGTTGCCGCATCGTATCCGTTCTGCGGAGTAGCGAACGCTACCATGTCCGTCGTGTTGAAACCTACCGGGATAGGAATGGCCGCGCCGTTCGCAACCGACCCGCATCCGATGGCCATTGATCCCCCGCCCTGCACCGGGATAGTCACGAACCCGTTCACCGTATAGGGGGAACTGCTCAACTGCGAGGACGGGAGGATGACACTCGTCACCTTCGGCGGAGCGCCTGGCCCATACTGCGTTACCCGGTCAAGATTTCTTCCGTCCCATTGCAGCGGGGAATCCGCGCCGTGGAATCCATCCGAGATAGCGATATACTCGCGCCCAAATGCGGTGATGGAACGCGCATAGAGTCCGGAGAAGGTTTGAAAGAGGAATGTCGCCGGTGTGCCGAGGGTAATGTTCTGGATGTAGAACACGCCATTCGAGGCAAGATAGAAGTTGTAGACCGTCTTATCGGGAGCAACGAACGACTTGCCGTAAGTGATGGTGACATCCGGCGCCAGGGGAGGATCAAAGACCTTCCTGAAGGCGGGGCGGGTGAAGACGGAGCCGGGAACGAAGGCGCTTTCAGGACATTCCGGAGACACGCCCTCGGGGAGGTTTACGGGGTCCATCTCCGTAACCCATCCTCCGAAGACCTCGAGTGCCGTGTCCGCCGCATTGACCGGATTGTTTGCCACCGCCCACCTTTAGAACCCTGTCGGGAACAGTGCCAGAAATACGACGTTGGCCTGAAGCAGCGCCGCCGAATATGCGCCCGCGGAAAACTCCGTTCCCGCCGATGTGGTCACGCGCAGCTTGCCGTTGGCGGGCGTGGTTCCGGGCTGATAAGTGAAGATATAGCCCGAAGGAGTCACGGTTGCCGAAGGCTGCTCGGTAAACAGCACGATCTCCGGAGGCTGTGCCGATTGCGTCGGATAGCCGGAGAGATCGAGCGTATCGCCGCCCGAAGTGTAAGTATCCGTGAGCACCACGGAGCCGCGTACCAGTTGCGAGGCTTGCGTGGTATCAAGGATGGGTTGAACTGTCGAGTTGTTGGTAACCGTTGCTGCCATTGGTTCCTCCTAATATCCCCCGCCCCATCCGTAGTTCCCGCCTCGGGAGCCTGCAGAGTAGGAGCGCCTGCTGACGTTGTTCCGCTGTCGCAACGGCACATCGGAAGTGTTGAAGATGAGCCTGCATTCCTGCTCGGCCATCGCCAGAAAACTTTTTTGATCGAGATCCCCGCGCGGCCCGCTGAACTCTGCCGCAATGTAATTGGCCAGCGCCGACTGCGAACGCATGATCGGAACCGGCTGCTGCCACCACTGCGTTTCGCCCACGGTAATGAAGTCCTGCATGTAGGCGGCATAGTAGATTTCAAAGTCCATCTGCACGATGGAGCCCGGCATCACGATGCCGTCGCCGCGCCAGTCAAACCATCCGTTGCGCGTGGTCTTGCGGAAATTGGGATTGCCGTCCGGAGACAACTGCATGGGCATGAAGGCAGCGCTGCCCTGCGTCAATACCGGCTGGTAGCCTACCGACTGTCGCTCTCCCATGCGCATCGGAGCAATGAAGTCCTGGGGGAGGACAGGCGTGTTGGGCGGGATGAAATAGCTCACCCCGTCGTAAAAGTATTCCCAGTTGAGCACCGTTTCCGAAGCCGGATCCTGGGATCCCACAATCGGCATACCCGTAAGGACCACTCTCTGCCGGTTGCGCGAGTAGCCCATGTTAGCCATGAACTGCTGCATCTTGAGCCATGCGCCGTTGGCCATAACCTGAGTAAAAGGCTGATCGTCGGTCAGCGTATCGCCACCGATGGACTGGATAGCATCATTGACCCGCACCCGCGCCAGGTTCAGCACATCATCCAGAAGCGGATACGGGCTGTTCGGTACGGGCGTGGGAATAAGGATGCTCATTTGCCCTTCTTTTCCTCACGAGCGAGAAACGCTTCCTGGTGCGCCTTGATCTGCTTGTATTTCTCAAGGTCGATGATTTCGTTGCACTTTGCGCACTTGACCGCGAGTTCATCGTTGGCCGATCCGCAGAACAGGCACTTGGTGCGGTTCACCGGAGTCTGCTCGATCATCCACACTTCATCGTTCAGTCCGAGCACTTCTGCAGCCATGAAATGCCGCACCCGGCTCACGATCTGCTGGAATGCCTTGCGGTCCATCGCATAGGTATCGCGCGCCTCGCGCACAATCTCCGAGCAACGCGCGTGCAGCATGCGCTTGGCTTCAGCCAGTTCTGCCTTCGAGGGCTTCGCGCTGTCAGAAGGAAACAGTCCGTAATGCCGGTAGCTCTGCATTGGATCGCGCCCGCGCCCATCGCCTACCACTTCGCAGGCAAAGCGCCAGCCGTCATCCATCAGGCGGTTATATTCGTACTCATCCTTGATGGTGAGTTCGGAGACAATGCCGGGAATCTCCCGCTTGCAGGTGGCGTACTCCTCGTTGCCTTCCCGAGCCGGCACATGAAACCATCCCGTCGACCCAGTGTTGATCGATTGCGGCCAGGGTCCGACATTGTGGATGTAGAAGGTCTTCGATTTCGCAGCCTGATCGAGTACCCCGAGGAACTGGGGAATACGGCGCTGCTTTCCAATCGACAGTTTTTCCTGCCGGGCTTTCTCTGCATCTGCAAAGGTCACGTTCGGGTCAAACGGCATTGTTTATCTCCATGACGCGAGGCCCTTTCTGTGGCAGGCCAAGCGAGGTTGCGGATTTTTCCATAGGGTAGGATTTCTGTGCCTTGACCATCCCCCCGAAGTTGGCGGCTCTTATCCCTGCCGCCCGGTTCTTGTCTCTGGCCCAGTCGAGCCGTTGTGCGGCATCGTCCTTGTCGGCCTTGTCGAGTTCTTCGAGCAACTGGCGCTGGTTGACGACAGGATCGACGTGTTTCGAATGTTCGAGCCACATCACCAGCTTGTCGATGTTGGCTTCGGCGGGATTGCAGGACAGGGTTTCGCAGTAGTGGTAGACACCGCGATTCGGGTAGGGCCCGGTAGGAAACAGCCCCGTATCCTTGTCCTTGTAAACCCGGTTGTACTGTTCTTCGGTCATGCGCGTGAGTTCGAGTGCTGAAATCCACTTCTCGATCACCCAGTACTGGCCGATGTGACGATAGGCGGGACGCGCCCGATAGCCGATATAGCCATCGGTAAACTTCCCGCCCACCATCTTCTTGACTGAGGGAGCGTAAACCAGCCGATACAACGGCTCGCCGTAGGGATTGACCCCAAAACGAGCCATTGGCATCGGGTAACAGGTTGGCTGCGGAAGAATCACTTTCCGAACAGACCTTTCTGGATCGTGATACCGCTGATGAAAGCGTTCTCGCGTGTCTGTACGGCTCCGACCTGTCCCTCATAGACAAGGTAGAAGACCATCGCGGAAACCAGACCACCTGAGTTGCCATAGATCGGGAACAGGGTCTGACCGGCCACGTCGTAGAAGTCGACAGGCTTGGTTTCGATCCGGAACCAGTTCTTGAGCTTCAGGAAGTCGATGTAACCGGGAAGAGCGCGAGGATTGATGACATTCTCGTGTCCGCCCATCTGCGAGGGACGTTTCCGCTTCAGCATGTCAACCGACTCATCGCCCTTGAGCGAGGCCATGTCGATGCGCTGCACCAGAAGCGCGTTCTGCTCCCATGCCAGGTTCTCGTTCGGTGTCGAGTGCGCAATGAGGTCCGCTTCCTCGGCATCGTCGCCCTTCGACAGTTCGATCTGTGCTTCCACAGTGCGAACCATCTGCGGGGTCAAAGCGCCGTTCGCGGTGTAGGTCGGGGTAATGTACTTGCCCGGCCAGTCCGCGCGCTGCACGCCCATCCAGTTGCCGGTGTTGGTCGCAATCTGATAGGCACGAAGGCCTGCGAGTCCGGTTCCGGTCTGACCAGAGGCTCCCGAAACAAGCAGCACCTGGCCTGCAGAAATCGCAGCCGCGGGAAGAGGAGTCGTGAACCAGATGGTATTGGCGATCACGTCTGAGGATTCGACGGTAACGGTGGTGACGTAGGTTCCACCGATGGCGGTCCACACGTCCACATCCTGATCATCAAGGAAGAAGTTGGCATTATTGACCACCACACCAACGATGACCGAAGCCGTCCCGAGCACCGTGGAGACGATGGAGTCGAGTTGGTTCGAGCCGTTGCCCTGAAGCTGGATGTCAAGGAAGTCGGCAAACGCCTTGGGAGCAATCGAGCGGGTGAGGGTAGCGAAGTTCTCAATCGCCTTCTCGTCCGAGTCGGTCGCGTATTCGGCCTGCGCGGTGTAGCTGAAGGCGTGAATATAGCAGACGGTGGTCAACTGGCCGGGAACCTGAGTCGGTCCGGAGCCGATGCCCATGTCTGAGCCGTTCATATTGCCGACGCGAGGCTTGCCGCCGCGGGAGGGCATGGTTGGGATGCGTGAGGGGCGGTCAGAGACGGGCTTGACCTGGGTGTTCTTCCCCATGCGCTTCCAGAGGATGGAACTGGAAAGCGCGAGATCTTCGAGTTCAGGCCTTACCCATTCCTGCTCGGAAGCAAGGGCCTGTGCAGCGGAGGCGATAGCCATAAACGCTCCTATTGGAGTGATTTATCGCTTGCACGCCTTTTCTGCCGCTCAGGGCCAGCTAAGGTGCTGCCATCTATCGTGCGTTGCGTCGTTCCGTCGAGTAATCCACGTAATTTTCGCCTTACGCGCGGCGCCTGCACTCGAAAGGAACGGTTGGTGCCATTATTGACCCGTAACTCAATTAAATCAAGCCCAAGTTACAGGCCTGTCTTCTCCCTTGATGTACGCCTGTCGCTTCACCAGCATCGACTGCGACGTGCGGTTCAGATCAACCATCAGTTTCAGCGTCTTTGGCGGTCCGGCAATCTTGCGGAACTGCACTGCACCCTGAACCGGCTTGAGTGACTGTGTTGCCGGTTGTTTCCCATTTGCCGGCTGTGCAACCTGTTTTGCCGGCCGTTCCGAGATCACATCCTGCACCGCGCGCTTCACGGCGTTGGGAACGATGGCCTTGCGCTTGGAGTTCATCAGTTGAATGTAGGAACTCTTGTTGCCAGCCTTGAGATACGCCTGCATCGAGGTTTTGTAGACGTTGTCGACCATCAGGCGCGCGTCGATCTCTTCCGACACCTTGCCCAACACCTTCTTTTTCTCAACGTCAGTCAATCCGGACTTTCTCAGGCCGGCTACTTCCTTTTGTGCCAGAGAATAGACCAGATTCACGCCTTCATCGCGGGTTTCAAGGTTCCACTCGCGCCGGGTGAGGTCCATCTGCGGATCCACGCCGTTCTGCGTCTGATTCTGACTCTGCTGTGCCTGGGGAACCTGTCTGGGCTCGATTTTCTTCTGAGAAAGAGCTTTCAGACCTTCCGACCAGCCGAAAAGGGCTTCGCAGGCCTGAATCACCTGATCCTTCGCCGGTCCGTCCGGCAATTGAGGCAGAAACGTCGAAAGAATACGGAATTGCAGCGGAACTTCGGCTCCCTGCATGTGCTGGACTACAGCCTGAGCGACCTGTGCCGAGTATGCCTCCGGATTTGCCTCCGCATATTGGCGAATCACTGCGGGAGCGAGGTTTTCGAAGGCTTCGGGGCTGGCTTCTCTGATCTTCTGCGCAAATTGCGCCGGGTTGGTGGTATAGAGGTTGTCGAGTTCGCGAAAATAGCTGCGCTCCTGCAGCGTTTCCTGAACCGCCTGCTCGATGGGAACGCCTTCGGTGTCCGACAGCGACTTAACCGCTGCCATCGTAGACTCGATCTGCCCCAGACCTTCGGGATACTTCTGCGAAATTGCGGCCGATTCCTGTATTGCTCTTTTAACGGCCTTGATCTGATCCTTGTTGAGCGCTTTGCCAGAGAAAAGCGGGTCTTTTATGTTTCTCCACAGCGTAGAACCCTGAAGTTCGGGACTGTCTGCGGATGTTTCTGCGCCTTCCGTACTTACGTCAGTTGATTCGCTATCGTCTGACTGTGTTTCCACCGGGGATTCGGTGCTTTCTATCGGTTCTGTTTCCACTGCTGCGTCGAGCAATGCTTCCTCTGGCATAAGTCTCCTAGATACTCGGTTTCCCGCCTGTGTTCGGTGCTTCTACATTCTTCTGAACCTGTGTCGAGCCTTCCGGCGTCCCGCTGGCCTTCGGTGTGGGCATCGGCTGCTGCGGAGCCTGCGGCTGCATCGCCGCCTGCTGCATCATCTGCTCGGCAGCCATCTGATCGTGAATCGCCTTGTGCAGACGAACGTTCAGAATGCCCTGCTGCGCCATCGCAATCTCTTCCGGAGAACCGGTGGTCATGCGAATCCAGCAGTCCTCGCTCGAGAGGTACTCGGCGCATTTCTTCGATTCCCAGATGTGGAAATCGTCCTTTTCGGGAACAATGGAGGGCATCTGGGGCGGCGGAGGCTGGAACGGCGGATCAGGCAAGCCTTGCCCTTCTGCTGCCATAGCTTGCGCAGCATGTTGGACCATTGCCTGTTGAACTGCCTGCGAGTTATCTGTAGGCGGCTGTTCCAGCAGAACCTCAAGTTCCCGCATTTGCTTCTTGTACGCAATCGCGGGAATAAGGGTGATATCGGGGTTGCCATTGAGTTCCAGCAACTCCTGCCAGTTGTCGGGAGATTCAAACAAAGCAGCACCCAACGGGGTTGTGGCAGCGAGTGGAAGGAACGTCGTGATGTTCTGGCGCTTCGCCGAAGTCGATTCGGGGAACGATGAATCCACATCGGCATTAGCATGGAAGGTTCCCTTTCTGATGCGCTGCAACTGAAACGTAACCGTGGTTCCGGACTTGCCGGGAACGCTGATTTCCTTGGCATGGTCTGGATTCTTCGAGGCCAGAAGAACAACCTGCGTGTAGATCGTGGCCCACATGCGCTGCATATTAGACCATGCGGGTCCGAGAATGCCCATCGCCTGGGCGCGGTCCATGGCCTGACCGGATGCGGTTTGACTGGCCTTTGCATTTCCCTGCAGCGCGGGAAGCGCGCCGACCAGATCGGGCTCAAGCGTCATGCGCAGTTCTTCCATTGCCTGAATGAAGGACTGCGGAACCGCAAAGTCCGGTTCGCGGTAGACTATATTGCCCGCAATGACTTGATCCGGAGCAGCTTCCTTGAGTAGATGGAATCGACCTGGCGCGGAGCGAGTGTCCGCAATCGCGTTGTAGTCATTAGCGGAACCCTTGAAGTAAGTTGCTGGCCAGCCTTTCTCATAGTTCTCACGCTCCGCGTTCTTGAAGTCGTTGAAAGTGTCCTGCGTAACCTTGGCGGGCTCCATCAGCGCCCCGCCCGTCATACCGTCGCGCACGTCGGGAAAGCCTACACAGATCGAATCGTCCATCGCCTCGTTCCACGATTCGGAGTAGGTCTTGCCGATGTACTTCATGTGAATGCCATCGGGAAAAAGCTCGAGCAGCGCAGAACGGATGGTCACCTGCAGGTTTCCGTCCGCGTCTTCCTCGGGAGTCCACTCGTGGCCCTCGGGCGGCTCATCGGTGAGCACGTTGTCGCAGCACCCTTCCTCGAACGCCGCGGGGCGGAGGAACGCGTGGAGTTCGGTGGTGATGTGCGCCAGAGCCTGTCCGGTAAGGTAGTAGCCTTTGCGCGCCTGCTTTACGCCGAGTCTTGCGTATCGCTCCCAATCCGATTCACCAAGGGCCGCTTCGCCACCGGCAATCTTTTTCCGAATCCAGGGATTTTGCGACTTGGCGAGAACCGCGTCTGGGTCTTCGTAGCAGAAGATGAAAACCGACTTGTCGAAATCTCTGGTAGTGATCGGAACCCGCGTCTCAAGCGTGCCGTAGACCTTGCAGGTTTCCATCTGACGGGGCTGGCCTTCTTCATTCACGCCCCATCTCTGCGCATCCTTTGCGGTGTAAACGCGGGTGACCACGCGCCCCGAGAGGCACATGTAGCGCGAAATCTCTTCCTGAATGCGCTTTACATCATTGGCCTTATCGAAGTAGTGACGATAGCCCTCGGCTATTTCGGCGGACTGTTCACCTTCTGGGTTTCCAAACTGGTTAGGTATGAAGTCAATTCCGGGAGGATTTTGGGTGAGAACAGCGTGGAGGGCACGACGATCTCTCCGGAAGATGTTGTAGGCACCCATATACTCGGGACATTCAAGTTGCTTTCCTTGTCCGAGATCAACATACCCTCCTGCAGTACCAATCTGGTAAACTCCTGTACCCCAATTGGGGTAGACGTGTTGGACTCCGTCGTCATAGAACCTCAACAATCTGTCCATCAGGACTTCGATACGGCGGTCATACTGATCGCGCTGCGAAAACACCTTGACCAGATTATCCAGCGCTTCCTTGAGTTGCTTAGGCAGGTCGCGGTTGTTGGTCCCGTAGGTAGGCGGTTCACCCGGATCGGGCAGCACTTCCGCGTGTTCTTCGGTTTCGCTTGGCGGGGGAGAGAGCGCGGGAAGTTCGAGCGTTGCGTCTGCCATCAGTTCACCATATGTCTGGTTGCTGCACGAGAGAACTTCTCCCGCGCATCAAGTACTGCTTTCACCGCATGCTTCAGCGTGATGCAGCAGAAATTGCCATCCTGAAGATTGATCTTGCCGCAGTAGGGGCATTCGATCACGAAGTTATCCCCGTCGCACACCGCCGCCACCTGCTGCGCTACGTGTGCCAGTCTTCCCCGTGCTTCCTCGTCGCTCATTGTCTCGGCTTCTTTGCGGCCTGCGTGAGCACGCCTTGTTGGGGGGCTTGCGCATTAACGTGGATCTGATTCGCCTGATTGACCATCTGATCATGCCATGAAGTATCGGGATGCGGAGTGGGAGGCATGAGCAAATCGTGAATCGTCTGGCCCGGCGCAGAGAGCATGTTCACGGCGCGCGACCCCTTGTTGCGCAGATCCTCCATCATGGGCTGGAACGGCCCGAAACCCGGTGAACTCATTTGCCCCTCGCCTTTCTCGTCAGTACGCCCTGATATTCCTTCTTGCCTTTTTCCGCTTCCCTCTTCTCAGACAGCATGATGGCGATAGCCTGCTTCTGATTCTTGACAGACTTACCGGAGCCCCCTGATTTGAGGGCTCCAGTCTTCCATTTGTGCATTACTTCCGTGTAAGGCATCAGTTGACCTTATTCTTCGGTGTTGGGTATTTGACCCATTCCTTGCCATTCCAGAACAGATGGCTACTATTGTCCTGAAATAGAGCTTGCCGCATTCGTTCTATCTGTTCTTTGTTCATGGCTAGTACAGTGTGAACGCCGTTGATGCGTAGACCGAACCCGACGCCGCCGTGTAGGACTTTGATCCTGTCACGCCGGAGTAGTCGAGAACGGTATAGGTGGATGTGGCCAGAGACTTCTGCGCAACCAGCGCGGTGAGTCCGCCAGCGTGTCCGCCGTTGGCTGCAAACCATGCGGGCGAAAGAACCACCAGACCGCCGCCCTTGGCCTTCACGTATTCCGCGGCTTCCTGAAGCCCGAGAGTTCCGGAGCGAACCTGAGCGCCGGTACCATGCGCATAAGTAAAGGTCGCATTGATGAGCAACTGGCCGAGGTTGTTGGTCGATACTGCGGTCGGAGTGACGGTTTCGAATCCCGAGTCGGATCCGATAGTGATGGGAGTGTTGACAGTGACCGGAATGTTCGAGCCGCCCGATGAGAACGGGACCGGGGGAGCGCAGACGATGGTGTAAGCGCCGGTAGCGGTTGAGCCCTGCACAACCTGAAGGGCGGGAGCCTCGCTGATGGACGTTCCATAAGCAAATTCTGCCGCGTTGACGAGTCCTGCGAATCTGGATATAGCCATGATTCCTCCGTTTAGACTTTTTGCGTGCTCGGCTTCAGAGCCAAATCATTCCCTGCCGCCGTTCGTACATCGAACTCTACCCAGAGCCCGATTCCGTTCTTGATGAACACCTTCTGGCCTTCCCCGAAAGGACGGAGGGCCAGGCCTTCGGCTGATCCGGGTACATCAAGTGAAACTGTGGTATTCAAACGCTGATAAGCCTGCGCCGGCTGATCGGTCACCGAGACAACCGTCTCCGAGATGCCCTCGATGATCTCCTTGTCGCCCACATCGAGAACCAGCTTGTGCGCGTTCACGTAGAACAGGTTGTCAAACGGCCTAATCGCCATAATTCCACATCCGTTCAACTAAATGTCCGTCACAATAGACAGTGCGACAATTCCCTTCTTTAACCTCTGCAGAACCCTCGCGCAATGTTTTCTGAATATCAGAAGGAAAACCTAGGCAAATACCCGTCTTTTTGTCGATGAGTCCTGAATTGGTAAGCCAATACTTTTTCACCGGCCTATTTTCCATTCTTCACCTTCCGGCATTTGGATATATTAATAGCCACTCAGCGATTCCTCTTGCTGCGGCGATTCCTGATGCTGCGGTTCTCCGGCTTCCTCATCGAAGAACCTGCCGAGAGCGTCTTTGGCTTCCTCGGCTGAGTTGTGGACTTCCGTCTCGGTATGCTGCCCGCCCTCATCGACGCCATGGGTGTGAATGGCCATGCCGTCATGGTGGGCGACGTGATGCTTGTCCCCGGTCAGCTTGTGCCCGAGCGCGGCCATCAGGTGCAGGTGATCGGGATGGGTTTCCCCGTCCATCGTGTGACTGCCGTCACTGTTGTGTGTGATGGAGGTCTGAGAATCGCCTGCGCCGTCGCCCGCTTCGCCTTCGACCTTACCGGCTTCTGGCTCGGGGCGGGGTTTGGATTCCTTCTTGGGAGCAAGTTTACCCTTGCCGCCCATCATTCCCATTGCTTTATCAAACGCCATCCTGTTCCTCCATCGCAAATTCCCGTTCTGTCATGCGCCGGATCTCGGCCGCCGTCATCGCCTTGTGCAGCCTTGGCTGCTCGGGGCGCTTGAGCGCATCGACTTCTGATGCCCGCTTCTGGACCGATATCGCCAGCGTTGCCGCTAATTGCTCCGCTTCGGTGAGTCTATTGCGATAATCTTGCACCTTTGCTATCAGCAAGTCACGCTCTTTTTTGAGCGGAGGCCAGAGCCAGTAGAGAAAACGGGTGATCTGATCGTTCATTGACACGATTCGCTCCTCCACTTTTTCATTCCTCTCACATACCTGCGGTGAGACGAAGAAAAGATAAATCGAAAGGCATCCTCTAGCCACCAGATCAGCGATACCATGTGGTTTTCCCCTTTCCGGCGCGGAAGCCAACGCTCTTGGCCGCGAATCGCAACTGCTCCATCACCTTCGAATGCACCGAGCGCTCCGGTTCCTCGGCCCACAGGCGCATCTTCTTTTCCGTCTCGGGCAGGTCTGCAGGGTTTCCGAAGATATAGTACACCCCGTATCCCGCGCCCTGAAGCGGATCGTCACCGAGATAACTAGCAATCTGCTCGATCTTGCGCTGGTCTCGGGGGGCAGTGCCGATCTGCTCGATCAAGCGCGGGCAGTCGCGGGAGATGACCCAGTTGGGAAGCATGCGCGGCATCCCGTTTTCGAGCACGCCCGCGGGAATCTTTCTGCGCAGCAGGTTATACATGGTCTGTTCGCGGCCGATCTTGTCTTTTCCGGCCGAGACCGGGGCGGGAAGACCGAACTTCATCAGCGTCTTCATCATGCGCCGGGCCACGGAATTGGCATTCGCTCCATAGGATTTCGTGGTCTGATCGGCAAAGGCATCGTGCGAGAAGGGGAACGCCTCGAAGCGCGGCATCTTTCCATCCTCGTAGGATTCCGATGTGATCATCTCGGCCAGCATTTCCGGGTCGTGATGCTTTACGAGTTTTTCCTTGTAGGTCCGGAAGACGCCATAGTCGTCCATATAGTGCCAGTAAATGGCGGAATCGTGCTCGAAGCCCCAGTCTCCGCTTATCCAGCGTCGGTGCCAAGGCTCAGGCTTACATTCTTCGGGAGGCGCAACGTTTTCCGCCACGTCGAATGCACCGTAAAAATATCCTCCGACAACGTCCCAACTTCCATGCATGAGAGCTTCACGGATGGCGGCAGGGTATGCCATGAGATTAGCGATGAACTGGGGGTCATTGGCGAAAACCGGGTTGTCCAGATACGTGCAGGGGAAATAAGCATAATCCTCCTTTTTGTAGAGACGCCGCTGTTCTTCATCCATCTCTTCACAGGGAACCTGATCGACAAACAGCCTGCGCACCCATCCTGCGCCGATGCCGATGGGGTTGCCGGCGCCGTCCTTGGTTGTATCTCTCGACACCGGGCAGCGGTTCCACGCCGAGGTTGCGTTCCACTGCTGAAAAGTGAACTCGCAGAGTTCGTCATAGCCGATCTTGAGCCACTGGCCCTGGTAGCCCCAGGCATCGTGCTCGTACTGCATGGATCCGAAGTGCGTCGACGACCCGTTCAGCCAGTTGACGATGTTTCTTGTACGATTGAAGGATTTGTAGAGTTCCTTGGGAATCAGTTCCATGAACCGGGTGACGACCGTCGCTTCAAGCTGCGGATAGGTGCGCCGGAGCAGGAGAGTGTGGACGTGGCGCGCCTTGTCCAAGTCGAACTCCTGGCAGGCGATCATGTGGTCGACAATCAGGCATGCCGTCTTGCCTGGGCCCGCCGCGCCGCCGAGGAAGCGATAGGACTTGGGGGAAGCATGAAACAGCGCCTGCTTGGGGTAGGGAACATAGCGCTTGTTGAAGTCGACGACAAACCGTTCCGTGCCAGTGGTCATTCCATCCTTTAGGGGACCGCATAGTAGGGGAACTGTTGAGACAGGCCATCTTTTTGTAGACGGTCCGCGATGGTCAGTGCAATCCATGCGTGATAAGGGTCGGCGGGATGAATGGTGTCCGCATTGATCCATGTAGCGGGCACGGCGGCACGAACGAAACCATGCGTAAGGTCGATAT
>Ga0105238_10002899_pt1 | contig 17126 bp, 11 predicted proteins | sample KBSC34metaG_FD_81526 | JGI IMG/M metagenome (GOLD analysis project Ga0105238, IMG submission 81526) | Corn rhizosphere microbial communities from Kellogg Biological Station, Michigan, USA - KBS C3-4 metaG | ecosystem: Host-associated > Plants > Roots > Rhizosphere > Soil | place: Michigan, USA... | reverse complement strand
ACGCGATGATTACTTCCGGATCGCGGTCGACAACAATCTTTGGATCGACAATGCGCTGGCTACCCGCAGCGCAGTGGCGAAGTTCCGGAAAGACCGGATCGCCGCCTGCAAGTTCGAGGAGTTCCTCAACCCACTGAATCCCTGAGATAAGAGGGTCGTGCCATTCTTCAAATAGAACTCGCGGCTTGCGGGGAAGATTTGCCGCGGCATGCGAAATTCGAAGCAATCCAGCGCGTAGGGAATTCACCAGGCCAATTCCCTTGTCCATCACACCCACTATTCTCGACAGCATGAGCATCATCTGCAGGATCTCGTGGATACTACGCTGGTTGAAAACGACAACGTTGAGCCCTCGAGCCGCCAGTTCTCGAACGATGTCGGCCTGCAGATCCGAGAAGGCAAGAACCAGGTCTGGATTAAGAGCAAGAATCTTGTCGAACTTTGCCGACGTGAAAGCCGATACCTTTGGCTTCAGCCTTGCCTCCGGCGGCCGGGCTGTGTAGCCCGACACACCAACTACGCGTGCTTCTTCGCCCAGCAGGTAGAGAGTCTCGGTTGTCTCTTCCGTAAGACAAACAATGCGGCGAGGGTACTCATGCAAATCGGAGAGTTTAAGCCAGTCTTGCAGGGCTGCATCCCGGTCGAGAATCAAACACGTGTCTCCTTGACCATGGAAGGATACACTTTTACTGGATCTGCGAAGTATGAGGGGAAATATGAACCGTTTACATCATTGGTTGTGCCGATCCGGCCGTTGGCAAAAAAAGATTGAGGAGAGGGTGCGCTGGGTTCTGGAGGGCACAGAGGTGGGGGATAACCTCCTCGAACTTGGGCCTGGCCCAGGCCTGAGTACGGATCTCTTGCGACTGAAAGCGCAGCATCTCACAGCCATCGAGTTGGACGCCAACTTGGCCCAGCAACTGGCGGCGCGTTTACGCGGCAGCAATGTCGAGGTTGTCACCGGCGATGCCACGGCTATGCCGTTCCCGGACTGCCAATTCTCTGCGAGTACCTGTTTCACCATGCTGCACCATGTCCCTTCCACAGAATTGCAGGATAGGGTGCTGCGCGAGGTACGGCGGGTGCTGAAACCGGGAGGAATTTTCGTGGGCAGCGACAGCTTGCAGAGCTGGTTCATGCGGATCATTCATATTGGGGATACGCTTGTTCCGGTCGACCCTGGCACTTTCGGAACACGACTCGAAGCCGCCGGGTTTGAGCTTCTGAAGATCGAAAAAAATGGCGAGGCGTTTCGCTTCCATGCTCGCCGCCCTTTCAATTAGGGCACAACCACGTGCCCCAGAACATGATCGTAAGCGCGCAGGACACGCCCGAGGTCCATCGCGTTCGAATTTTGTACCTGGATTCTGGAGCAAATCTCTTGCCGGTGCACAAGTTTCCGAAGGCGGGAAGATTGTGGTGATCCATAGTCGAAGTACATTCGAGGTACAATTCCGCGCAGTAACATGGCGAGATTCCTAATCTGGATGGATGAACGGGACGTCAAAGGATGGCGATGTTCCAGTTGTGATTGGATGTTCCCTCTTCCCGCGCTGCTCGAGGATGATGAGGCACGAAAAGCATATGATCGGCTCGGCGCAGCGAAGTTCAAAGAACACGTCTGCGAATCGTCAGCTCGCCAGCAGGCTGCAGCGTCTTCGAAGGCGCCGAGCTTTGCCGAGCGGGCCCGGGCGCTTGTGATGAGAGGCTACAAGCCCAAGGATGCCGTGGCCCTTGTTCTTGATGAGGTTGCTCTCGAATCGCGTAACGACGCGAAGGTCATGGCGCAAGCTAAAGCAGATTGCGATAACTTCCTGCTCAAGATCCGAGAAGGCCGTATCTGACCGACAGACACCTGGGTTTTGATTCCCAAGCTCCGCTCCGAAGTTAAGGTACGTCAGGGCGGCCAACAGCGCAGGACTCAGGAAAGATGACGTCCATTGGGGCGCAGTATCAGGGAGCCATCTGGTTCGATCTTCTGCCGGCACGCCCATGCGACGGGGTAGCGCATGTCCTTCACTTCGACTTCAGCCTGCAATTTGAGGCCTTGCCACTTGATTCCCTTTGGCAGCACGAATTGCGCCTGGCGAATTTTCCCGGGCAATGGATAGCCGGGATCGAGACAACCGCTGGCAAGCGAATTCCCGCTGTTGTCCAGAACCGTTATTCGCAATACGCCGGGGACACCCGCGATCCCGTCATTAGCAAAACCAATGATTAGACCTTGGTATCCGTCGTTTTGATAACTCCACAGGAAAGACGGGCGTACCCGGTAGCCAACCTTGCGGTTGATGGTGTCGAACGAGTGTGGCGATTGCTGGTAGTACTTGAGAACGTGCTGCGCGTTGATGCTGTGAAAGTTCCACAGCGACCAGTAGTTTGCGCCGACGTCTATGACGTGCGCTATCATGTTGTCCACTTCCGTGACGCCCTCATCGGTCCGAAGGGGAGTTAATCCGTCCGGCATTCCCTGCTCGATGCAAGCCGCGATCCATGGCGGGCGATTGCTGAGCGCTTCAATCTGCTCATTCTCGATGAAGATGGTATCGCTCCGAATCCAGTTATTGGTGCGCACAGTCCGGTCCAGCATGGCGGAGTTTCCCACGTTGCTGTAGTCGGGTTGAGTGTTGGTGAGCAGCGGAACTTTGCGGAAGGCCTCGAGTTGCACTTCCAACATCCGCATCCATGTGCGTTCCGCGCTCTCATAATCGGGGAAAGGTGTACCGGTGAAGGGCCAGGTATGTCCCTCACCCCAATGTCCATACATGAAGGTGTCAACAAATTCGATGAGCGGGCTTTCGTTGAATTCAGCTGCGAGCAAACCGACCAAATCCTTAAAAGCGCTTTGGAAATAGGGGTGATCGTAACGAGGTTGCAGATTATTCTCTTTCGGTAGGAACCGCTTGGGATCGCGTTTCCATTCGCCCGCCAATTTCACCATCGGCACTTTCTCAAGAACGAAGTCCGGTAATGCGGGTTGGACATAGTCCGGCGCGCTCATCTGGATTCGGAAGCCGACTCGCTTGTTCAGGCTTTTCGCCAACTGGAAGGTTTGTTTCCAGTAGTCCGGAAAGTCGAGGCGGCCGGCTCGCGGCTGAATTTCTCGCCAAGTCGGGCGAAGATAGAGTTTCTGTCCAAGAGGAAGACGGGCCAGATCTTCGATCGCCTGGGCAATGTTGTCAGATTTGATTTCAGCCGTGCCCATATCCGCGGTAATGTAGATGATCAAGCCTTTGCCAAAACCAGGCACGACTTGGTCGGAAGGCGTGGTGGTCATGACCACGTCATCGTTGGGGATGCTGGCGTCCGGTGGGTATTGCGGAAAGGGTCCCTGATTTAGTCGATCTTTTACGGGTGGCCCGGAGCCGAAGTCGTACTTATCCCAGTTGTGAACCCGAACGCGTGCTTGAGCCGTATTCACCGCGGCGGCGGTTAGCGCCAGCGCTCCGGTGGTGTGCAGAAAGTCTCTGCGATTCATGGGCATGCTTCATCTCCAGGAAAGAGCGTATTGCACAGAGTGGACTTCAGCGTCCCCCATTCAGCATACGAGAAGACGACCTTGGCATTGTATGCGGAAGACCCCGGCTACTTCCGAAGACGCGGCGAAATCGAATCTGACCGTTGACCTCGACTCGCGCCCCGAAACCGTCGCGATTGCTCCTGGTAACGCGAGGTAACCACCAGCCAGTGCTGGCTCCCTTTTCCATTTAGGTTTACCTGGTTCTTCCCTTCTTCTGCCGCAGGTAAATCCAGCATTGACCATCGCAGCGCAGGCAACCCGGGTGGCCGATCACATGGCAGAGAATGATTTTGGCGTAGCAGAAATGGCGACTCCGGGGTTGCATTAGAATGCTGCCGATTCCCAAAATTGCACCACTTCGTCCACAACAGCCGATCACCAACCTGCGAGGCACTGTCCTGCGTCACTGATGTAGTGCAAAATGGTTGGGCTGGTGCTGGGATTTATTGCTTGAGAATCGATTTTGTTGCCCATAACACGACGTTGTTCCATTAAACTCTCTCGCGATTGTTCTCCAGGAGGTCTGAGCTCTCATGAAAGGCATAACTCGACGTGGTTTTGTCCGAATCGCTGGATCTGTCATAGCAGGAGTCGCGGGTGGCACAGTTACGTTGCTGGAGCCGAAGATGCTTTGGGCTGCACAAGCACCGGCAGCTTCCGATACGGTTCGCTTCGGGATTATAGGGACGGGAACACAGGGATCCGACTTACTGAGGAATGTTCTGAAAGTACCTGGTGCCGAATGCGTGGGCATTTCAGACCTCTACGACACCCGGCTGGAAACCGCTAAGACGATATTGAAGAAGAACGTTGATACCACGAAAGACTATCGGCGCCTTCTCGATCGCAAAGACATAGACGCAGTGATCGTGGCGACGCCGGACCACTGGCACCGGAGACTAGTGGTGGAGGCGGCGCAAGCGGGTAAGGACGTTTATTGCGAGAAGCCGATGTCGCACACCGCAGAAGATGGCTTCGCGATGGTGGACGCGGTGAAGAAAAATAACCGAATCTGCCAGATCGGAAGTCAGCGCGTGAGTTCGATCATGTACGCCAAGGCCAAGGAAATCTGGGATTCCGGAAGGCTTGGGCAGGTAGACACGATTGAGGCAGTCTGGGATCGGAACAGCGATAGCGGCGCATGGATGTTTCCTATCCCCCCAGATGCGAATGAAAGGACGATTGACTGGAACACATGGCTGGGGGACGCGCCTAAGCGACCGTTCGATGGCCGGCGCTTTGTTTCGTGGCGATGCTACAAGGATTATGGGACTGGTCTGCCGGGCGACCTGTTTGTGCATCTGATTTCCGGCATTCACTACATAACAGGCGTGAATACTCCTCCGGCTCGCGCGTTCTCTACGGGGGGAATCTACCACTACAAGGAGCGTGACTTTGGCGATCTGCAGTGGACGATCTACGATTACCCGAAGTTTCAAGTAATTCTGCGCTGCAACCAGAACAATCGCTACGAAGATCAGCAATTTGCATTCTATGGAAAAAAGGGAACGATGTTTATTCGCGGCGCTGGGGCGCCGCAGGCGCTGGGTGCAGGTGGATCATTATCGTTTGTTCCCGAGCCTCCGTACCAGACAGCCGAAGAATATTCGACTGGTTCGTGGCCGGAGGCGCAAAAAGAGGAGTACTTGGCCAGATGGGAACGCGAGCATCCCGAGCCCGCCGCGGGCCAGGCAAAATTGGAATCGGGCGAGGAAGTGTACGTTGCGCCTCCGGGGTACAGCGATCTGGTCGATCATCTGGCGAACTTCTTCCAGGCAGTCCGAACTCGTAAACCGGTTGTTGAAAACGAAGTATTCGGCAACGTCGCAGCGCTGACGGGTTGTCACATGTCCAATTATTCCTACTTCAACAAGACGATCGCGGCTTGGGACGCGGGATCAAACAAGATCAAAAATACTTAATGCATCTAAGTGAAAGGGTCAAAATGAAGCGTCGTGATTTCATTTGCGATGTGACGCTGGGCCTGGCAGGGGCAGCGATATGCACTCAGCTACCGGAATCGCTCTTTGCCAGTCCCTATGGGAAACCGGTTGGGCTACAACTCTATACATTGCGCGATCAACTTGAAAAGGATGCGCCTGGAACCATCAAACAGTTGGCGGCGATTGGCTACAAAGACGTAGAGATCTACTCCCTGTATGGAAAGACTGCGGCAGAATTCAGCCAGATACTGAAGGATAACGGCGTTACCGCTTCAAGTGGCCACTACCTTCTGCCGGTGGTGAAGTCCAACTGGCAGGAGCGCATTGAGGACGCTAAAGCGCTGGGACTCCGCTACATGGTGATTGCGATTCTTCAGCCGGAAGAGCGCAAGTCGCTTGACGACTATAAAAAGTTGGCGGAGTTGTTCAACAAGGCGGGTGAAGCGACGCAGAAGGCTGGTATTCAGTTCTGTTATCACAATCATAACTTTGAGTTCCAGAGATTTGGGGATACTACCGCGTACGACTATCTTCTGAAGACATTGGATCCGAAGCTGGTGGCTTTTGAGATGGATTGCTTCTGGGTGACGCATGCGGGCCAGGATCCTGTGGCGTATTTCAAGAAGCACCCGGGGCGCTTCCCTCTGCTGCATATCAAGGACATGAAAGATAAGCCGGCTCCCACACAGGAGCTGGACGCGAAGATGGGCTTGTTCGCGCCCGTCGGAAGCGGAAGTATTGACTGGAAGCGCATCTTTGCGGCCGCGAAGGTTGGGGGCATGAAGCACTACTACGTTGAGCAGGATTTCTGTGAGATACCGCCGCTGGAAGCCGTCAAGATGAGCTACCAATACCTTGATCGGATGAAGGTGTAATGGGCGCAGTGAAAGCTTAATTTTCGTTTCGGCGACCGCCCTAACTGTATCGTTCTCGGACTCATAGGGATCGGCCCCTTCTCGCGGTTTCAGTTTGAGCGTGTGTCGGTACCGCGGGCTTACTGTGGTGAGCTCGTTTCCGGCTCTTCGTGTCTAATTTATCTCATCAGCAAGAAGCCATTTGCGATAATCCAGAAGATTGACGCCAAAGGTGCTGCTGCCGGGAGGGGGAATCTGTTCCTCCCGCTCTCAAGGACGTGAGAACAATATCAGAGAAGCTGAGAACTTCAATTCTGCTGCACGATTACAGGAAGCTCACGTTATGAGAGCGGATCTCGTGCCTATATGGGATCTGCAAATCGGCGGCTCAAGAATACGAGAAGACCCACTACTCAATTCACCTTGGGAAACGAGCCGCTCGGTCTGATGTACCACGTATCCTTTTACATATCGCCAGCCCACCCCCCTGGTCTCACGAAAACAACCATCGAATTGTTCCGCTACAAAGCATGGCACTGGTACGCGAACACTTGGGCCAGAGGTCAAAAAGCGAACTTTATTGCCAATGCTCCTACACGCGGGTTCACCGATGTGCTAGTGATCACCCCGAACGTAGACGATGAGAAGTTGGTATCGGGGTTACTAAACTGCGGATGGTTGAGCGCATTATAAAACTCTGCGCGGAACTGAACACTACTCTTCTCCAGGGGCCAATCGATCTTCACAGTTTTTGAGAGGGCAAGGTCCAGGTTCGCTTGCCCCGGACCGTCGACGGTTCCAGTCGCGCTATTTCCAAATCCAGTTCCGATCCCGTCCGCGCCGATGATGACGGGAGTTGCGAAACATGATTTGTTGAAATAATTATTCAGTTTCGAGCCAACGTTCCCGGCAGTCACCAGCTGATTCTTCTTGCAGTTGCCCGATAATTGAGCACGGTCTTCAGTGATCCCAAAGACGTTGTTGGCATTCGTATCTGCGATGGTGAGTGCGGTACCAGATTGGACGGTAGCTACTGCGGCCACATCCCAACCGGCAAGTATTGTGCGTTGCCATCCCGCAGATGGCCCGGGCAAAGCCCACGTCGTGCTGACCACAAAACGGTGTCTACGGTCAAAGCTGGCTCGTCCCCACCGTTGACGGGGAGAGTTTTGGTCACCAAGCGTCAGGGCATTCCCCGATGATGTAGAGTTGATATCCGCGCCATCGGTGTCCAAGGTCTTAGAGAAAGTATACGAAGCCAAAAATTGTAAGCCGCGACTTAAGCGATTCGTGACGCTCGCTTCCAAGCCGTTGTACCAGGAACTTCCCTTCGACTCTATTAGTTGGAGGGAGTCTGGAGGTATACCAAGAATGGGAACTCTAAGAGGGATGTTAGCCACTGTGTCCGTGACTGCTCCCCTTACGGGATCGTGCGCTGAGGCCGACATTGCCTGATTCAAAGAACGCTGACGAACCAGATGGGAACCGCGAGTGCCTACATAGCCAACCTCCAGCAACCAACCCGGGTGCATTTCAGCTTGGAGAGTTACTGAATATTGCTGAATTATGGAGGGCCGAAAATCAGGAGCAATGCTGTAGATCGTCGTATTCGTCGTGGGGGAGTACGTGGGAAACGAAGGGAATGACTCCGGCGTTGGAAAGGGCTGTTGGAAGGGAGCCTGAAATGTCGCGTTGGAATTGGCACCCCCGGCGATCAAGCGAAACTCAGAAAACGGCGCGCCAAAGATATTCTGATAAAACGCTTGTCCTGTGGGTCGAGAGTAGTACATGCCATACCCACCCCTAAGAACCAATCGACTCGAACTGGGCCAGATCTGCCAAGCAAATCCGAATCGCGGAGCGACGGTATTTTGCCCCTCGGCATAGTTGCCAAACTTGTTGTTGACCCGCGTCACGCCGGACGGGACAACACCTGGGAAGTTGGACGCAACGACGTAACCGGCAACGCTGCCGCTGCGAGGAGGGTTGGGATCAGCCTTAGCGAAGTCGAAACTCGCATTTCTGCCAAGATTGTCGGCAAACTGTCCGAGACGTTCGTATCGAAGGCCGAAATTTAGTGTCAGTGATTGGAGGATTCGATAATCGTCTTGTGCAAATCCAGTGCCCTCCCAGACCCTGTATTCACGAGTAGATAGGCCGAAATCATCAAAAGACGCGAAAACGTTACTGAAGCCTGTGCCATTAGCGCTTGCGCTTAATCCCAACAGAAAATCGGGCCAACTGAGGAAGCGCACAAGCGATCCCAGCCCACTGAGATCAACATTGTCTTGGATCCTGGTGATGCTACCCCCGAAGCGGAGCGTATGATCTCCTCGAACAAGACTGAGGTTGTCGCTAAGGATAAAACTGTTCTGCGCGATAGATCGGGGGAACCCCGAGGCGATACTAACGGAACCGAGGATCTCCAAGCTCGGCAATTGGTTATTTCCGCTCATCTCACCTTCCGCCACACCGATATCAGACCAGTTGAAAGCAGTGTTGGCTTGCGTTCCTGTTCTGCTACGGACATATCCCAGGCGTGCCTCATTGAGCAAATTGCTTGAGAACGTGTAAGTGTGAGCGAGCGAGAAAACTCTAAATCCAGCATCGCCGGGACTTGGAAACGCTGGGATATTGCCAGCCGGATTCAATCCATTGCCGGGGAATGAGACCATCTGAGTGTCGTCGGCCAAGAAGAAGCGAGCGGCGAGTTTGCTGTTTGCCCCAAGGATGTAGTCGAAATTGGTTGAGAATTGGTCCTCATCAAAATGGCAGGGATTCGAGAAAACAGAAAAACCCTGAGTCAACAGGGGCTTAGAGGAATCCACAGATTGGGGAATAGGAATCAGAAAGGTACCGTCGGGTCGCCTGAGATTCAAGAGCGCGAGAGCCGCGGGGTTAATGTTTGATCCGTCTGGATTAACTGTTACACCTCCGAGAGTTCCTACCATTCCGCCGAAAATTTTTCCGAGAGCTGTTGCCGATCGATTATTGGTCAGAGGGGGCTCAGTTAAGGTTGCGGTGCAAGCTGTCCTCGACTGACCCGCAGCCAGACCATTTATCTGGCGCGTTCCTTGATACGATCCAAAGAACAGCAACTTGTTCTTACGAATTGGTCCCCCAAGCGCAAATCCGAACTGGTTCTGTTTAAGAATGGGACGAGGTTGCCGGGTTTGGTTCAGAAAGAAATCATTCGCATTCAAAAGCTCGTTGCGCAGAAACTCAAAAACTGCTCCGTGAAAATCATCGCCGCCTGTCTTTGTGACGAGACTAACGTTGGCACCTCCGTAGCGGCCAAACCCAGCGTCGTAAAGGGCGGTCTGAACCTTGAACTCCTGAATGCTGTCTGGATTCGGAATGGGAATCCCACCGCTGCCAGATGCACTTGCCTGCACATCGCTAACACTGATCCCATCCAGTTGGTAGTTGTTGTCGTAGGAGCGCGCTCCGTGGACATAAACTCCGTCATTTGAGGGCGCAATCTGCGAGAGAGCGATCCCACCTAATCCTAGTTCTCCCGCGTTGTAAACACCAACGCTGACGCCCGGAGAGAGCCCGGTTATTTGTGCAAAGTTCCTGGTGGCCAAAGGTAGGCGACCCACAGCACTTTCGTTCACGATCCGTCCCAGCGCAGCGTTATCGGTTTGGACCATCTGCGGATTTGATTCGACTTGGGATTGCTCGACGCGTGCAGCGAGTTGAAGATGCAGTTCTAGGCGAACGGTCTCGGTCACATAGATGTGCAGATCCGAAAGGATGAGGGTCTCGAAATCGGTCCTGCTCGCCTGTAAGTGATATCTCCCAGGCGGCAAAAGTTGGATCGCAAACCACCCGTTTTGGTTAGAGGACGTAGACTGTGTAACGCCTCCAGATTCTTTCGAGATTTGAACCGAAACGCTTGGAATTACGGCGCCCGAAGGGTCAAGTACAATGCCAGTGACAGCACCCGTTGCGGAGGTCTGGGCAAGCGCAGAAGTGCCAAAGATTGAACTGACGACAGTAAGCCAAAAGCATAGCCAACAGATCCGAAAATGTGGCAGGGTGAAACGATTTGCATCATTGAACATCCCTGTACTCCCGAAAGGCCTCCAATTTTCTGGGTGCCGAAAAAGTCCAGCAGTAGCTCTGGTGGTTCTGTTGGAGTAAGCTTCGCGAGAGCACTGAGCACGACCGATGCACCGTATCATAGTCCCGACACCTGAGCTGGTAAATACTTACGGGCACGTTAGAGGTTGACGCCTTCTCACATGTGGGTGCCAACCGTTAAAATCTTTGGTGGTCTATATGTGACCGCATATTTCATTGCCGAATGCCGCAAGTGGCCAAAGCCAGGGGGTCGGCGGATTGACGCAATGCGCGACCATCGGTTTGCTATCAAACACGATGAAGCCTGTTCCTCGATACCGATCCTTTTGAAACTGCTTTGCTTGTTACTGATATTCGTTTCGAGTGCCGGGGCACAGCTCAGGCAGACCCGCAGAGTGCTGCTTATCAATGACCTTGGGATTGTGTCATCTCCCGGCTTTGCCGAAGTCGATCAAGCAATCTTCAGCGCTCTTCAGAACTCGCCTTATCAGATCGAGCTGTACCAGGAGAGTTTGCAACTCACATTTTTTCCAGACGAAGCTTCCCAACTCGCCTTTCGTGAGTCGCTTATACACAAGTATTCACAACGCAAGCCCGACTTGATCATTGCCGCTGGATCTGCATCCCTCAAGTTCGTTGCCGAGTCGCAGGAAAGCTTGATCCGAGACACGCCTGTTGTTTTCTGCGCGGTTTTGGGCGACATCTCGGATGAGATAAAGTCTCGCTTGCACGTTACTGGTGTTCTGGGGAGGCTGCAGCCGGAAGAGACATTGAGAGCGGCTCTGCACTTGTTGCCTGGCACAACGCACGTGGTGGTCGTGGGCGGGATGGGTAAGTTCGACGAAGGTTGGGAACGAATCGCAAAACAGGCTTTCCAAAACTACGAATCGAAGCTCGACTTTACTTATCTTACTGACTTGACCATGCCTGACCTGCTTGATCGGCTTAGGCATTTGCCAAGCAATACGATTGTGTACCACACGTCAATCGCACAAGATGCTGCCGGACGGCGCTTTATTGGTTCAGCGCAGTCGGTACCCTTAGTTGCCAGTGCCGCCAATGCCCCTGTTTTTGTCATGGACAATGTGGACCTTCGGGCGGGAACAGTGGGTGGCAGCCTGGTGAATTGGTCTGACGACGGGCGTGTCGCCGGAGAAATCGCTGTACGGATTCTCAATGGCGAAAGGCCCCAAGACATCCCGATCGTGATGAGTAACAACGTCTACATGTTCGATTGGCGCGCACTTAAACGCTGGGGCTTGAAAGAGAGCAACTTACCACCCGGCAGCGTCGTTCTGAATCGCCAAGCAACATTCTGGGAATTGTACAAACGGTATGTCATTACCGGCATTTCTCTGATTCTTTTGGAAGCATTTCTGATCTTTGCACTTTTGGTTCAGCGGGCGAGAAGAAGAGATGCAGAAAACACGCTGGCAATTACAAACGACCGTCTTCGCACGGCAATCGACTCAGGAAAGTTTGTTGGTTGGGATTTCAATGTTAAAGCTGGAGAAAATCACTGGTTCGGTGACCTGCAAGGTATGTTTGGAATTCCCTCCCACACCTACTCTGCGGATCTCGATGATTTTCGTAAACGCGTTCATCCCGAAGACCGCGATGCCGTAGTCCAGGCAATTGAAAAAGCCAAAGAGACCAGAGAGCCCTACGTTGCGGAATTCCGCGTAAACCGGAATGACGGAGAAGTGCGCTGGATTATTGCTCAGGGTAAGTTCCGCTACTCAAGCAACGGAATTCCAGAACGCATGCTGGGTTTGGCGGTCGATATGACGGATCGCCGCCGTGCACAAGAGTTAATACAGGAAAGCGAAGAGCGGTTTCGGCTAGTGGCCAACACCGCTCCGGTGCTCATATGGATGTCAGACACCGATAAACTCTGTACTTACGTCAACAAAACTTGGCTGGACTTTAGAGGAAGACCCCTGGACGCCGAACTAGGCAACGGCTGGACCGAAGGCATTCATCCCGAAGACATCACGCTGTCCCTGAACACATACATCGGCGCATTTGATCGGCGCGAGCCGTTTAACATGCGGTATCGTATTCGCCGGCACGACGGAGAATATCGGTGGCTGTTGGATATTGGTGTGCCGCGATTCAATCCGGACGGATCGTTTGCGGGGTACATAGGTTCTTGTGTTGATGTCACGGAGCGCAAGCTGGCGGAAGATGCAATGACTACTCTGAGTGCCCGCTTGATTGAGGCGCAAGAGGAAGAACGTAAGCGAATTGCTCGCGAACTTCATGATGACTACAACCAGCGGTTGGCGATGACGGCGATTGACCTGGAAAGATTGGCAGAGAATATCGGAGATTCTTCGCCCGATGCAGTTGACAAACTGTATGAATTGTTTAACCGCGTGAGTGAGGTAGGCGCTGATCTACACTCCTTGTCGCATAGCTTGCATTCCTCTACGCTGGAGAGTTTAGGACTCGTTGCCGGCGTAAAGGGTTTTTGCAAGGAGTTCGCCGAACAACAAGGCATACAGGTCGACTTTGCGCACGAGAACGTGCCGCGAGGTATTCCGGGCGACGCGGCGCTCTGCATGTTTCGCATCGCACAGGAAGCACTTCGGAACGTTAAAAAGCATAGCGGTGCAGCCAGAGCTGAAGTTAGGCTCGAGTGGTTAACTGAGAAACTTCACCTGTCAATTACTGATTCCGGAAAAGGCTTCGACTTGACTGAGCCTGACTCAGACCGTGGCATCGGAGTTCACAGCATGGAAGAACGGTTGCGGGTGCTCGGTGGCCGACTGGAGATAACCTCCCATCCCATGCAGGGCACGAGAGTTGATGCGTGGCTGCCGTTCAACGTGGCTCGCCAGCATGCCAGCTAAACTTTTAAGGAGCCCTATTCATGAGTTGATCTTTGTAGATTATCGGCGCGAACTACCGCTTTCCACTGTCAGAACTACTAGTTGTAACGCATGACACGATGCTGGAAATTATTTCTGAGCATGAGCGTTTACCCTTCTTGCCCGCTCTCACGATACCGGAGCGGGCGTTTCTGTTGGCATAATCCAGCTGTGAAATGAATCGCTCTGCGAGTGCCGCTGTGCGTTTATGCAGATGGTGACCAACGTTCGAGTTTGACATTTAGATACGTCTCCGCATTCGAGTCTTCACCTCAGCTGGCCGTGGTCACTGTTAATTCTGCTAGTTGTGGCCTTGAAAACCAACACATACCGTAGCTATGGTTCCCGAAGTTCTTAACCGTAGGAGACCACCAAGAATTGCGCCAGGGCGCCGAGAGAAGCTCCAGGCTGGAGCATTAACGCTCGGAACAGTAGGCTGTTATTTTGCTGTCTTAGGGCTGCTCCGGAATACTTTCGATCATGGCAATCAGGGCCTCGAATGCGACACCCTGTGCGGCACAGCGCACGCTTTCTCGTATGTTTTCTGCTGTTAGTCGCACCTCACTGGTAATGCTCGCTCTGATCACCGGCTGTGCTCGTGCGCCACAACCTTCGAATTCTGCGTCGGCTGCAGGTGCGTGGATCGAGTTCCAAGGGACGTGGACGGCTGCAGGCAACCGCAACGGCATAGGGTTGGGTGCAGATCGGCGTGCCACGATCGCAACCCTCGATGGGTCGCTGGTGCTCGCTGGTCGATCGCGCCCGGGCGTCGGATTCCGATCTGAGGCGATCGTGTTCAACGACAGTGCGACGGGCATGGTCGGGCGCGCGGTTTGGACTGATGAGCACGGGGATCGGGTTTTCAGCGAACTTCGAGGGGAAGGAACCGCCAACAGCAACAAAATTCTTGGAACGTTCATCAACGGCACGGGAAGGTACTCGGGTGTTGCGGGCACCTATGAATTCTCCTGGCGTTTTCTGGTCGAGAACGAGGACGGCATGATTCAAGGGCAATCCGTGGGTTTGCAGGGACGGGTCCGCCTAGATTCGCAGAGGGCAAGAGCAAACGAAGGAGCTCCGGGGTCATGAGCGGTCCCGGAGTAGCAGCGAAAACGGACGGCAAGCCGACAGCGACAATTGGGCCGCGACTACATTTGAAACGTGCCTTTCCCTTCGCAATGGCGGCCGCGATCTGGTTCTATCCGGTGCCCGCTGGACTCACGGCTCAGGCGTGGCACCTGTTCGCCGTATTCGTGTCCGCGATCGTATCTGTGTTACTCGGAGTGTTTCCGCTGCTAACCTCGACTATGTTGGCGGCAGGAGCCGTTGTCCTCACCAACACGATCTCGGCGTCAAAGGCGTTCGCGGGATTTGCTAACACGAGTGTGCTGCTTGTGGTTATTGCTTTCCTTGTCGCGCAAGCAGTGGTTAAGTCGGGACTAGGACAGCGGATCAGCTTGTTCATGGTAAGCCTGTTCGGCCACTCGTCACTTGGACTCGCATATAGCATTGTCCTTACTGACGCAGCGATTGCACCGGCATTCCCAAGCAACACAGCTCGCGGGGGAGTGCTGTATCCTATCGTTCTTTCTGTCGCACAGGGGTCCGGCTCGCACGCAGATGATCCTGAGGGCCGCCGTTTAGGCGGATATCTGATGTTTTGCGGGATGGCGAGTCTTGCCGTGTCGTCCGCACTGTGGATGACCGCGACATCTGCTAATCCTATCGCGATGCAGGTGGCTCGCGAGTACGGAATCAATGTCGGCTTCGGAAAATGGCTTGTTGCGTCTTCCGTGCCAGCACTGACGGCGATTCTGTTGTTGCCGAGACTGATTGCGCGCCTATTTCCGCCGGGTGTGGGTTCAACGCCAGATGCTCCTGCTGCCGCGCGTAGAGCCCTGGCACAGTTAGGGCCACTATCGCGGGAAGAATGGATCACGGCCGTCGCTTTCGTGGTGATGGTAAGCGGGTGGATCTTCGCGGACAAGCTGCAGATTAATGTGACGAGCATTGCCTTTGCAGGCTTGGGCCTGTTGCTTATGACTGGCGTGCTCACGGCAGATGATATTCGTACCCAAGGCGACACCCTGGCCACCTTTCTCTGGCTCGCGGTACTATTCGCGCTGAGCACACAACTAAACGAGCTTGGGTTTATGGGTTATGTGGGTCAGCGCTTGGCCTCCTACATGGGAGGATTATCCTGGCCGTTGACTTATGTCGCGCTCATCGTTATTTACGTAGCTATTCACTATATGTTCGTGAGCCAGTCGTCCCAGGTTCTCGCCTTGCTCGGAGTATTCCTTGATGTCGGCATCCGCGGGGGAGTTCCTCCACAAGTGATGGCTTTTTCGCTGTTTTTTGCGAGCAGCTACTTCTCAGTGATTACGCCACAGGGTGGAAGCCAGAATGTAATCTTCGTCGGCAGTGGCTATCTCACGCAGCGCGAACTCTATCGACTTGGACTGCTGATGACTATTTTCTTTATGGTGATATTTCTGACGATCGGGACGGGGTGGCTAATGCTGGTCGCCCGATGAACCAGGAAGCGGAATCTATCACAGGCCCGAAACAGCTGGAGATCGTAGCCACGCCGGAATGCACCTACCATTGTTACTCAAGTTGAAAAAGGATCAGTAGAGTAGCTCGTATTAGTTTGTTTCGTCGTGAGTGTGTCAATCAATCACGACGCCCGCCTGAGAAACACATAGGGGATCTTGAACTTGGGTGAGCCCTTGCCTCCCATCGAAACTGGGATGCAATCCCGGCTTCATTCAACGGGCCCTTAAAAGTTGTACCCGAAAATGAATCGTAGTGTCGGGACGCCGTTCGCCCACAGGCTAGTCTTGACTTCACCAAATGTCCCACGCCGGAACTGAATGCCGCTGAAAATATTGAAACCCGTTTCGTAATTGAAATTACTGAAACTGATGTCCCTGGTACCGACTCCTTGATGGATAAAATTTAGCCCGGGTCCTGCACCCACATACGCCGACCAACGACCGTGCCGGAAGGTGATTGGAAGACGATAGGCGCCCTCCAAGTTGAGAGCGAACATATCGGTGAGTTCTCCGAAAGCGAACTCGACATTGGGACGTAAGTAAAAGTCGCGGGTAAAGACAGGGCCAATTCTAGCTTGCACACCAATCAGGAATAGCTCAGGGTCCAACCCAGCCCCCAACCTAGCGCCTAGCCGCCAACGTTTGACTGATCGTTCAATTTCACGTTGTACGCCGGTAAGTTCCTTGGGAGGCGGGGCGACGTCCTGTGCTCCTGCCGATGCAGATGCGGCTGACGGCTCCAGCACAGTAACGCGAGTAGCGAGCCACACTCCACTTTCATCACTCGGGCTGGAAAGGACGCGGACGCGCGCACCTTGTGAGATTCCCTTGGGCCGGACGGTCGGGCCCTCAAAAACGAATAGCTGGTATCGATTGTCGTCAGTCCTTATCACCATCGTCTGCCGGCCAACCGAATCCACCGTCCCCACGACCGGACCAGAATGTTCAGCTTGCTCGGACTGGCTCGATGATTCGGCAGCCGGCGGGATTGCGGCTTGCCCACTAGACGGGGTTGATGTTTGCGCAGCCCCGTTGCTCGGGAAGGTTACTGCGAAGAGTGAGCACATTAACACCACACGAATCGGTTGCATGTCTATCCTCGGTACGACGGCGATAGAATCTTGTTCCCCTGATTCCACCAACATTATGGCTTGGCGTCGATCGTGAAGAGCTTACGAAGAGGATAGGCGCCATCAAAACTGTTAGTTGTTACAGTAACGATAGGTGACAGTAATCGAACCTGGAGAGCCACACTGATTCGCTATCTTGACTCAAATCGTGAGTGATAGGTT
>Ga0105238_10002896_pt1 | contig 17141 bp, 14 predicted proteins | sample KBSC34metaG_FD_81526 | JGI IMG/M metagenome (GOLD analysis project Ga0105238, IMG submission 81526) | Corn rhizosphere microbial communities from Kellogg Biological Station, Michigan, USA - KBS C3-4 metaG | ecosystem: Host-associated > Plants > Roots > Rhizosphere > Soil | place: Michigan, USA... | reverse complement strand
GCACCATGGCGGGGAATTTCGATTCAAGCTTTTGAATAGCCTGCGGATCTTTGGCTGCCTGTGGAGTCAGAACGATGTAGGAGCTCATCTGGCTCCATACCCAGCTCCAGCTGAAGCGTTGTACCGGTGGACAGTCGCGAGTGGAGAGGAGCATATCGAACTGCAGGGAGGTGTTTGATGGCAGATCCTTTAGTATGCCTGTGACCTCGAAGGGGGATTGATAGGTGTCCAGGACCAGTGAACCGCCGATGGCCTGGGCTTTTCCAAAGTATTTGCGGGCCATCGTCTCCGTGATGACGATGGAATGGAATTTATTCAGACAGGTGGCGGGGTCGCCTTCGAGCATGGGGTAGTCGAATACCCCGAGGAAGTTGGAGTCTACTGCCCAGATCTGTTTTTCCGTGAAGAGCCGGTCACTCAGGGCAGCGGCGGTTGCCAGACCCGAGATTCCCGCGCCGACAATCAGATGGCGGATCTCCTCCATGGTGCAGCGGACGAGCCGAGCTTATGCCGACCGCGTGAAGGCGTGTGCAGAAGTTTGGATGGGCACCGGCACGAGTCGGATCAAGGCCGACGAGCGTTCGAGGTTCCCTTGAGGGTGCCCGTCGCAATGGCGGCGGCGCGGACCGTCGCCCGAGCCATGGTGCTGCTGCTGGTGTTGCCAGACAGCGTCGCGGTGGGCATCGCGTAGACCGAGAACTGGTAGGTGTGCTCGGTGCCCGACGGACACGGACCGGTGTACCCCGTGCCCTGCAGCGCGATCTGCTTCGCGCCGGCGGGGTCGGTGAGCGTGGCGGTCGTGGCGAGCTTGGCCTTCAGCGTGATCATCGCCGGATCTCCGCTGGGCACCGGGATGTCCCACAGGACCCAGTGCGCGTAGCCGTTGGTGAGGTCTGAGAGCTCGACCGCGTAGCTCATCGTCCCGGCCGGCCCCGGCGTCCAGTCCAGCTCGGGGGAGCCCATCGCGGCGTCGGCGCATGTGATGTTGGACGGGAACATGCCGCCCTCCATCAGGACCGGGCTGGTGAGCGTCATGGTCGCGGGGATCGTGCTGCCGCCCGCGCCCGCGCCGTCGCGTCCGCCTCCCCCCATGCGGCCGGCGCCTCCGCCCATGCGTCCTCCGCCGCCGCTCGCGCGACCGCCGCCGCCGGTGCTTCCCCCGTTCGCCGTCGCGCCGCCGGCCCCGGGGGAGCCGCCTGCAGCGCCTGCCGTGCCGGTCCCTCCGGCGCCGGCGGTGGCGCCGCCCGAGGCGGTCGACCCGCCGCTGGCAGTGGCGCCGCCGCTGGCGCTGGTCCCGCCGCTGCTGGTCGTTCCGCCGCTGGCGGTGGCGCCGCCCGAAGCGGTCGTCCCACCGCTGGCCGTACCACCGCCAGAGCCGGTCGTGCCGCCCGAGGCGCTCGCGCCGCCGGAGCCGCCCGATGTTCCTCCCGAGCTGGCGGTGGCTCCGCCGCTCGACGAGGTGGGCGGGCTACCCGACGAGCACGCGCCGCCAGTCAGGGCCACGAAGCCCAGCCCGAGGCCGAGCTGCAGGGTCAGACCGAAACCAACGAGATGACGCCGAGGGTTTCTCATCCGGGGCAGTATGGCCCAGATTCTGGAAGCGAGAAAACCGAGGATGCCGCGCGTCGGTCACATCCAGCCGCGCCATTTCAGCCACGCCAGCGGCACCAGCGCGCTGACGACGATCAGCGCCAGAGCGAACGGATAGCCGAGGTGCCAGGTCAGCTCGGGCATGACTCGGAAATTCATCCCGTAGATACCCGCGATCAGCACGGGGGGAACGCCCACCACCGACACGACGGTCAGCGTCTTCACGATGTCGTTCTGCTGGATGCTGATGAACCCCAGCGTCGCGTCGAGGAGGAACTGAACCTTCGAGGCGAGGTGGGCCTGGTAGTCGTTCAGCGACGTGATGTCGCCGCGAATCGCGCCGAGGCGCGCGGGCGCATCGGCCGCCGGTGCCCCTCCTCGATCGCCGGCTTCGGCCGCGGCCTTGTTCTCGTGCACGAACGCGGCGATGCGGCCAATCCCGAGCAGGGTGTCGCGCAGGTGCGACATCCCGTCGCTCATTCGCCCGAGCTTGCGGAGGGTGGCGCGCAGGTTGCTGCTCATGTCCCGATGCCGGACGCGCGAGGGACGCTCGCTCTCGAACGCCTCGTGCGAGATCGTCTCGATCTCGCCGCTCGCACGCTCGAGCGCGTCGGCGGTCTCGTCGATGATCATCTCGAGGACCCGCAAGAACGCGTCGACCGCGCTCGGCTGCGGCGCGCGCGCGTAGCTCTTCGCGAGCGCGTCGAAGGCCCGCGACGGCATGAATCGCTGCGTGACGAGCTGGCGCGGGGTCAGGATGAACCCGATGTTCGTGGGCTGATCCTTCACGCAGTCGCTCCCGGTCAGGATGGGCGTCGAAAGATGAAACGCCCCCTTCTCCAGGTAGACGCGGCTCGATGACTCGATCTCCTCGATGTCCGCGCGCGTGGGCAGGGGCATCCCGATCGCCGCTTCCACCAGGGCCTTCTCGGCGGGAGTGGGATCGAGCAGGTCGATCCAGATCGCGGCGGCGGGGGCCGTGTCCCCGTCGGGGATTTGGGCCAGCATGGCGGCCCCTTTTACCACGGCCGCCCGCCGCGAAATCGACGGGCGGCGCGAGCGTCATCGACGGAGGACGTGCTACCGTTGCAGCTTCACTTTGCTGACGAATCGGGGGTGACCATGGCAACGAACGAGACCGGCGGTGGGCTGCGGCCGCCACGCGAGCCGCACGCGGTCCGCGGCACGGCCCTGAGGTTCGACCTGGCCGAGGAGGCCGCGGCGTTGATGCGCGAGCCGACCTGGCGCGCCCGCGGCCACAACGCCAAGACGCTGGTCAAGCACCCGGACTTTCGCGTCGTCCTGATCGCGCTGCAGGCCGGGGCCCGCATGTCGGAGCACAAGACGGATCACTGCGTGACGATCCACGCGCTCGAGGGACGCCTGCGGTTGCACGTTCCGGACGGCGAGGTCGTGGAGCTGGCTCAGGGCGAGCTGCTCGCGCTGGAACAGACGCTGGTGCACGACATCGAGGCGCTGACCGACAGCGTGTTCGTGCTGTCGCTCGGCTGGTCGGCGCGCTCGTGAACCGCCAGGCGTAGCCTCGGCGAGCGGGGCCGGGGCGCTCTCCGGCTCGCGCCGCCTTCGATCGACGCCCCCGAATCATCGAGGTCCGCGCGCCGCCCCCGCCGGTTCGAGGCGGATGTGCGGGGCCGCCCGGGCGCGCAACCACGTCGCGATGCGGTCGATCTCTTCGTCGGTGCGCACCGCGATGCAGCCGGCCGTCCAGTCGGGCAGCGGGATAGGGACCAAGATCGCCAGCAACCCCGCGAACCGGCGGGGCGGGCCGTGCAGGCCGACGGCGCTTCCCGTGTAGCCGAGTCGGGCCTGCGCCGCGGTGGGATAGACCAGCGGCACGAACAGATGAAAGTCCTGCGAGGCGCGCGGCGCGCCAAGCGCGTAAATGCCGAGCGGCGTCTTGTTGTCCCCTCGCCGCCGCTTGTCCACGCCGCCGGAGCCGAGCGCCACGGAAAAGCTCGCGGCCGGGCGGCCGCCTTCGCACAACGTCAATCGATGCGCGATCGTGTCCACGACCACGGCGGTCTCTCCCGGATGACAGGCCGCCGGGTCGGTTCGGGCTTCTTCCTGGTCCAAGATCGCGCGATCGTCGTTGGCGAGGACCCCGGGGTCGCCAACGCAGGTGATCGAGGCCACGACCAACGGCAAGGAGGCGATACGAAGACGACTCATGGCGAATCGCCTCTCGCAAACTGGATGCCCGGCGCGAATCGCCCAGATTCTGGCGGCAGGACGCGTTCTCGGCCGTCGATCCGTCCGAGTTGCGGCGATCCGTAAAGACCCTTCTCACGGCCGCGAGCGCCGCTGGAGTACAATGTTTCCGTGGCGGCCTTGGTGGCCTTGTTCGGACCCAAGCGCGGCGTGCGGCTGGACCTGGTGGGCGACGTCGTGCTCGGGCGATCCTCATCCGCGACGCTGCAGCTCATCGACGGCAAGGTCTCGCGCGAGCACTGCCGTCTCGGCGACGAGGACGGACGCATCGTCATCGAGGACCTCGGGAGCCACAACGGCACGTTCGTGAACGGAGAACGCATCGCGGGGCGGCGCGCGCTCGTCTCGGGGGACGAGATCGCGATCGGAGATTCGCTCTTTCTGGTCGATCCCGATCTCGCGGTTCTGGCCGCGCGCTTCGGCGACGCGACGCTGGTCGTCTCGAGCTCGGCCGCTCCGGCCGCGGTCCGGCCGCCGGCGTCCGCCGCCCGGCCGGAGGATCCGGTGGCGGCGCTCGCCATCGCGCTCGGGCGGGCGGCCGGCGCCGAAGCGGGTGCCGCCGCGGTGCTTGCCGCGGTCGACGCGCGCCTCGGCCCGGCGCGATCCTATGTGCTTCTGGGCAACGCCACGACCCTGGGCTTGCGGGTGCTCGTCGGCTCGCCGTCGCCGGCCCCGACGGGCCAGCCCGCGGTGACCCCGATCTTGCCCCGCGCCACGCTGGTGGAGGCGGCGCGCATGCGACGGGTCGTGGCCACGCTCGCCGCCGTCGAGGAGCGCACGCACGCCGGCGTCCGCGGGACCGCGGGTGCGGGGCCGCGCGCGATCATCGTCGTGCCCTTGGTCGTGCCCCTGTCCGCGGGCGCCGAGGAGGTGACGGGATTTCTATACGTCGACCGCGAGGCTTCCCGCCCGTTCTCGGATGACGACGCGGCGGCCCTGGAGGCCTTCGCCGCGCTGGCGGCTCTGCACACGCTCGGCGGCGCGCTGGCCGGAGCGGCGCCGGCGGCCGCCGAGGACGCCGGCCCGATCGGGGTGTCAGCGGCCTTCGCGCGCGTGCGCAAGCTGGCGGCGGCGGCGGCGCGCACGACGTCCACCGTGCTCATCACGGGCGAGAGCGGCACGGGGAAGGAGGAGATCGCGCGCGCCATTCACCGCGCCAGCGGTCGCGGCGCCTTCGTGGCCGTCAACTGCGGCGCGATCCCCGAGGCGCTGGCCGAGTCGGAGCTGTTCGGGCACGAGAAGGGCGCGTTCACGGGCGCGGTCGCCGCCCGCCAGGGCCGGGTGGAGGCCGCCGACGGCGGGACGTTGTTCCTCGACGAGATCGGTGAGCTCCCGCCGGCGCTGCAGGTCAAGTTGCTGCGCGTGCTGCAGGAGCGCGTCTTTCACCGGGTCGGCTCCGACACCCCGCGCTCGGTCGACCTGAGGGTCATCGCGGCGACGCATCGGAACCTCGAGCAGGACATCGAGGCGCGCCGGTTTCGGGAGGATCTGTTCTATCGCCTGAACGTCGTCCGGATCGAGATCCCATCTTTGCGGGAGCGGCCGGATGACGTCGCGCCGCTCGCCGCGGCGCTCCTCGCGCGGATCGCGGCGGCGCTGGGCCGGCCGATGCCGGGCCTGGAAGCGGGAGCCCAGGCGGTGCTCGCGCGCGGGCGCTGGCCGGGCAACGCGCGCCAGCTCGGGAACGTGCTCGAGCGCGCGCTCGTGCTGCGGGACGAGCACATGCCGGCGCGCGCCGCGCTCACCGCCGACGAGATCGTCGATGCGATGGGGGGCGTCGACCTTCCCGCCCCATCGGTGGCGGCGGGCGCCTCGCCCGCGCCGGGTCCGCCTCGCCCCGCTGGGGAAGGCGGGTCGGAGCCCGCGAGCGGTGACGGTCCGCCGTTGCCCGAGAAGGTGGCGGCGCTCGAGCGCGCCGAGATCCTGTCCGCCCTGCGGGCCTCGCGCGGCGTGAAGGCGCGCGCCGCCCGGGCCCTGGGCATCAGCCGGCCGACGCTCGACAAGAAGATCGCCGACCTCGCCATCGACGTCTGGGCCGATGGTCCCGGCAGCCGGCCAGCGGGAGATCGACCATGAACCTGCTGTGCCCCGCGTGTCACGCGCCGCTGCCCGAGCGGGCGGCGGTCGTTGGCGACCCGGTGGTGACCTGCCCGGCCTGCGCCGCCGAGGTCGACGTCAGCCGGGCCGGCACGCAGGCGGGGCGCCCCCGCTTCGTGCCCGAGATCGATCGGACGAACAGCGAGCTCGGCGGCTATCGCCTCGAGGCTCTGATCGGCGGCGGCGGGATGGGCACCGTCTACCGAGCCCTCGGTCCCGACGGGACGCGGGTGGCGCTGAAGGTGCTTTCCCAGGCGCTCGGCGCCACGCCCGCTTTCGTGGCGCGCTTCGCGCGCGAGGTGGAGGCGCTGGCTCGCCTGGACCACCCGGCCATCGTGCGCGTGCTCGCCAACGGGACCGAGGACGGCGTTCCGTGGTTCGCGATGGAGCTGGTCGAGGGGCCGGATCTCAAGAGCCGCCTCGCCGCGGGCCCGCTTTCGCCCGACGAGGTGGGCACCATCTTCGGCCGGCTCTTCGACGCGCTCGAGCACGCGCATGCGCGCGGGGTGGTCCACCGCGACCTCAAACCGGCCAACGTCTTGCTGGCGGCGGCGGGGGCCAAGCTGGCCGACTTCGGCATCGCGCGCTTCGAGAGCGGGCCGCTCACGCGCTCGCAGGCGGTCACCCGTCTGACCGAGACGGCCGTCGTGATCGGCTCCCTGCCGTACATGTCTCCCGAGCAGAAGCGGGGCGGCTCCGTCGACGGGCGCTCCGATCTGTTCTCGGCCGGGGTCATGCTCTACGAGGCGTCCACGGGGTCGATCCCCCAGGGGGCCTTCTCGCCGCCGTCGAAGATCGATCCGCGCGTTGGCCGCGCCTTCGACGAGCTGGTCATGCGGCTCTTGCATCCCGATCCGGCGCGCCGGACCGCGTCCGCCGCCGAGGCCCGAAGCGCGCTCGCGTCTGCCCTCGGGCCCTCCCGCGGTCGCCGGCGGATCGAGACCTTGGCGAGGCGCACGGGTGCCGTGGCGGCGGTGGCGTTCGCCGCGCTCGTTGCGACGCTGGGAGGATGGACGGCGTTGCGGCGCGGGGGGACATCCGGCGGCGCTGGTCCGACCGCCTCGACGACGGTCCAGGTCAGTCGCCGGACCGAGCCGGCGCGGCCGGTGGCGACCGCGACGGCCGCCGGTCCGGCGACTCCGAGCCAGGTCCAGGCCAACCAGAAGCAAGGCCTCGATGAAGCCCCAGATCTCGGCCCCGGGCTGACCCCGTCGAATGACGCAGACGCGATCCGAGGCGAGAAGAAGAGGATCGCGCCGAAGTACCGGGTGGACGTGAAGGTCTCGAAGAGAGGGTCGGCGCCCAAGATGGCCAAGGCGACTGCGAAGTCCGGTCCTTCGAAGGCGCTGCCGCCCTCGGTCCGCGAGCTCGACGAGCCTCTCCAGCTCCACCGCAAATGAATGGGCCACCGCCGCCGAGCCGCGGGAGACGTCACGTTCCTTTACGCTTCGCCTGATTGGCGGCACGCGCGGGCGCAGCCAATCTGTTCCGGGCCGGCGTGGAGGGCCGCCGGCGCTCGGCACGACGGTTGCTGAACCCGGCCCCGCCGCCCGTCCGTCATTCCGGCGGAGGCGCGACGCAAGGAAAGGGAGCCAGATGGCAACGACGATGACGGCGCAAACCAACCCGACACCCGCTCTACCGACGGCTCGAGTGAAAGCGAGAGGCCCAGGGAGGTCCTGTCTTCTGTTCATCGCGACGATCGGCGTGGCAGCGGCGGCAGGACTGCCCGCGAGGGCGGCGCACGCGTGCGGAATGATCGAATATAGCGGTGGCGATTTCATGCGCCGCATGCCGCCGCGGCGGGCCGAGCCGCTGCTCCTCGCGGCGACGGCGGCGGCGAATGAAGGCCATCTCGGGCGAGCCCGATCGCTCGCTTTGCGCGTGGCGCTCTCCACTGCGCCCGACGGCTTACGGGCGCGGGCCTGGGCCATCGCGGGGTGGGCGTCGTGGCGGCAGGGCTCGCGCGAGATGGCCCTCCGCTCGTTCCGGCGAGCCCGCCGCCTCGATCCGGGCGCGACCGTCATCGATCGGGTGCTGGCCCAGGTCTCGCCGTCGAGCAGCGTGGCCGACCTGAAGAAGGTCCTGCCGAGCTGAAGCGGAGCCGCGACCGAGCCGCGACGATTGGCACGAAGGGAAGGCGCACATGTCTCGTTTCTCGCGGCGGGTCACCGCTGCTCTGCTCGGGGCGGCCGGGCTGGTCGTTCTGGCGAGCGGGTCGAGCACGACCGTCGCCGGACTTCCGAGGCCTGCGAGACCTCCGAGTCCTCCGGCCGCGGCCGCCGTCGTTCGCGTCGCTTCTGAACCCGCTGCGGCGGTGCTGGTCCCGTCGCTCGCCGGCGCGCTGGATCCGCGCGCGCTGGTCGAGAAGGGGGAGTGCAGTCGTTGCCACGGCGTCGAGGGACTGGGCCTTCACCCCGCGCCACGCGAGCGCTCGTGCGCCGGCTGCCACGCGTGGATTCACGGCAGCCGCGGCGATCCCGCCGCGACGGCGGCAGGCCGCGCCCGATACCCGCGGTGGGATCGCTACGTCGCCAACATCGCCAGCTTCCTCGAGGTCCCCGATCTCGCCGCGTCCGCCGCACGGCTTCGTCCGGACTTCGTGGCGTCGTTCCTGCGCACGCCGTTTCAGGTACGGCCGGCGCTGAGTGAATCGATGTTCCGGACCCCGTTCTCGGCGGAGGAAGCCGCGGCGCTGGGCGTGTGGCTCACCTCGCAGGCGCGGCGCCGGGCGCCCGGTTCAGCCGAGGCGCGGGCCGCCGCCGCCATCCCGCCGTCGAGCGCGCCCGCCGACGCTCAGCAGGGGGCGGCCCTCTACGACACGCTCGGCTGTGCCACTTGCCACGCCCTGGGTCAGCATGTCCCTTCCACCGCTCCGGTCCCCGTTCGGGGAGCGCCCGATCTGGTCTTCGTGGCGCGACGTATGACCGCCGCCGACCTGGCCGCCTTCATCGCCGATCCCGCGGCGTTCGGGGCCGAGACGCGTATGCCGAAGTATCCATTGACCGCCGCGCAGGCCGCACGGGTGCGCGATTACCTCTGGGCGGCCTCCACGCGCGGGCGCTCCCCCGGCGCCGCGGCCCCTCCCGACGGGGGCGCCCGCGAAGCCAGCGGAGGGCAGGAAGGGCGCGAAGGTCCCCACATGGAAGGTGGCGCGGCGGCGCGACACGCTCCTGGTCGGGCGGCCGTGAAGCCGCCCGCGACCTACGCCGAGGTGCGGGCGCGCGTCCTCGACGCCGTCTGCGTTCACTGCCACATGAACCCCGCGCGAAACGGGGGCGAGGGTGGCCCCGGGAACACTGGCGGCCTCGCGTACCGCGGCGCCGGGCTCGATCTCGAGACGTGGGCTGGCGTCTGGCGCGGCGTCCGCGACGAGAGCGGGCGCCAGCTGTCGATCCTCGCGCCGACCCCGGACGGAGGCGAGCCGCTCCTCCTGAGACGGCTGCGCCGGCGCGTCCTCGAGGGGCGAGCCGAGCGCGCCGGTCGACCGTTGCCTCCTTCGGCCGAGCCAGGCATGCCTCTCGGGTTGCCGGCGCTCGGTGACGCCGAGCTCGCGCTCGTGGAACGATGGCTCGGCGCCGGAGCGCCCGGCCCCGACGGACGCCCGGCGCGCGCTCACAGCCAGGTGACGAGAGAGAGCCCTCCCAAGACCGTGGGCCGCCCGGCCTCGGCGAGGGTCGTGTCCAGGAAGCGGACGACGGGGTAGGGGTACGCCCCCTGCGCGTGCAGCTCGGCCGCCAGCTGAAACCGCTGTCCGAGGCCGACGCGCACGCCCAGCCCCGCGTCGGCGATCGCGGTCCACAGGGCGTCGGCCCGGCTCGGGTAAGGCCAGCCGGCGCGGCCTTCGACCGAGAGGCGGGCGGCGCCCGCGCCCAGCGACACGAACGGTTGCACGCGCGCGCCCGGTCGAAAGCCGAGCACCGCCTCGACCAGGCCGAACGACAGCGCCACCGTCGCTCCGGCCGTACCGTCCGCCGTCTGGACGCGCGCGCGGGTGCCGAGCCCCGCCACCGCGAGCCGCGCCTCGAAGTGGCGGGAGAGCCGAACGCCCCCTCGGATCACCGGCAAGACGGAGGGCGGCAGACCCTCGAAGCTGCCCAGCACGACGCCGCCCAGCTCCAGCGCGTACCGGAAGGGGAGGGCGGGGCGCGCCGGCGCGACGGCGTCACTTGCATGTCGGGTGGCGACCACCGGTCCCCGGTCGGCAGCCGGTGATGGGGGCGCGGGGGGCGGCTGATCGCGGGACGCTCGATCTCGTGGCTCCACCGGTGACTCGTCGTTCGTGGGACCCGCGGCAGTCGCCTCGGGCCGTGGCGTCTCTGTCGCCCGCCCCGTCACTTCGGACCGCGCGGTCTCCGGTCGTCGCTCGGTCGCGGGCGGTCGATGTGGGTCCACGGGGCGGCCGGCGTCGCGCGGTCGCGCGCTCTCCGCCGCCCGCGCGGTCTCCGGTCGCTTCGCGTTCTCCTTCGGCGTCGAAGGCGACCCGCTCGGCCGTCCCCCCTCGGCGGGCGCTCCGCGCGCGCTCGGATCACCCGGCGGCGACGCAAGCGCGACCTCCAGCAAGCTCGCCTGCAGCAGCTCGAGCGCGCGGATCGACAAGATCTCCGCCGCGCGCGTGGACTCCGCCGGCACCGGTATCCGCCGGGCAATCACCTTGCCGGTCGCTCGATCGAGGATCCGCAGCTCCGCCCCCTGGCGGGTCGGGTCACCGAAGATCGCGATGACGGCGTCGGCGCGCGCTCGCGCGGCGGCCCGGTCGATAGCCGCGCGCAAGTCGGAGGAGGTGGACACGTCCGCCACTTGCACCGTGAACCCCGCCGCCATCAGCTCACCGCGCAGCCGCACCAGGGCTTCTGCCGCGGCGGACGACGGGTGCGTCTGTCGCAGCAAGAGGACCGTCGCGTGGGAGGTCTCTGGTCCGGGCGCGGAGGGGGCAGCGTGCGCCTCGGTCGTGGCGGGCGCGGCCGTCATGGCCGTCATGGCCGTGACGGGCGTCGGGGCGAACGAGATCAGTCCGCTCGCCAGCGCGGCGATCGCCGGGCTCAGGGGCGTTCGACGAACGCTCGCGCGGCGTTCGCGTACGAGCCCTCCGGGAAACGCCGAAGATATTCGCGCGCGACCGCTCGCGTGGGTTCGACCCCCCGCGTCCTGTCCGTCGCGGTCATCTTTCGGCCGAGCGCTTCGGATGCGAACGCGCCCGTGGGCGCCTCCTCGAGGTAGCGATCGTACCATTCGAGGGCGCGCGGCCCGCCCCCGGATCGATCCTCTTCGATCCGTCCCAGGAGGAAGGCGGCGTCTCGCGCCCGCGACGAGCGCGGAAACCGGGCTCGCTCGGCCAGCAAGGCCCGCCGCGCGAGCTCGCCGCGGCGACGGTAGCGAGCCGCGTCCGCCAATGCCGCCAGCTCCGCCTCGGGAGCCTGTGCCAAGACGGTCCCCACGCCACGTCGTTCGGCGTCCGCGAGCACACGGTCCAGCTCGCCGGCGGCCAACCACGCCGTCCAGCTTCGCCCCCGGTCGCCGAGGCGCCCTCGTACCCCGGGCTCTGCGCTCGAGCCGCCACGGTCTCGCTCGACCGGAGCGTGAGCCGGGGGGGGGCTCGTTCCCCGCGCCGCCCACCCTGAGGCGCCGCCGCCGTCGTCTCCGCTCGAAGTCACGCCGTCCGAAGCCGGTACCCGGGCCTCGCCTTCGCGCAAGACCACCTCCTTGCGCGGGACGTTCACCGCCAGGTGCTGCCCGGCGCGGACCGACACCTCGCCCTCCGCGACCGGGCCCGTGACCGAGACCCGCCCCTTCTTCATGTCGATGTCCAGCCGCTCGCCTCCGGCATCCCAGGCGGCCGTGAAGACGGTCCCGCGCACGGTGATCAAGAAAGGACCCGCGTCGACCAGCCAGCGCGCCCCCGGGCGCGGCGTGACGCTCACCTCGGCCGCGCCCTGCTCGATGGCGAACCGGGCCCCAGTGGCGTCGACCCGGCCCAGTCGCCCTCGCGCCCCCGGCAGCAGGTGGACCTCGGTGCCCTCCGAGAACCGCACGCGCGCGCCGGACGGCGTCTCGGACAGCACGTAGCCTCCGTCGCCGATGGCTCCCCCCTCGACCACGAAGGTCAGAGGCTGGGCATCGCTTGGCCCCGGCCCTCTCGCGAGGCGCGGAAGCCCGAGCGCGACCGCGCCCGCCACCGCACCGGCGCACGCCAGGGCCACCAGCAGCCGGCGCCCCGGTTGCACGCGTCGCCGGCGGTCCTGCTCCAGCCGGAACGTCACCGCCTGAAGCCCGGCTTGCTGCTGGGCCGCCGTCATCGGCGCGCTCGCGGCGCGCACCCAGGCCGCCACCCCGTCCGGCGCCTGCTCCGCTCCCCTCGTCATGGTCCGGCCCTCCGGCTCTCGAAGAACGCGGCGAGGTCGGGGTCGCCGGCGATCCAGGCCGAAATTCGTTGCCCGCTGTGCGCGATCGAGCGCTTGACGGTGGACAGCGAAACCTCCATCGCCGCCGCGACCTCTTCCAGGGTCATGCACTCGAGGTAGCGCAGAGAGAACACCAGCCGATCGCGAGCGCCGAGCCGGTCGAGCACGCCGTAGAACCGTTGCAGCACTTGACGGGACTCGGTGTCCACCGCCGGGGCGGTGGCGTCGGGCAGCTCGCCCGAGTCCGCCAGCAGCACGAACCGCCGGACCCGCCGGCGCCGCAGCTCCCATTTGACGATGCGGATCGCGAACGACACGACGAAGCTCCGCAGCGCGCTCGGCTCCTTCAAGGTGTGGGCCCGCGCGAAAAGGCGATAGAAGACCTCCTGGGTGATGTCCTCGGCGTCGGTGGTCCGCCCGAACGCGCGATGGGCGATGCCGTAGACCGACGGCGCGAAACGGTTCCAGGTGGCGGGGACCGCCCAGGGCTCGCCGGCGATCAAAGCACGCGCCAGATCCGTGTCGGTCGGCTGTCCCCGCGCCCCCGAGGGCAGGACGTAAAGAGGGATATTGCGCCGTTCATTCGTCACGTGGACCGTCGTTCCGCCTCATGAAGTAGCGGGACCGGCTCCTGAAGGGTCATCTCGCCGGTGGCTCGGCGTCGGCCTCCCTGTCGCGGGCGGAGCGGGGACCGGACCTGATCGGGGGGCCGCGTCAGGCCGCGGACCCGATGGCGGGGGCTCACGCCGCCATCGAGGCCCAGGCCACGGCCGCCGGACGTCGAAACCCGCGGAACATTCCAGGCCAGGCCAGGCTGTACTTCATCGAGAACGTCATGGCGTGCTTGGCGCACAACCGCCGGTTCACCGTGACCGGACGACCCTCCGAACGCAGATAGCGGTACGACGAAAGATAAGCGGCCGAGCCCGTGCACCGTCCGACCGCGCAGCCGCGGTGGTCGGGGGCGAGGCGGGACGTCTCACGGGAGCTCATTGCCGAAAGTCGATATCCCCAGGCCATGGCGGAATTACCTATCACGGGCCTCCCCCGAGCGCAGCTCCGGGTCGGTGACATTGTTCTAATTACATGTAATTGCTGGAATAAATAGCCTCCGCCGCCGCTCCGCGCGCAGCGCAGATTGCGGCTCGAGCGCCCTTGCTTTTCCCCCGGAACGCCGCTCGCGCCGAAGCCGGAGCGCGGGCTGCGGGACGCGCTCGCGGACAATTTACAGACATCCCGCAGGAGCGAAAGACGACAGAAACACGCTTTGAGGCAAGCTCGTTCCTGGGCGCGACTGAGATGATCGTGGCGAACGAACGGGCATCCTCGGAGAGGAAGGAGAGCGAGGCGAACCTCGTGGCCAACGAGACCACCCTGCCGGGAACCATCCTGGCGCTGACCGGTGACGCGGAGGCGCAGGACCACCTGATGGAGATGGCTGTCGAGCGCGGGTACGGTCTGTGTTGTCGGGCAGCCGGTCCCGAGGCGATGCGGGTCCTGGCGGCCGAGCCGCCCCAGGTGCTGGTCATCGACATGGAGGCGCCGGGCGCACGCGACATGCTGCGGGCCGTACGGGCCCATGCCGTGTGGCGGGACATTCCGCTCTTGGGGTTGACGGCCTCGAACAACCCGATGATCGCGGTCATCGTGGACGCTCCGATCTTCTTCATGCCCGAGCTGGTCGGGCTCGAGCAGGCGCTGGTGGCCCAGCTGGAGGTGCCGTCGGTCAGCGGCTCCAGCGCGGGAACCAGGGCGCCGAGCTCGGCCAGCGCGACCAGCGCCATCATGTTCTCCGGGGCGGGCACGAAGGCGACCTCCAAGCGCTCGTCATGAGGTGACGTCAGAGCAGTCCCGGCGGGGGCGCCGCCGGGAGCTGCCCGCGCACCCGGACGAGGGTGCCCGGGCGTGTCGGCGTGGCCGCGCTCTCGGTCTGGCCGGGTGGAAGCGACGGGCTCGTGAAGTCGAACAGCCAGCGCGCGTCCGCCGGCGAAAGGTTGATGCAGCCGTGGCTCCGCGGCCGGCCCAGCCGGTCGTGCCAGGGAGCGGCATGCAACGCCTTTCCTTCGCTGAAGTACTGCGTGAGAGGTACGTCGTAAGCGTATGGTTCAACGCCAGTATGTTCGAGGTTATCCATGCGCACGAAGGCGTGCTTCGACCGGACACGGAAGACCCCGACGGGCGTCGCGAGCGGGCTCCCGGGAGCGCCGATGCCGGTCGCGACCAGCGTGGCGAAGACCGGAGTGTCACCCTCGTACGCGACCAGGGTCTGAGATGAGAGGTCCACGTCGATCCACCGCTCGCGCGGACCGACCGCGCCGGGGCGTGGCGCGCGAGCCGGTCGGATGAGCTCGGACGCGCGCACCCAGCCCGAGGTCACCGGACACAGGCCGTCATGGCAGGCGCCCGTCAGGGTGAGACGGAAGCCGCGGGGCAGAGCCGAGCGCGGGGCGGCACCCGGCTCCGGGGAGGCGAGGAGGTGAGCCTCCGAGCCGTTCGTCCAGGCCACGTCGAGGGGCGGCTGGGTCGGGCCGAGGCGTTCGGCGAGGTGCGCATCGAGATGAACACCTGCGAAGCGAGAGGGCCGGACGTGAGTCACCTCCGCCTCGGCCAGCCAGCGGCCGTCCAGGATGCGCAAATACCGGCGCCCGCCGACCGTGCGAGTCTCGCCGGTCGGCTGGAAACCGAAGCCGCGGCTCAGGCGAACGCCACCGGTCGCGCCGGTGAGGCCGGGCCGGGAGGGCGGGGTCTCGAACGCCGTCGCGCCGCGCGGGCTCACGAGGACATAGTCATCGAGGCCCGGCGCACCGGACACGACAGCGCCGGAAAGAGGCGCCTCGGCGGTTCGAGGCGCGGCGCCGGCCGCGGGACCATTCCCTCTGCGCGAGCACGCCGGCAGGACGGCTGCCAACGCGGTCGCCAGAGCGAAGGCGGCCGACCGCCGCAGACTGCGGCTCATCGAGCGACCTCGGCGGCGACCTGACGAACGTCCGCGCGGCCGAGATCGTCGACGACTCGTACGGTGAAGCGTCCGGCCGCGGGCGGACGCCAGAAGAGCGTCTGGCCACTCGACGCCTTCCCGATGAACGCCTGATCCGCGAACCAGAAGACCTCGGCGGCGTCTCCGCCGGTGACCGCCTGAAGAGCCAGCGGCTCGTCTCGCTCGGTATCCTCGCGGGGCCCGCGGGTCGTCTTGGCAAAAGGGCTCGAGTGAGTCGAGAGAGGGCGGCGCAGCTGGTAGGTGACTCCGGCGAGCGGCGAGGTGATGCGGGGCGCTTCTCCCGTCGAGCCATCGACCTGGTCGCAGCCGGGGGCGGCCGGCGGCATCGCTCGCCGGGGCAGTCCGGCCGCCGTGAACTGGTGCGCCAGGTCCGACGGCCACACCTCGAAGACCTCGTGTCGGATCGCCGGCGGCCCGGCCGGGCAGGTGCGCCGTCCGGTGCCGTCGAGCGCCAGCTCACGGTGGATGGCGCAAGGCTCGATGGGCGACCGGCCGGGGATGAACCACGAGCTCCGGCGATGCGGGCAGTGCGAGGTGGGCAGCCCGCCCGAGAGGGCGCACACCTCGACCCGCCGGACGCCCGAAGGCGGAGCGTGGGCGAAGGATGCCGCCGTGGGATCGCGCGTGGCGACGGCGTCGACGATCTGGAAGAAGAGCGGGGCAGCGGCTTCCGCGCCGACGAAGGCCGGATTTCCGGCGCCCGAGAAGTCGCCGACCCACACGGCGAGGACGTAGGACCCGAAGACGCCGACCGACCAGGCGTCGCGGAAGCCCCACGACGTCCCCGTCTTCCACGCGACCGGGACGGGCCGGGCGGAGGCGGCCGTCGGGTGGCGCGCCCCGGGCGCCGGGTTGTCGAGCAGCATGTCGAGGACGAGGAAAGCCGCCTCCTCGGACACGAGGCGAACCCCGCCGTCCCCTTGCGGCGGCGCCGGGGTCGCACCGGCGGGGCTGGCGTCTGCCCTGGCGGCCAGCCTGGCATGTGCCGGGCGCCCGCGGGCGAGCTCCTCGTCGCTTCGCCACACCAGGCTTCGGGCCACGCCGCCGTTGGCCAGGGCGCCGTAGAGGCGCACCAGATCCTCCATCGTCACCTCGCCCGTGCCGATCGCGAGGCCGAGACCGTAGTGCGCCTCGGGGAACGGAAGAGCGACGCCAGACGTCTTCAAGAGATCGTAGAGGTTCGGTCGCGAAATGCGTGCCGCCACTGATAAAGCTGGCACGTTTCGACTGCGAATGAGGGCGTCCTTGGCGGACAGCGGGCCGACGAACCGGCCGTCGAAGTTCTCGGGGCTGTACGCCGCGAACGAGGTCGGCACGTCGCGCAGCATCGTGGCCGGATGGATGATCCCCTGGTCGAGCCCGAGCGCGTAGACGAACGGCTTCAGCGTCGAGCCCGGCGACCGCGGCGCGAGCGCGCCGTTGACCTGACCGGCGATCTCGTCGTCGAAGAAGTCGGCCGATCCGACCAGGGCCCGCACCGCCATCGTGCGGCTGTCGACCAGCAGCGCGGCCGCGTTGCCGATGCCCCGGGCGCGCTGCCGCGCGACGTAGGCGCGCAGGTGGCGCTCGCACAGGCGCTGAAGCGGCAGGTCGAGCGTGGTGGCGACAGGGGCGGGACCGGGGGCGCTCGACGTCCAGCTTGGTCGGTCGGTCTTTGGGGAGTCTGGGTGGGGAGCGGCGGCGGCCGGCAGCGCGAGCACGTGGTCGACGAAATGCGGGGCGAGGAACGGCAGCGCCGCCGGTGCGGCGGCGGAGCCCGCTGCCGTTTGCGGCCAGTCGATCGATCCGGAGCCGAGGTCCGGGCTGGGCTCGGCTCTCGTGGGGGT
>Ga0105238_10002895_pt1 | contig 17144 bp, 13 predicted proteins | sample KBSC34metaG_FD_81526 | JGI IMG/M metagenome (GOLD analysis project Ga0105238, IMG submission 81526) | Corn rhizosphere microbial communities from Kellogg Biological Station, Michigan, USA - KBS C3-4 metaG | ecosystem: Host-associated > Plants > Roots > Rhizosphere > Soil | place: Michigan, USA... | reverse complement strand
TCACCGACGTTCACGCTGGTGAATGAATATGGCGGCGGGCGGCTGCCGTTGTTCCATCTCGACCTATACCGGCTGGAGACGGCGGAGCAGATCCGGAGCGCGGGCATCGAGGAATTTTTATCGCCGGAGGGCGTGAGCGTGATCGAGTGGGCGGAGCGGATCGCAAATGAAGAAGGCAGAATGAAGAATGAAGAAAATGCGAAACGAATGGTTCGTGTGAGAATTGAAATCATGAGCGAGACGGAGCGAAAAATAATTTATGATGATTTTGGCGCTTGAGTTTTCATCCGACCGGCGGAGCGTGGCGCTGGCGCGCGGCGGGACCGTTTTGTCCGAGGCGGTGGAGGAGACCGCCGGACGGACGACGAATGCGTTGGGGCTGATTGAAAAAGTCCTGGCGGACGGAAAGGTTTCGCGGGAAGAGATCGAGGTCATCGCGGTCGGGTTGGGGCCGGGCAGTTATACGGGCATCCGGGCGGCGATCGCCGTGGCGCAGGGCTGGCAACTGGCGCGTGGGGTCAAATTGCTGGGCGAGGCCAGCACGGAGGCAATCGCCGCGCAGGCACAGGCGGAGAAACTCTTTGGACATGTGAACATCCTGATAGATGCGCAACGGGGTGAATTTTATCTATCGGAATGGGAGATTTCTGCCGATAACAGAAAAGAGACTGGCGCGCTGCGGATCGTTACAGCAACGGAAATAAAAGAGCGCGTTGCGGCAGGAAAAATTTTAGCGGGGCCAACGGCAGAAAACGTTGTATTTCCCAGCGCGGCGATGGTGGCACAATCAGCGAATAGACGGCAGGATTTTGTGCCAGGCGAGCAATTACAGCCCATTTACCTGCGGGAAACGGCATTTGTGAAGGCGCCAGCAGGGCGCCTTATATGATTATTTGCTGGACAAATGTGCCAAAATATTGGACAGTGATGCTGTAGGGTTGTGAGGAGAGACAGGTGATTTGGAGGGCTGGCATGCCAAATGGTTTATAAAAACAAGCTTCGGAAGAGGCGAGAATTTTAATGATGCACGTAAAGGTCAATCAATTGGCTCGGGGACACATTTTCCGCCGTTTTGGCGGCGGAAAGAATGCGTGTTTTTTTGTTCGCAGTCGCCGTGCGGTAGCGGGGTTCAGTCTGGCTGAGCTGATGATTGCAGTGGGGCTTCTGGCCGTCATGGGATTGTCGCTTTACATCACATTTAATTCCGGTTTTGGCAGCGTTTCACTCACGCGCGAGGAGGAGCGGGCAACGCAGATCATGTCGCAGAAACTGGAAGCCATCCGGTTGTTGACGTGGACTCAACTGGCCCAATGTCCGACCACTTTTAAAGAATTTTATAATCCGCAAGGGATCGCGAACAACACGGCGGGGACAGTCTTTTACGGAAAGCTTTCGACGCAGGATGCAGCCACAAACATACCGAGCTCAATGTCCTACTATTCCTCGTTGCACATGATCACGGTGACATTGACCTGGACGAATAATTTTAACGGCACCGCGCCCATCGGCCATACCCGCCAGATGCAAACCTTGTCGGCGACCGAAGGGTTGCAAAATTACATCTATGGAGGAGTAAGCCCATGAACCAGATTGACAAGCAACCCGCCTCTGGCGCCCGCCGCCTGACCGCCGGTTACACCCTGGTGGAACTGATGGTGGCGCTGTTCCTGACCACGGTCGTGGTTCTGCCCGCCGTGTGGGGCCTCTATCTGAACGGGCAGTTCAGTTTCACAGCCATGGCGAATTACCAGCAGTTGGATGTTAAAAGCTACATGGCACTGGATCTTATGAGCCGGGAGATCCGCAATTCAAGCCAGCTTACAAGCTATGTCACCAACCAGTCGTTGACGTTTTTCAACAATTACGCAAATAACGGGGCTGGCCAGACTACTGTCATCGTCTATGATTCAACCGCAGGGACATTGAAATTGAAGCGGACCGGGCAGGCTGACGTGACTGTCCTGACGAATTGCGATTCATGGAGCTACCAGTTCTACAAGCGGGCGCCGGACATGAATTCCTTTACCACGAATATCATGTTCTACCCCGCGACCAAGGCTTCCGAGTGCAAGATAGTCCAGATGTCATGGAAGTGCAGCCGTCCCATCAAAGGCTCCAAGATGACCTCGGAGAGCGTACAGACCGCCCAGATCGTCCTACGCAATAAAACACAATAGCCCTGTTATGAAAACCCAAACCAACCGCAAGCAGTCGGATCAAGGGAGCGCCCTGGTGATCACCCTGGTGCTAGGAACCATCATGCTGTTGATGGCGGCCAGCTACCTGCAATTGCTGGGCACGCAAAAAACTATCGTGGTGCGGTCGGAGAGCTGGAACGCCTCACTGATCATGGCCGAGGCCGGGGTGGAAGAGGGAATGGCGCAAGTCAATGCCTATCCCAGCTATACCCTGACGAATGATTTTTCGGGGAACACCTGGGGTTTTAACAGCAGTGGCAATCTCTATGGGCCGATGGCGCATAACCTGAAAGGCGGCAACTACAGCGTGAGCATTTCAAATACGGTGCCGCCAGTCATCTATGCCAGCGGCTTTATGACCGTGCCGGTTTCAGGAGACATCATCTCCCGCAAGGTGAGGGTCAGTACCCTGAAGCAGGTTTTTTCGAACATCCCGTTGGGTGCCAGAGGGAATATCAATTTTAATGGCAATGGCGTGGCGGTGGACAGTTATAATTCGCAAGACCCCAATCTAAGCAATAATGGTATTTTTGACCCCAACAAGACCTCGACCAATGGTGACGTTGCCAGCTTGGGCGGCTTGGTAAACATAGGCCAGCATACGATTGATGGCAGCCTGTATCTGGGGCCGACCGCGACTTACCAGAATAACGCCAACCAAATCACTGGCACCATCCATACGGATGCCAACATCAATTATCCGGATGTCACCCTGCCAGCTCTTCCGCCCAACACATCCTGGCAATCCGCACCCACAGCCCACGGCGTCCATACTTTTACAACCAGTGGCTACTATCAGGTATCTGACTCGGCCAATGTTGTGGTTCAGCCGGGTGTGACCGTCTTCTTAAATGTCACGACGTCCGTCTCCTATGCTCCCACCAGCGTCCAGATCGATGGCGGTACAACCAATTCCGGAACGGCGTACATATATCTCAACGGACCACCCACCTTGGTGCTGCAAGGCAATTCAGCGCCAGATGCCAGCAATATGCCGGGGAATCTGCGTTATTTCGGCCTGCCTTCATTGACGAGCATCACGTATGGCGGCACCAGTTCGTTTGTGGGTTGCGTCTATGCCCCGGAAGCTGATGTCACATTAAATGGCGGTGGAAAAAGCAATGACTTTATCGGTTCCTTGGTGGCCAACAGCATTACATTGAATGGCCATTACAATATTCATTTTGATGAATCACTTGCGTCCGGTGGGCCGGGATTTTATGTCGCCAATTCCTGGCAGGAGCTTTGAATAAGTTCATGCCGCCTGTTTTTAAGCAGGCGAGGTCCGAAGTGCTCGCTGGTTAATTGCCCGTCAGAAGACTGCGCCTGGGGATTTAAGTTTCTATCTCAGCGACGTGGCACCAACTGCAACTACTCCGCGGGGACATTCGTGGAGATTCCTGCAACACTTCTTTGCGTGGTCGGAGAAGGATTCGCGCGGACAAGCTGTCCGCGCTCCGTTCGAGTGCGGGATGACCTGAGCATCGCCCTCGACCGCGGATCAAGTTTTCTGTCCTGAAAACGGCAATCCCGGTTCTCGCACGGCCCCTGAAGGCCAAACGCTTGCATCCGGCGGCGGATGGAGCGGGGATGAAATCGCCAACATATTCAACTACTTGAAGCGAGCGGAGCATTTGTCGGGTGTCACCCGACAAATTTTTTTGGAAATATTTTTTTTGCGGACAGCGAGTGTCATATTCGTGGACGCGTTTGGAAAATAAGCAGGTCACCCACCCGTTATCCCCGTTTTGGAAGGCGTTTTGGCATATCGGGTGCTAAAAGGAATCGGTCGGTTCGACAAAACGCTTTAAATGAAAATTCAGTTAACAAATGGCCGGAGGTTGCCGAACGAATTGTGCTTCACGCCGGTGAAGCGGATGGGGCGTTTTTCGGGGGGATTTACCCTGGTGGAAATCATTTGTGCGGTCGCGGTCGCAGCGATCATGATCAGTGTTTTGTTCCGGACATTTACCATGGGTTTTTCGATTCTCAAGGTCACGCGGGAAGATTTGCGGGCGACGCAGATTTTGTTGCAAAAGACGGAGGCGTTCCGTCTGTTCACCTGGCCGCAGCTCACCAACTGCCCGACCGCATTCACGGAATATTATTATCCGGCGGGCACCACGAACGGCAGCGCGGGCACGCTTTATTACGGCACGATCAACGCGACCGGCACGGCCACCAATATTCCCGACACCGCGCCATACAAGGCCAATGTCCATCTCATCACCATCACGGTCTCGTGGACGAACGATTTTGCCGGTCATCAGGTCGGCCATACCCGGATGATGCAGACCATGAACGCGTTCGGCGGGATGGAAAGCTACCTCATCGGCAAATACTGATTATGAATCTTCGTTCCAATTTTGCCTCTGTCGCCCGGCGGTCGAAGTCTGCCGGCTTCACGCTGATCGAGATGGTCGTTTCCGTGGGTGTGGGGACGGCAGTGGTGGGCGCGCTGGTGATGCTGTCCATTTCAACCTCGTGGAATTATACCGCCACCGCCAATTACGTGCAGATGGATGACCAAAGCCGTGTGGCGCTGGACAAGATCGGCAAGGAGATCCGCAATTCCACCGCACTGCTCTCCTATACCTCCGGCTCCGCACAATCGCTCGTATTCACCAACGCGAACGGATCCGACAGCATGACCCTTTCCTATAACCATGGCATGTTGCGAATGAGCAAGCCGGGCCAGACGACGGTGACGCTGTTGACGGGTTGTGATTCGTTCAGTTTTTCACTTTTTAACCGCGTTCCGCTCGTCAACAGCTCCAGTTTTACCTTTTATGCCTCGACCAACGGTGCCGGGGTGGTTGACCCGACCATCACCAAGGTCGTCAACATGACCTGGAAATGTTCCCGCTCCATCCTCGGGTCGAAGCTGAATACTGAAATCGTGCAGACCGCGCAGATCGTGCTCCGTAACAAAGTCACCGAGTGAGGCCAAAAATGAAAACAACCGAACTGAAACCAAAACCGGAAAATGCCAGCACCCTGCTGGTGACCATGATTTTCGTGGTGAGCATGGCGTTCCTGCTCTCGAGCTATCTTTCCATGGTGCAGGGCAGCGATCAAATGGTGTCGCGTTCCCAATCCTGGAATTCCGCGTTGAGCATCGCCGAATCGGGCGCCGAGGAAGGCCTGGCCATGCTCAACCAAAGCGGATCGTCCCCGGGATTTTCCTGGAGCCAGAACATCACCCGCAATCTCAACGGGGGGAAGTACTCGGTTTCTTATTATAACTCGGGCGGCACGGTGTGGATTTATTCCACCGGCATGGTGAGCGTGGCCAAGTCCGGAGACATGGTCAAACGGGTCGTGGCCATCCGTTCACAAAAATCAGGCTTCTTCATGATGGGACTGGTCGCCATCAACAACATCCAGTTCAACGGGAACGGCATCGCTGCGGATAGTTGGAATTCCTACGATCCCAACCAGAGCACCAACGGCCTTTACAACGGCTACGTGGGCACGTACGGCGACGTGGCCAGCGTCTATGGAGCGGTGAACATCGGCAACCATACCATCAACGGCAACCTGTATCTGGGGCCGACCGCGACTTACGACAGCAGCGCCGGGCAGGTCACCGGCACGATTTACTACAATGCCAACCTGAGTTTCCCGGATGCGTCGCTGCCGACAACGGACAGCGCCGGCAATACCATTTCCTGGCTGCCGGTGCCGACCACCACGACCGGCTCGGGCAAGACCGCAGTGACATCCCATGACATCACCAGCGACGGCTATTACTTTATCAATGATGCCTATCCCGTCTCCGTGGAACCCGGCGTCACCGCGACCATCGATGTAAAACGCGACAGCTGGGGGCCGACCACCCTGGACATTGGCGGCGGCACGACCAATTCTGGGAACGTCGTTTTGTACCTGGAATCCGGCAGCATAACGTTGTCAGGGAACAGTCACGGCGGTGCGTCGGGCAACCGGGCGGGGAATCTCGTCATCATGGGGCTGCCGGCGGTCACGGGCATCACCTTGAGCGGCAATTCGTCATTCGTCGGTGCGGTCTATTCGCCGGAAGCGGTTCTCACCTTGAACGGTGGCGGCAACGCCAACAATCTGATCGGGTCGGCGGTGGTGAACACGGTGACGTTGAACGGTCATTATGACTTCCACTATGACACGGCGCTGGCGACGAACGGCTGGAACCGCGGCTTTGTGATCAACCAGTGGCAGGAACTCTGAGCGGGTCTTGTTTCTTTCATGGTGTGCGGTGAGAGCGGCAAGGCCCAGGAGGGCGCGTCCTAAAATGCGGCGGGAATCCCGATGCATCGGGACACGCCGCCTTTATGCGGGCGGGAGATTTTTCTCAGTCCACTGAATCATGGTGCGCTCCAAAGCGGTGTCGCGGCTCCCGCCTTGCCACCGCAGTCCAAAACGTCAAAGGGTTCTGAACCGTCAATCCCAACGGCTATAGTTTTTCCTTAAACGCTCCAGTGTGGCGGGATACGCTGGTGAGAAGAGGGAATTAATCCGAGAATGGAAAGGTGGCTGCAACCCCTTCAGAAATCTCTGCAAAAGTAATTGAACAAACTTGCGTGCAAACGAATCAGAAAGCCATGCAACCCCAACGCGAGAAACAACCGACCTTTTTTGATCTGGCCGTGCAGCAACGTGGCGGCGCCAACCGAGTCTTGGAAACCATCGCCCGTGAGGTGGATTTCACCGCCGCCGAGGAGCGCGTCGCCGCCACTTATAGCCAAGGGGGACGCCCCGCCTGCCGCGTCGGCGTGCTGCTGCGCGTCATGATCTTGCAGCACCTCTATGGCTTGAGCGATCCCCAGGCCGAAGAACAGCTCAAGGATCGGTTGAGCTTCCAGAAGTTCGTGCAACTTGATGCGCACGAAACCGTGCCGGACGAAACGACGATCTGCCGGTTTCGGCAGCGGCTCATCGCCTGCGGCTTGCACGAGGAACTGCTGGGACTGCTCAACGCCCAATTGGAAGCGCGTGGCTACATTGTCAAGCGCGTCACGTTGGTGGACGCGACGTTGGTGGAATCCAGCCGTAAACGTCCCGACGCTCAAGCCGCGCGCGAAGGACGAGCACCGGATGCCGACGCGAGTTACACGCGTAAATACAACCAAAGCTTCTACGGCTACAAAGCCCATGTCAGCAGCGACGGCGAGCATCAGTTAATTCGCACCGCCGTGATCAGCACGGCCAGCCAGTATGACGGCGAAGTCTTGACGGAGATTGCGCCCGCCGACACCGGCGTCATCTATGCCGACAAAGCCTACGACACCAAGGCCAATCAAGCCTGGTTGCGGGCGCGCGGCATCCGCAACGGGATTTTGAAAAAGGAAGCCCATCACATTCAACTCACCGCCGAAGACCGGAAACAGAATCATGAGAAAGGGTTGGTGCGTCGCCAGATCGAACGCATCTTTGCACATCTTAAAAAGTGGCAGCACTACCGGCGGGTGCGTTATTTGGGACTGGCCAAAAACCAACTGGAACTGACGCTCAAGGCGGTCGCTTACAATCTCAAACGGCTGGCGGGCATCCTGGTAACGCGAAGAGTGTAGCAAACGCTTCGCGGAAGAAGACAGACGAACGAATGAAAACCAAAAATCCTGATGAAGATGATGCGAACGGATCCCTTTTCGCCGTCGTATCCTGTCGCCACCACCACCCGTTTTCAAAAACAACCCCTTTTGCAGACATCTCCTTCAGGGTTGGAAAATGTTTTTGCGGGTATTACCCAGGGTAGGCCCACGATGTGGTCCAACCCTGGGCTGAGTGCGGGAACCCCGTTGGGGTTCTTAAAGGCTGGATCAAATGTGATGATTGCGGAAATGGCGCCAACGGGGCTTTGAAACAAGACCGATGCAAAAGCAAAAGCGCGGAGCAATGCTCCGCGCTTTGTGTTTTTACAGAGGTGGCAAGTTCCAACCATTGGTCAAGGCACGCTGGCCTTGAAGAAACAGCTGGGCAGGGAAGTGTCGTTGGTGACGCTGGCGTTCCCGTTCAGGTCGAAGGTGTTGGTGGAGACGATGCTCCACGAGGCGGGGAACGGTGCCGACACATTGGTGCTGCTCCAAACGCGGAAGCTTTGGCCGATAGGACCGGAGAGATTCAACTGCAGATTGCCGTTGCTGGTGGTCAAGGTCGTAAATGACACGGCAGTGTTGATAAACAGCGTGGCCGCTGAAACGGAGCCCACGTCGCCATTGGAGCCGTCACGGATGGTGAGCGTCCAGGTGCCGTTCGCCCGGGCCTGGGGAAGGCCGATAAAGCCGCTATTGGTGGCGAAGCCGGTGGGGGCATCATTAAATGGGCCGGGACTGCTGGTGCGGTAAACTCCGCCGGGGATGACATTCGTGTAGTCCAAGCCTGAGCCATAGGCGAGTGAATAAGTAACAGCCATCTGGTCGGAGATGTTGCGGAGGGTGTTGGTGGCGGCATCGTTAAAGACGTAGGTGCCATTCAGATCCAAGCCGCAGCCGTAGCCTTCAGTTCCGCCCGGAGGACCCTCGACGCGGCTGAAAATGATGAAATTGGTCCCGGTAAAACCGGCACCGCTGGGTGAAGTGAGTTGCATATCCAGATCGCCCAGCCATTCATGTTGCATCGTGATGGAGAGCGCAATCGACTGGACGCTGCCCGGTACGTTGGTGACGTTAAAGCTGACGACGAGAGGAATGGTGTCGTTGAACGAGCCCGGAACCGAATTCGTACAATCGGAAATCGGTCCAACGCCGGTGCCGTTGAAAGCGCCGGCGGAACAGGTTCGGGCGGTCAGCAGGATGGCCGATGCCACGGCCAGGGTCAGGGAGGTTATGATGGTTTTTATGTTCATATGGTGGGTTTATATATAGGACAAAAATGTCCATAAAACTCGAGCAAATACGGTGCCAAGTGCCATCATTTCGGACACACCCGCCGGACAACCGGCGGATCAGGGCTGGAGGAATTTTTCCAGGTCCACCTGCATTTTTTTCAGGTCGGGCAAATTGATATACATCATGTGCCCGGCGTCAAATTCCGAGTAAAGGATATTCTTGCGCTGCTCCGGCGCGAGCGCCATGTGATCGAGGCTGTACCGGACGGTGTCGATGGGGCAGACGAGGTCGCACCGGCCGCCGAGGACGAGGATCTTCAGGTACGGGGTCTGGTTCATCACGGAGGCGAGGCGTTCGCCGGCGTTCGCATAGGTGTTGCGCGTGCCGTAATTCCACGGTTGCACCCCGGCGATCAATTCATAGGGCAGGTCGTCTTCAAATTTCAATTCGCTGCGCGCATACGAATTCATGGCCGCCGAGAACGGCCCGGTCACGGCCGCGCTCGAGGGATCGAAGCCGGCGCCCTGCGCGGCGGGATCGCCATCGCGGCCGGTCAACCGCGCATCGTAGGCGCCGAGGATGAGACCTTCACTGTGCAGCAGTTGTTTGCGGAACACGCTTTCATCGATGCGCAGATTGTTGTCCTTGATGATGTCCGGGGTCAGGCCGGTGAGGCGGGAAAGTTCGACAATCATTTTTTGTTTTTCATCGGCGGAGAGCGAGGCGCCCTGATGCAAGGCGGTGGTGAATCCGCCCTTTGCAAATTCGCGCGACTCCGCGAGCGCCTTGCCGAGGTCCGCCTGCAAATCCGGCGGCAATTTTTTGTGGTAGAACGCGGCCGCCGTGTAGGCGGGCAAAATGAGCGGATACGGCACGTCGTTGCCGGGCACGTCGTAGATGGTCGCGAAATCCAGCACGCCGGAAACGAGGATGAGGCCGTTCAAATAAAGCCCGTAACGGCCGCGCAGATGATCGGCCAGACCGGCGGCGCGGAAGACGCCGTAGCTTTCGCCGCAGAGATATTTCGGCGAGAGCCAGCGCTCATGCCGCGTGGTCCAGAGCCGGATGAATTCGCCGACGGAATCGAGGTCCGCATCCACGCCGAAAAATTGGTCGGCCTTTTCATCCTTCGCCGCGCGGCTGAAGCCGGTGGCGACGGGGTCGATGAAAACGAGGTCGCTGGTATCGAGGATGGAATACTCATTGTCCGTGAGCGAAAACGGCGGCGGGGGTTGCGAGCCGTCGGCATTCATTTTCGCGCGGCGCGGTCCGAGGGCGCCGAGGTGCAACCAGACGGAGGCGGAGCCGGGCCCGCCGTTGAAGCAGAAGGTCACGGGGCGCGCGGCCTGGTTGGTGACGCCCGAGCGGGTGTAGGCCACGTAGAAAACGGAAGCGCGCGAGGCGCCATCCGGTTTCAAGATCGGGAGCATGCCGGTCTCCGCCGTGTAGGTGACGCGCGAGCCGGCGATGGTCACCGTGTTGGTGATGCGGACGGGTTCATGCGCGGCATCGGGAATCCTGGCGGCGGCGAAGGTGTTGGTGTTGGCCGGCGCGTTGGTGCCGGCCGGTTCGGCGGCATGAAGGCAGGCGGCAGCGATGGCGAGGGCGGTGAGAAATATTTTTTTCATGTCATGCCTGGCGGATGTGGTGCGGTGGAAAACCCGTTCCAACGCGAATGTTGTCATAATGGACGGAAGGCATTGTGAAGAGGTTGTTAATAATTTTCAAGGAAAGTGCTTGCGTCCCAATACCGATTGTGGGAAAAACTTGTATTGGTTTTTAGTAGAAACAAAGGACGACCAATTTTTAATGATCAGTATCACACAAGGCGGCAGTGTTTTCATTTTTGGCAAGGCGCGCCCAGACGCCCCGGTATCACCTCCCTGTCCGCGAACGTTTCCAAAAAGTCACTTTCACATGACGTTTATGGTGTATATTGACATCCGGTTTGAAGTTTTATGAACAAGGCAACCTCAGAACTGGCTGATAAAGAGACCAGCCAATCAAAACCCAGCAATGCAAAACATCGGTATTCCAAGGCATTTACCTTGATTGAACTGCTTGTGGTTATTGCGATTATCGCGATCCTGGCGGCCATGCTGCTGCCGGCGTTGTCGGCTGCCAAGAAAAAGGCGCAGACCATCAAATGCCTGAACAACATGCGGCAATGGGGGCTGGGATTCACCATGTATGCCGGGGATAACCGGGATTTTGTTCCAGAGGAAGGAAACACGATCAAGCCGATCACAGACCCGGCGAATGATTATGCCTGGTACAATGTGGTCTCCGTGGGGATCAGCCAGCCGACATTAAGAACCCTTTATAGCGTGGCAAATCCAAACCCGCCCTTGCCGGGATCAAGTTCGATCTATTCCTGTCCGGGTTGTCCGGAGCCGAACAATCCCACAAGCCCCTACAACTCGCCGTTGCCAAATGCGAACAAGGCATTTTTTATGTACGGTGAAAACGGACGCTTATGTGTCAACGCCGGCAATCTGCAAACCAAGCTGACGTCGATCCCCAAACCTAGCGACACAATCTTTCTGGCGGAAGTGGATCCCAATTCCGCCAATAACACCAGCCCGGCGCAATCCAATGTGACCGGTCAATATGCCGTAGGTCGCCACAGCAATGGCAAGATGGGGAATTTTTCGATGTGCGATGGCAGTTCCAAGAACGTCCGCACCAATGATTTTTTACGCACGCCGACCGAAGCCAATTCATCGGATGCCCTCTCTGGCGAGTGGAGCAAAGAGCGCACCATTTATTGGTATCCTTCAGCCACCACGCCGAATTGAAGCCGGACTGAAGGCGTACATTTTTCAAACAAACAAGGAGCAGAAAAGTAACAAACCCCGACAGAAACACCAATGAAACGTATGAAAACATTAAGAAAAATGACCTATGGCGCCGCCCTGGGTCTTGGCCTGGCCTTGATCGGCGCGAAAGCGGCCGCAGCCGAAATCCCTTTGGTGACCACTTCCACCAACGAAAATTTTGACACTATGGGCACGACGGCAACCGCTTCGTTGCCGGCCGGCTGGGTATTCAGCCCCGCAGGTACGGCTGCGCCGACCTATGCAGCAGTGGGCAATTTAACCGCTGTCACGCAGCAGGCCACCAATGGCACGCCCACAACTGGCGCCCGATATAATTGGGGTAACGGAGCGAATGCTGCCGACCGGGCGCCTGGTTTCATGACTTCCAGTGGTTATGCCTCGCCCAACAGCATCATGGTTGGCTATGTGAACAACAATGCCACAGCGCTCACAGCCGTGACGCTCGCTTTTGACTATGAGCGGTATCGGATCAACACCGCCGCTGCCCAGGTGAACTTCTTCTATTCCACGGATGGTTCAACATGGATCGCGGTGACAGGCGGTGATAGCGGAGCATTCGCTACCGGGGCCAACACTTATACCTTTACCGGCGGTACTGTGGTCAGCAAAACCGGCATATCCATCACGGGCTTGAACGTTGCGCCAGGCTCCAAAATTTATTTTCGTTGGAACTTTAACACCACCGGCTCCAACTCCCAAGGCCTAGGCCTGGATAATGTCTCGGTTGTCGGCACCTTTGCGTCGGGTGGTGTGCCGCCCACCGTCACGGGCATTTCGCCCGGCAGCATTTCGGCCAATGCTGGCGACACGGCGTCGATCACGGTCACGGCGAATGGCGATGCGCCGACTTATCTCTGGTATAAAGAAACGGCCAACAGCACAAACCTGATCCCCTCCGCCACGACCGCAACCCTGACCCTGACCAATGTGCTAGCGGCGGACGCGGCCAACTACCAGGTGATTCTGACCAACGCTTTTGGCCGGGATACGAGCTCGGTAGTCACCGTGACGGTCGTGGATCCCTATATCACCGCGCAGCCGATCGGCCAGATAGCGTTGTTGGGCGGCCGGGTTTCCTTTGCCGTGGCAGCCAACGGTACTTCCTTGGGTTATCAATGGTATGTCAAACCGACTTCGGATTCTGATTTTACAGGCGCCTCTTCAGTGGTGGATGGCGGGGCGGGACGGATTTCCGGCTCGACCACGGCTCTCCTTACCCTCACCAACCTGTCTGCGTTGGATGCGACCAATTATTATGTCGTGGTCACCAATACTCTGGGTTCCGGGGTGACCAGCTCGGTGGTCACGCTTGGGGTGGCCAACACGGCCTCGCTCGCGTATTGGGATTTCAACGGCTTCCTTAACTTCACCAATCCGTCGGTGGCCGCCGGTGCCGGTACGGCCACTTATACCAACTGCGCGCCGTTCTCGAACAGCATCGCTAGCGCCATCGATCCGGGTTCGGTCACGCCTAACAATGGTTGGGGTTCGTCCACTTATCCGACCAACGGCAATCCGGCCAACAACAAGACCAGCGGTTTGCGTTTCAACGTGAGCACGGCGGGTGCTAAAAACGTCACCGTTTCCTATGACACCCGCGCAACGAGCACGGCGAGCAAATATGAACGCCTGCAATACACCACCAACGGGATCGACTTCATCGATTATCCGACCAGTTCCACCTTTGTCCAGGCGGTGAACTATGAATCCCGCGCTTTTGACCTGACCGGTTTCCCGGGCGTGGCCAACAACCCGGCATTCGCCGTCCGCATGGTCGCGGAATTTGAAAGCACCGCCAAATACGGCGCCACCAATAATGCCCAATACGTCGGCAATGGTGGTTCGTATGCCACCAGCGGCACGGTGAGCTATGATATCGTCAATATCAAAGGCGATGCGATCACCAATGGCAACGCGGCTCCGGTCATCACGACCACGAGCTTCACCAATGTGGTGACCACGGATCTGGCCAGCCCGACGGTGCTCGGCTTCACGGTGTCGGATGACACGACGGCGGCCGGCTCGCTGTCGGTGACGGCAGTATCGCTCAATGAATCGGTCATCTCGTCCGGCAACGTGGCGGTAGGTGGCAGCGGTGCCAGCCGTACGGTAAGCATCACGCCGACCCTCAATGCCCTGGGTGCATCTCCCATCCTGGTCACGGTGACGGATGGCAATGGTGATTCCACCAAAGCCTGGTTCTATGTGACGGTCAATCCGGGCAATCAGCCGCCTACGATCACCGGCCTGGTCACCACCAACATGTTGGGCAACAGCACCGGCACGTTTGCATTCACCGTCGGTGATGATCTGACAGCGGTCGGCAGCCTGACGGTTTCTGTCCTGTCTGGCAATTCCACCCTGGTGCCGAATGATGTCAGCCATGTGACCACCGGCGGCAGTGGTGCTTCCCGCACTTTGATCATCACGCCGGCAACCGGCCAATACGGTACCGCACCGATCGCGGTGACGGTCAATGATGGCACCAAGAGCACCACGGCCAACCTGGTCTTGGTGGTCCGCCCGAACAAAGTGACCGAGATGTATGAAGGTTTCGGTTATGACACCGGTGGTGCCATCGTCAATGTGACCGGCGGTTTCTGGGCGACCCACAGCGGTACGCCGGCCCAGATGCAGGTCGGCTCAGGCGTGGTTACGATCACAGATGGCAACAGCGAAGACGTCAATGCCCCGTTGATCGACGGGCCTTTTACCAACGGGACGTTGTACTCCAGTTTCACCTTGAATGTGAGCGCATTGCCCACGGACACCGGCACTTATTTCGCACACTTCAAGGACGCCACGACCGGTGGCTTCTTCGGCCGTGTTTACATCACCACCCATAACGCCGCCTCGGGCAGCTATCGCATCGGTATTGGTACCAGCTCCGGCGTGACCAACGATACGGCCCAGATCGCCCAGGATCTGACGCCGGGCGTCAATTACACGGTGGTCACCCGTCTCGTACTGACGAATGGCGCCAGCACTATCTGGCTCAATCCGAGCACCGAGGCCTCCGCGAGCATGACGGACCCGGCCACCAGCTCGCCGACACCCATCACAACCTACGCCCTGCGCGAAAGCACGGGTGAAGGCACCCTAACCGTTGACAACCTGAAGGTCGCGCGCAATTTCCTGAGCGTGATTTCCGATGTTGTGGACGTGGCTCCCGTGGCCAATCCGGATGGTTATAGCATCCTCGGAAACACCACCAACAACGTATTGTCCGTGCTGACCAATGACGTGCTCAACATGGTCCAGGGCAGCTTGAGCATCGCGAGCGTCAGTGCGACCAATGGTACGGCGACCATCAGCGCCAGCGGCACGAACATCCTGTTCACACCGACGACGAGCTTCGCCGGCACAGCCACCATCGGCTATACGATCACAGATGGCTTCGGCGGCACCAGCACGTCGTTGGCCACGGTCACGGTGGTCTCGCCGGCCCCGACGCCGGAACCGATCATCTTCCAGACCTTGCCTGGCAAGTTCGTCATGAGTTGGAGCCAGGCAAATTTCAACCTGGCAAGATCCACGAATGTGGCCGGACCCTATGTCATCATTCCCGGTGCCACCAGTCCGTTCACCAACAATATGACCACCAACGCGGCAAGTTTCTTCCGTCTGGTTTATTGATCGGTAACGTATTTCTCATCCAAGGGCGGCCAGCAATGGCCGCCCTTTTTGTTTGGGCAAATAAAAAACGGGTCCAGGCATTTTTCTCAATTGATCAGCCGCCCCCGTCGAGATAAAGGTATGGAAGCAAGCTCGAGGGCAGGGGCAATAGTTGCTTTTTCACACTCCATCTGCTTTTTTTAACCCGGGTGAAGAAAGTCCGACCAACTGCGTGGCGGGGGCGTGTCTGCGCTTTTACACTGATTGAATTGCTGGTGGTCATCGCCATCATAGCAGTTTTGGCGGCGATGTTGCTGCCCGCGTTGAACTCGGCCAAGGAAAGGGCGCAGGGCATCAAATGTCTCAACAATCTCAGGCAATGGGGGCTGGGTTTTCAGATGTATGCCGGTGACAACCATGATTTTGTCCCGGAAGAGGGTGATGTTGGTGACACAATCATCTACACGGGGTCCCTCACGGCGGCGGATAATTTTGACTATGCGTGGTATAATTGTGTGGCGCCGACCATATCGCAAGCGCGGCTGGTTGATCTCTATGGCGCGTTTGGTCATGTGCCAAATCCACCCCTGCCGGGCCAGCCGACGATTTATTCCTGCCCTGGCGCGCCGGCCCCCGACACCAAGCCGGGAGGCGCCGGTTTTTCAGATCCGCTGACCATTGCGAAGGCCTATTTTATGTATGGGGAAAACGACCGGCTTTGCGTCAATTTCCCCAATCGGAAAACGAAAGGGTATGCGCAGACTAAACTCCCCAACGTGGTCAAACCAACGGACACCGTTTTTCTGGCGGAAGTGGACGGAAATTCCATAAATCCGGGCATCGGGAGTGCGAATCCTTCCAGTTCGAGGACAACTGGAGAGTTTGCCGCTGCGCGGCATAATCACAACAAGGCGGGTAATTTTTCCATGTGTGATGGCAGCTCCCACATGGCCCGAACCAATGAATTTTTGCGGACATCCGGCGAAGCAAATGATGACTGCGTTGCCACTGGCAGCATCGCCTTGGAATGGAAAACGCCACGCACGATGTATTGGTATCCGTCGCCGCTGACGCCGAATTGAAATTTTGCGCCGGTTGTCGGGACAACCAGTTCTGGCGCATGATTCAAGTCTAGAATCGAACATTGGGTAAAATTCAAGAGTGGCGGCATCCAAAAAGCCAATTAAGGAAATTATAATTTCTAAAATCCGCGTCGGGTGGGCGATTTCTCCAGTGTTTACAAGGTGAAAATGATTTTAAAGAATTTTTTAAAATCTGCGGGTTTCACCTTCTGGAGGAATTAAGGTTTTCAAGGGGTGTGGCATGATGGAGTTAAAAAATAAAATGACGAAGGGACGAATGACGAAGTCCTTGCGGACGGCAACCGAGCGGGGTGCAACTTTATTTTTTGGGGTTGGACAGCCAATGTCCAAGCGACCGGGGTAAAGTCGGGGAATGAATGAAGAATTAAGAATGCAGAATGAAGAATTGCACCGCGGGTGGTTTTGGGTTTGGGGTCTGGCATCTGGGGTCTGGGCGAATCGGTGTCCGGCGGTCCGAGTCGAAGGGGAGACTTCAGTTTGGGCGGAGCAGCAGCTCGCGCCCTACCTTGGTCGCAACCGCGTAAATCATTGCGGCGCACGGCTCGTCGGGCTTTGTCGGGTTTGGTTGGACCTTTCAATTTA
>Ga0105238_10002894_pt1 | contig 17148 bp, 13 predicted proteins | sample KBSC34metaG_FD_81526 | JGI IMG/M metagenome (GOLD analysis project Ga0105238, IMG submission 81526) | Corn rhizosphere microbial communities from Kellogg Biological Station, Michigan, USA - KBS C3-4 metaG | ecosystem: Host-associated > Plants > Roots > Rhizosphere > Soil | place: Michigan, USA... | reverse complement strand
CGGCGGCGCGGGCCTGGGCCTTCATGTAGTCGCGCAGCTTTTCCGAACCCCGGCGCGCACAGGATGGGCGCTTGGCCCCTTCGCCACGGTCGTTGGTGCAGACGAAGACATGGGCCTCGTAATAGGGCTTGGGATCGGTCGGCAGCGAGCGGTCGGTCATCTGGGCGTTACTCTTCCTGCTATTTCTTCTTCGGATCGCTCATCGCGTTCCAGAACATCTTCTGGAGGCTCTCGAAACCCTGCATCGAGGCGGGGAGCCAGGTCTTCATCAGCGCGTCCGGTTCCATCGACCGCATGGCGGCCACCATCTGCTCCTCTACGTCCTTCATCAGCCGCTCCTGCATCGGGGCGACGTCGGGCAGGCCGAAGAAAGCGCGGGCTTCCGCGGGTGTGCAGTCGATTTCCACATGGATCTTCATCGCGTGCGCACACTAACCAAAGCGCGCCGGACGGGCAATTGCTGAGCGCGACGCAATGGATGTTTTCAGCGCTTGTTTCCACCGCCGGTTCGCCGTAGCTTCCCGCCTCCCTGAACTCAAACGACCGATCCCAACCATGGCAGACACTGCAATCGACACCGGCCCCGCCGACGCCGCAACCAGCGACAGCTCCGCTGCCCGGCTGAAATCCTTCGTCGAGCGGATCGAGCGGCTGGAAGAAGAAAAGGCCGGCATCGCCGCCGACATCAAGGAAGTCTTCGCCGAGGCCAAGGGCACCGGCTTCGACGTCAAGATCATGCGCCAGATCATTCGCTTGCGGAAAATGGAGCAAGCTGACCGGCTGGAGCAGGAGGAACTGCTGGACCTGTATCAGCGCGCGCTGGGGATGATCGTCTAAGCGGCGAGCACCTTCGCCAGAATTCCCGTCACCTGCCCCAAGTCCCCAGCCTCCATGGTGAAGGACGGCGTTAGGTAGACGATATCGCGGAAGGGCCGGACCCAGAGTCCGGCCTCGACGCAGGCGCGCTGCAGCGCCTTGGGATCGTTGAGCTTTTCGAGCTGCACGACGCCCACCGCCCCCATCACCCGCACATCGGCGATGCCGGCGATCCTGCGGGTGGGCGCGAGGCCATCCTTCAGCCCCTGCTCGATTTCCGCAACCTGACGCAGGCGCGGCTCGCGCTCGAACAGGTCCAGCGAGGCATTGGCCGCCGAGCAGGCCAGCGCATTGGCCATGAAGGTCGGCCCATGCATCAGGGCCTGGCCCGGATCGTCCGACCAGAAACCATCGAAGATCCGGTCCGTCGCCACGGTCGCCGCCAGCGCCATGGTGCCGCCGGTCAGCGCCTTGGACAGCGTCACGATGTCCGGAACCACGCCGGCCGCCTCGCAGGCGAACATCGTGCCTGTGCGGCCGAAACCAGTGAAGATTTCGTCGAAGATCAGCACCAAGCCGTGCCTGTCGGCGGCGGCCCGCAAACGGCGCAGCACCTCGGCGTCGTGGAAGATCATCCCGCCGGCGCCCTGGATCAGCGGCTCGACCACGATGGCAGCCAGGGTTTTCGCGTTTTCATCCAAGAACCGGTCGAAGGCGGCGATCGAAGCGGCGTCGGTGGGCAGGTCCAGCATCGGCTGGGGCGGCAGCAGGCCGGTAAACAGGCTGTGCATGCCCTCGCCGGGGTCGCAGATCGCCATCGTGCCCAGAGTGTCGCCGTGATAGCCGCCCCGGAAGGCGAGGAAGCCGGTGCGGTCGCGCACGCCCCGGTTCAGCCACAGCTGCATCGCCATCTTCATCGCCACCTCGACGGCGACCGATCCGGAATCGGTGAAGAAGACGCGGTTGAGATCACCCGGCAGCATATTCGCCAGCCGCCGCGCCAGTGTCAGCGCCGGCTCATGCGTCAGGCCGCCGAACATGACATGCGGCACGGTCTCGAGCTGTTTCGTGACGGCCGCGCGGATATGCGTGTGGTTGTAGCCGTGGCAGGCCGTCCACCAGGAGGCGATCCCGTCGATCAGCACCCGCCCGTCGGCCAGATGGATGCGCACGCCTTCGGTCCGCGCCACCGGTAGAGGCGGCGCGGCCGTCTTCATCTGGCTGTAGGGGGTCCAGATATGGGGAAAGCCTTCGGAGAGCCAATCACCCAAGTTCTGCGCCTCCCCCCTTGAGGGGGAGGTCGGCGTCGCCAAGCGACGACGGGAGGGGGGTACTGCCGCCATTTGACTACAGCCGGGCGCTCGTGGGGGCATACCCCCCACCCGGCAACGCAAGGCCGTTGCCGACCTCCCCCTCACGGGGGGAGGCGAAGACTGTGATCACGCCTGCATCGCGCTCATGCCCAGCCGCTCCAGCAGCGCCATGTCGCGGTCCTGGGCGGGGTTGGGCGTGGTCAGCAGCTTGGGGCCGTAGAAGATCGAGTTGGCGCCGGCGAGCAGGCACAGCGCCTGGGTCTCGTCGGTCATGTCCTCGCGGCCGGCCGACAGGCGGACCATCGATTCCGGCATGGTGATGCGGGCGACGGCGATGGTGCGGACGAAATCGATCGGGTCCAGCTCGGCATTGCCGGCCAGCGGCGTGCCTTCGACCTGGACCAGCATGTTGATCGGCACGCTCTCCGGGTGGCTCGGCAAGGTCGCCAGCGCCTGGATCATGCCGACCCGATCCTCCAACCCCTCGCCCATGCCGACGATGCCGCCGCAGCACACATTGATGCCCTGCTCGCGCACCGCATCGAGCGTGTCCAGCCGGTCCTGATAGGTGCGGGTGGAGATGATGTCGCCGTAGAATTCCGGCGAGGTATCCAGATTGTGGTTGTAATAGTCCAGGCCCGAATCCTTCAGGCGCGCGGCCTGCGGCGGGGTCAGCATGCCGAGCGTGACGCAGCTCTCCATGCCCATCGCCTTCACGCCCTCGATCATCTGGCAGACGGCGTCGAGGTCGCGATCCTTGGGGCTGCGCCAGGCGGCGCCCATGCAGAAGCGGCTGGCCCCGGCCTCCTTGGCGGCGCGCGCCTCGGCCAGCACGGTATCGACATCCATCAGCTTGGAGGCCTTGAGCTCGGTCTCATAGGCCGAGCTCTGCGGGCAATAGGCGCAATCCTCCGGGCAGCCGCCGGTCTTGATCGACAGCAGGGTCGAGATCTGGACCTGGGTCGGATCGAAATTCATCCGGTGGACGGTCTGCGCCTGGAAGATCAGCTCCGGAAACGGCAGGGCGAACAGTGCGCGGATCTCGGCACGAGTCCAATCGGTGCGGACGACACCGAGCTCCTTGCCGGCAACACGCGGCTGAACGAATGAATCGATACTGACGACAGACATATCACTATCCACTTAGCTAGATCGGGCCGGCTATTCCGGGGCGGGTCTTGCCTTCGCGAAAACCAGCCGTCACACCATGAGCCGTGTCCCGCTTGTAAACGGTAGTGCGTTACTTTGTCATCCCTCGACGCCTTCGCCTCGGAAAAGCTCGCTCAGCTGCAGCGGCGTTCGCTGCTGCGCACCCTGGTCGAAACGACACGGACCGAGGACATCTGGGCGGTGCGGGGCGGCCGTAAGCTGCTGTCCTTTTCCTGCAACGACTATCTCAATCTCAGCCACCATCCGGCGATCAAGGCGGCGGCGAAGAAGGCGGTGGAGCGCTACGGCGTCGGCTCCGGCGCCTCGCGGCTGGTCACCGGCAACAACCCACTCTTCACCGAGCTCGAGACCAAGCTCGCCCAGTTGAAGCAAACCGAGGCGGCCTGCGTCTTCGGCTCGGGCTATCTCGCCAATACCGGCATCATCCCGACCCTGGCCGGGTCGAGCGACCTGGTGCTGATCGATGAGCTGGCCCATTCCTGCATCATGACCGGCGGCAAGCTGACCGGCGGGCGGATGCTGACCTTCCGCCACAACGATCTCGCCCATCTGGAGGAATTGCTGGTCCAGCACCGGGCGCATCATCGCCACGCGCTGATCGCAACCGACGGCGTGTTCTCCATGGACGGCGACCTCGCCCCGCTGCATGGGCTGGCTGGTCTGGCCAAGTCGTACGACGCCTGGCTGCTGTCCGACGACGCGCACGGCATCGGCGTGGTGGGCGGCGGACGCGGCTCCAGCTTCGCCGATGGCGAAAAGGCCGACGTGCCGCTGCAGATGGGCACCTTGTCCAAGGCTATCGGCGGCTATGGCGGCTATCTCTGCGCCTCCCGCCCGGTGATCGACCTGATCAAAAGCAGGGCGCGCACCTTCGTCTATTCCACCGGCCTGCCCCCCGCCTCGGCAGCGGCAGCCATCGCTGCTTTGGAGCTGATCGAAGCCCAGCCGGACTATGCAGCGCTGCCGGTCGCCAAGGCCCGGCTTTTCGCCCGCCGCCTCAACCTGGCCGAGGCGGTGAGCCCGATCGTTCCCATCCTCATCGGTGACGCCAAGGCGGCCCTGGCCGCCTCGGCCGATCTGGAGGCGCAGGGTTTCCTGGTCGTCGCCATCCGCCCGCCGACCGTGCCGGCCGGCACGGCGCGGCTGCGCGTCGCCTTCACCGCCCAACACCCGGACGCCGAGATCGAACGCCTCGCCGACGCGATCCGGCCTTATATTAGTCCGGCATGACCGCCCTCTTCATCACCGCCACCGGCACCGATATCGGCAAGACCTTCGCCACCGCCGGTCTGATCCGCGCGCTGCGTCGCGCCGGTCGCACAGTCGACGCCGCCAAGCCGGTGATCAGCGGATTCTCGATGGAGGCGGTCGCCGCCAGCGATACCGGCGCGCTGCTGACCGCGATGGGCCGAGACCTGTCGGCCGGAGAGGTCGACCGCATGTCGCCGTGGCGCTTCGCTGCCCCGCTCTCACCCGACATGGCTGCCGAGGCCGAAGGCAAGACCATCGATTTCGCCGCCCTGCTGGCAGATTCCCACGCCCGCATCACCGCCCAACCGGATGTCCTGCTGATCGAAGGCGTCGGCGGCATCATGGTCCCGCTCGACGACCGTCACACCGTGCTCGACTGGATGGAGGCCCTGAGGCTGCCAGTCCTGCTGATCGCCGGCAGCTATCTGGGCACGATCAGCCATACACTGTCAGCGGTGGATGTGCTGGTCCGGCGCGGATTGAAGATCGCCGCACTGGTGGTCAGCGAGACGAAAGGCAGCACAGTAGGGTTGGACGCGACGATTGCTACACTGCGGCGGTTCGTGCCGGCGGGGGTCGAGATACTGGCCCTGCCGAGACTGGATGGACCGGACCATCCAGTGTTCGAGCGGTTGTCGGGGATGGTTTTAAACGTAGCCTAGGCCAGCTCGCCCCAGTCCAGGATGCGTTCGCCGGGCAGCAGGACCGTCACCGTCGTACCCTTCCCCGGCGCGCTTTCGATGGTCATCGTCGCGTCGTGCAGGTCGACCAGGGACTGGGTTAGCGGCAGGCCGAGGCCGGCGCCCTCGTAGCGGCGGGAGAAGGAATTGTCGACCTGATGGAAGGGCTGCATCACCTTCTCCAGGTCTTCCGCATTCATCCCGATGCCGGTGTCGACCACCTTCAGATAGAGCCGGTCGCCCTCGCGCCCGCAGGCCAGCGAGACCGTCTTGCCCTCCGGCGTGAACTTGATCGCATTCGACAGCAGGTTGAGCAGGATCTGCCTCAGCCGGGTCGGATCGACCATGGCCCAGATCGCACCACCAGGAGCCTTGAGCTTGAGCGTGATGTCGCGATGCCGCGCCGTCTCCGACACCAGCCGGACCGAATTATGGACCAGGCTCACGATATCGGTCTCGCGCGCATCCAGGGTCAGCTGGCCGGCCTCAACCTTCGCCAGGTCCAGTATGTCGCCGATGATGGACAGCAGATGCTTGCCGCTGCGGAAAATGTCGCCGGCGAACTCGCGGTAGCGCGGATCGCCCAGCGGCCCGAACAGCTCCTGGGTCAGGAGCTCGGAGAAGCCCATGATGGCGTTCAAAGGCGTGCGCAGCTCGTGGCTCATATTGGCAAGGAAGGCGGATTTCGCCTTGTTCGATTCCTCTGCCTGCAGCCGCGCCAGATGCAATTCGGCCTCGGCCTTCTTGCGCTCGCTGATGTTCTCGACCGTGCCCTCGTAATAGACCAGCTCGCCATGGGTGCTGCGCACCTCGCGGCAATTCTCCGAAATCCAGATCCGGGAACCGTCGCGGCGATAGATCTCGGATTCGAAGCCGGTCAGCTCGCCTTTCTCATACATCAGGCGGACGAACTCGTTGCGCCGGTCGCGGTCGACATAGAGCTGCCGGCCGATATCGGTCAGCTCCTTCAGCATCTGGTCGGGGGAGTCGTAGCCATAAATCCGCGCCAGGGCCGGATTGGCTCTTATATAATTGCCGCCGGGCGTGGTCTGGAAAATGCCGGGCAGGGCGCGTTCGAAAATATGGCGAAAGGAATCTTCGGCGGCGTCGGGCGCCGGCGCGCCCCATTCGCGGGCGTCGGCTCCAAAGCCTCTGCCGCGCGGCGCGCTCTTGTAAAAGCGCGCGCGGGCCCTGGCCGAATAGGGAGACCGTGCGTTCAGCGTCTACCTCTGGTCAAGTATTGCGAAGCAAACCCTCAAATTTGATGAAACGCAGGATAAGTGATTTTGCGATCTGTACAAGGGCGCGCAGGCTCCGCGCTCATGCGGCGGCTGCGCGCGGGGTGGGGAAGCCGCCGGCGCGCGCCACCATACCGGCCAGCGTGTGGCCGACCTGCGGCTCCAGCCAGCGCGCCGCGTCGATCAGGCCGTCCAGCGACACGCCGGTTTCGATCCCCATCTCCTGCAGCAGATAGAGCACGTCCTCGGTCGCCACATTGCCTGTGGCGCGCGGCGCGAACGGGCAACCCCCGATGCCGCCGATCGAAGCGTCGACCACCGTCGCCCCGGCCTCAACCGCGGCATAGACATTGGCGATGGCGGTGTTGCGCGTATTGTGAAAGTGGGCGCGCAAGGGCACATCGCCGACAACCGGCCTCAGCGTGTTCCACATCTGGATCACCTGCGGGGGCACCGCGACGCCGATCGTATCGGGGATGGTCAGGTCGCCGATCGGCGCCTTCACCAGCTCCGCCGCGATCTCGACGATGCGGGAAACCGGCACCCGCCCCTCAAACGGACAGCCGAAGGCGTTGGAGATCGAAACCGAGGCGCGGATGCCGCGCTCTTTCGCTTCATTGGCAACCTGATGCCAGGCGGCAATGGCGTCGGCCACCGGCATGCCCTGGTTGCGCAGGCTGAAGCTGTCGGTCGAGGAGGTGACGAACAGCACCTCGTCGCAACCGGCGGCCACAGCGCGTTCGAAGCCGCGCTGATTCAGCACCAGCCCGCAATAGACCGCGCCGCGATCACGCGGCACGCCGGCCATCACCGCGTCGGCATCCGCCATCTGCGGCACCTTCTTCGGGTTCACGAAGCTGACCGCCTCGATATGCTTGATGCCGGCATCGATGGCGCGATTGATGAAGGCGATCTTGGCCTCGGTCGACAGGATCGTCGGCTCATTCTGCAGCCCATCGCGGGGCCCGACCTCCACCAACGTCACGAAACGACCCATCTTCGCCTCCCTGAGCTCAATGTCCGCGAGGATAGAAGCCGCCGAAACTTGCGTCCAGCCGCACACCTGCTTCGCGCTCTGGTCATGTGACACCGCCGCCCGGCGGCCCTATCTTCCCGGCCCAACAATTCGTGTCAGCCGTCCCATGTCTTCCCCTCTGCCCCGCTTTGCCCACGAGATCGCCGCGACGATCAAGCTGGCGGCGCCGCTGGCCCTGGCGCAGCTGGCGCAGGTCGGGATGGGCGCGACCGACACGGTGCTGCTGGGCACGCTGGGGCGCGACGCGCTCGCGGCCGGCGGTCTGGGCGCCAATCTCTTCTTCACGCTGATGATCGTGGTCGCGGGCGGGCTGATCTCGGTCAGCATCCTGGTGGCGCATGCGCGCGGCGCGGACGAAAACCACCGCATCGGACCGATCCTGCGCGGCGGCTTCCTGCTGGCGCTGCTCGCCTCGGTCCCGCCTATGCTGCTGCTGTGGTTCGAACACCCGCTCCTGCTCATGATCGGGGAGCCGCCGGCCCTGGCCGATGCGATCGCGCGCTACGACCGGGTTCTGCTCTTCGCCATGCCGGCGTCGCTGCTCATGGCGACCCAGCGCAGCTTCCTGGCGGCGATGGGGCGCCCCTATATGGTGATGGCGGTCGCGCTGGTGGCGCTGGTCGTCAACGGGCTGCTCAATTACGGGCTGATCCACGGCGCCTGGGGGTTGCCCCGGCTCGGCTATATCGGCTCCTGCACCGCGACGCTGTTCACGCTGTGGGCGATGATGCTGGCGATCGGGCTGGAGATGCGCTTCACGCGGATGCTGCAGCCGTTCCGCCTGTTCGGGCGGATCGAATGGCACATCATCGTCGAGCTGGTGACGCTGGGCTGGCCGATCGCCTTCATCACCGCGCTGGAGATCGTGCTGTTCTCGACCTCGGCGATGCTGATCGGCCGCTTCGGCGCGACCCAGCTCGCCGCACACCAGATCAGCCTCGGAATCTCGTCGATCACCTTCATGGTGCCTTACGCGATCGCACAGGCCGTCAATGTCCGGGTCGGCTACTATATCGGGCAGCGGGCGCCACACGCCGCCGAGCGGGCCGGTTTCGCCGCCTTCGTGCTCGGCGTGGGTTTCATGGCGGCGATGGCGGCGACCCTTCTGTCCATCCCGGACGTCATCGCCGGCTTCTATATCTCAGGCGCCGATCCCACGCGGGGCGAGGTGATCGCGCTGGCCGTACGCCTGCTCACCGTCGCCGCCTTTTTCCAGGTGTTCGACGGGGCGCAGACGATCGCCGCCGGCGCGCTCCGCGGCCTCAAGGACACGCGCATCCCGGCAGCGGCGGCGTCGATCGGCTATTGGGGCCTGGGCTTCCCCATCGCCTGGTTCTTCGGCGTCCATCTGGGCCACGGGGCGCTTGGAATCTGGCTGGGACTGGCCGCTGGCCTCGCCTCCGTGGCGATCTTGTTGAGCGTTCGTTTTATATGGCTGGCGCATCGATTGGTCTTTGAATTCAATAAAGAAATCGTCAGCGAACAGTCTTAAGGTTTGCAGAAAACGCAATGCAGAATTGACAGATGTCATGATCTGGGAATAATTTTATGTGCGGTGCGGGAGGGTTCTACGGAAAGTGTCGGTGGCTGAGGCAAGGCCGGGATCGGGCGGCGGCGGCGAGCCATCGGGGTCGCTTGCGACCGCCCTCGCCCATGCCGCGCGCCTCCTCGAAAGCCGCCCCGCTTTGGCTGAGCGCCAGGCCGAAGAAATCCTCCTCCTCGTCCCGGACAGCGCCGAAGCCATCCTGATGCTGGGCCTCGCCCAGCGGATCAACGGCAAACCGGTCGCTTCGCGCGCGACACTCGAAAGGCTGGTCGCCGGCCATCAATTCTGGGCCGATGCCCATTACCAGCTGGGCGCGACCCTGGCCGCCCTCGGCCTGGCTGACGACGCGGCCCGGGAACTCCGGCGCGCGACGGAGCTCAAACCGCAGATGAGTGACGCCTGGCGGGCGCTGGGCGACCTTGCCACCGCCGCGGGCGACGGCGAAGCCGCCGACCGGCATTACGCCCAGCAGATCAAGACCTCGGTCTCCAATCCGGCCCTGATCGAGGCCGCCACCGCGCTGCTGGACAACCGCCTCGCCATTGCCGAGCGCGCGCTCAAGAATTTCCTCAAGCACTTCCCGACCGACGTCACCGCCATCCGTATGCTGGCCGAGGTCGCCGCCCGCATCGGCCGTTTCGCCGACGCCGAGACGCTGCTCAGGCGGTGCCTTGAGCTGGCGCCCAGCTTCGATGCGGCCCGGCACAATTATGCGCTGGCGCTCTTGCGCCAGGGCAAGGCCGCCGAGGCCCTGGTCGCCGTCGACCGGCTACTGCAGATCGATCCGCACGATCCCGGCTACCGCAACCTGAAGGCATCCGTGCTGGGCCAGATCGGCGACTATTCCGAGACGATCGCCCTCTATGAAGGCGTCCTCAAGGACTATCCGAACCAGCCGAAAGTCTGGATGAGCTACGGTCACGCGCTGAAGACCGCCGGCCGGCTGGCCGACGGGATCGACGCCTATCGCCGAAGCATCGAACAGATGCCTGAATTGGGGGAGGCTTACTGGAGCCTCGCCAATCTCAAGACCTTCCGCTTCACCGAGGGCGACCTCGGGGCCATGCAGGCCCAGCTGGCCCGCGCCGATCTGAGCGACGGCGATCGGCTGCATTTCCATTTCGCACTCGGCAAGGCGCTGGAGGATGCCGGCGACTACGCCCGGTCCTTCACCCATTACAGTGAGGCCAACCGGATCCGCAGGGCGCAGCTCGGCTACGACGCCGGCGAGACCACCGAGCGGGCTGAACGGACGAAAGCCTTGTTCACCGCGGATTTCCTGGCCAGCCGGGCGGGGATGGGCTGCCCGTCGCCCGATCCGATCTTCATCGTCGGCCTGCCGCGCTCAGGCTCGACCCTGATCGAGCAGATTCTGTCGAGCCATTCGATGGTCGAGGGCACGATGGAACTGCCCGACTTGCCGAGCATCGTACTGAGGCTGGCCGACCGGCGTGGCCGGGATTCCCCGTCGCAATACCCGGAATGCCTGGCGGCAATGGACGCCGGACAGCTCCGGGCGCTGGGCGAGGAATATCTCGCCCGCACGCGCATACAGCGCCGGGCCGGGCGGGCCTTCTTTATCGACAAGATGCCGCAGAATTTCCTGTATGTCGGCATGCTGCGGCTGATCCTGCCGAATGCGAAGGTGATCGACGCCCGCCGCCATCCGCTGGGCGCCTGTTTCTCGGGCTTCAAGCAGCATTTCGCGCGCGGCCAGGCCTTCTCCTACGGGCTGGAGGATATCGGCCGCTACTACCGCGACTATGTCGACCTCATGAGCCATTTCGACCGCGTCGCGCCCGGCGCCGTGCATCGCGTCCATTACGAATCCATGGTCGACGACACAGAGACAGAGGTCCGCCGCCTGCTGGACCATCTCGGCCTGCCGTTCGAGGATGCGTGCCTGCGCTTCCATGAAACCGAGCGCGCGGTCCGCACCCCCAGTTCCGAGCAAGTCCGCCAACCGATCTTCCGCGACGGGCTCGACCACTGGCGGCATTACGAGCCGTGGCTCGGGCCCCTTAAGACCGCATTGGGCGACGCCGCCACCCGATACCCGGACCCGCCGTAGCAGCGGGCCGGACAAGACCTAAGCAGAACCAGGGCAATTAACGATATAGAGGGCTAAAATGTCAGCGCAGATGCCAAAACCCGCGAAACTCTACCGGAAGGCCGCCAGGTATGCCTTGCTGGCCACGACGGTCCTGGGAGCGGCCCCGCTCGCCTTTGCCCAGGACCAGCCAGCCGCCGCGCCCGGGCAAGTCGAGGAGATCGTCGTCACGGCACAGAAGCGCGCCGAGAACATGCAGACGGTGCCGGTCTCGATCCAGGCCTTCAGCGGCAAGAAGCTGGAGCAGATCAACGCGACCGAGTTCGCCGACTACGCCAAGTTCCTGCCCAGCGTCGTCTATCAGACCCTCGCCCCGAACCAGACCACGGTCTATATGCGCGGCATCGCCACTGCCGGCGGCCAGGACGGCAATCACTCGGCCTCGCAGCCGCTGGTCGGCATCTATTTCGACGAGCAGCCGACGACCACCATCCTGGGCCAGCTCGACGTCCATCTGTATGACATCCAGCGCATCGAGGCGCTGGCCGGGCCGCAGGGCACGCTGTTCGGCGCCAGTTCCGAGGCCGGCACGCTGCGCATCATCACCAACAAGCCCGACCCGACTAAATTCAGCGGCTCGTTCGATACCCAGCTCGCAACCACTGAGGGAGATCTCGGCCATCTCGTCGAGGGCTATGTGAACGTGCCGCTGTCCGACAGGGTGGCGATCCGCCTCGTCGGCTTCGAGGAAGGCGACCCCGGCTATATCAATAACGTGCATGGCACCCGCACCTATCTCGATGGAGGCGGCACCAGGCTCGATAATTCGAACCTCGTCCGAGACAATTTCAACGGCGTCCAAAGCTATGGCGGCCGCGCCGCGCTGGGCGTGAATCTCGATGACGATTGGACCGTCACCACCCAGCTCATGGGGCAGGAAGAGCGCTCGACCGGCGTTTTCGGGTTCAACCCGCGGCACGGCGACCTCAACGTCACCCAGTTCTATCCCGACAACCAGCAGGATTCATGGGCGCAGGCGGCCCTGACCATCCAGGGCAAGATCGGCGATTTCGATCTCACCTATTCCGGCGGTTATTTCGATCGCGGCCAGCAGACCCAGGGCGACTATTCCGATTACACGGCGGCCTACACGATCGGATACACCGCAAACGGGCATTCAGGTTTCCCCGGCTATTTCACCGACAATGCCGGGCATCAGGTCAACCCGTCCCAGCGGATCATCGGCCGTGACCACTTCACCAAGATGACCCAGGAATTGCGCATCGCATCGCCGACCGAGGACCGGTTCCGCTTCGTCGCCGGGCTATTCTTCGAGCGGCAGGGCCATAAAATCCACCAGGATTACAAGATCGACGGGATCGGCACCGATATCAGCGTTCCCAATTTCCCGGGCACGATCTGGCTGACGCAGGAAATGCGCGTCGACCGCGACCTTGCGGCCTTCGGGCAGGCGACTTTCGATATCGACGACCACTGGAGCGTCACCGGCGGCATCCGTGTGTTCGAAACGCGGAACTCGCTCTATGGCTTCTACGGCTTTGGCGCCGGCTTTAGCTCCCATACGGGCCAAGCGGGGTGCTTCATCCCCGGCAACTTCGAGGATGCGCCTTGTTCGAACCTGGATAAGACCGTCGAAGAGGTGAACACCACCTTCAAGGCCAATCTGCAGTACAAGTTCGATGCCGATCACATGGTCTATGCCACGGTATCGAGCGGCTTCCGGCCTGGCGGCGTGAACCGGAACGGCAACCTGCCGCCATACACCTCCGACATGCTCTACAACTATGAGCTGGGCTGGAAAACCACCTGGAACAATGGCGAGATTCGCTGGAACGGCGCTATGTTCTGGGAAAACTGGGACGATTTCCAGTTCTCCTTCCTGGGCCCGAACAGCCTGACCGAAATCGCCAATGCCGGCTCGGCCACGGTCCGCGGCCTTGAAACCGATATCACCTGGGCCGTCACGCCGAATTTCACGCTGTCGGGCGCGGGCAGCTTCATCAACTCGGAACTGACATCGAACGTTTGCGCCGACCTTACCCTCGGGCCGAATTGCGTGATCCCGAAGAGTGGGGGGAAAACCGCCTTCTGGACGATGAGCGGAACACCGCTCCCGGTGACCCCGCCGGTGAGCTTCAACATCACCGGCCGCTATGAAGCCGATATCTCGGACACGATGACGGGCTTCATTCAGGGCTCCACGGTTTTCGAGGGTCGCAGGACCTCCGATCTCAGGGCCTTGGCGACTCCGAACCAGGGCTCGCCCGCGCTTCTGTCGCCACGCGATCAGATCGGCCCGATGCCCGCCTATGTGTCGTTCGACCTGTCCGCGGGGATCACGCGGGGCGATTCGACCGCCACCATCTTCTTCAAGAATCTTTTCGATTCACGGGGAGAGGTCTATCGGTACGTCGAATGCGGCGCGCAGTGCATCAACCACCCCAACGTCTATATCGTGCCGATCCAGCCCTTCACCTTCGGGGTTAAGTTCGGTCAGAAGTTCTGATACCGGGAGCAAGCGGGAAAGGCGCCGGCCGCAAAGCCGGCGCCTTTTTCATTTCATCTTTCCTAGGTCTTTCATCAGGCGATAGCTGAAGTCCAGCTCCTGGTCGAAGGCCTTAACGCCGACCCGTTCGTCGCGCCCATGGGCGCGCTGGTCGTCGATGTCCTGGAAGGTGGCGTCGATGCCATAGGACGGCAGGCCTGCGGCGCGGGTGAAGGCGCTGTCCGATGCCCCGGCCGACAGTTCCGGCATCACCGGAATGCCGGGCCACATCTCATCCCTCAGCCTCTCCACCTCGCCGAAAATGCGGGCGTCGATGGGCGATTCCGGGCTTACATCCGGCGGATAGACCAGGCTCAGCCTCACCGCCGGGTCGGCGGCGATGCCGGTCAGGGTCTTCTCGACATCGGCCTGGGTCTCGCCTGGAAGTATCCGGCATTGGATGATCGCCCTGGCCTGCTCGGGCAGCGCGCTCTCGCTGCGGCCGCCATTGAACTGCGTAGCGACGCAGGTGGAGCGCATCATGATGTTGGTGTCCACCGACTGCGACAGCCGCTCGACCGCCGCCGGATCTGGCATGGCGCCGGCCACCGACAGCATGTCCGCCCGCCGCTGCCCGCTCTCCAGCTTGGCGCGGGCGGCGAAATATTTCCGGCTGGTCTCGGTCATGTGCAGCGGAAAGCGGAATTGCGACAGCCGGTCCACGGCGGCGGCGACGTGATAGATCGGGTTGGCCGGGGTCGGCTGCGAGCTGTGTCCGCCCTTGTCGTTCGCCTCCCAGGCGAAGGTCATATACTGCTTCTCGGCAGTCTGGACCCCCAGGAAGACCGGCTTGCCGTGGTCCGAGGCGGCATCGCCCGAATCCGGATTGATGACGAACTCCGCATCCATCAGGTCGCGATGGTTCTTCATCAGCCAGTCGACGCCGTTGGCGTCGCCGCCCGCCTCCTCATCGGCAGTGAAGGCGACGATGATGTCGCGGTCGGGCACATAGCCCTCCTTCTTCAGCCGGATCAGCGCGGTCAGGGTCGCGGCGTCCTGCCCCTTCATGTCGATCGTGCCACGGCCGTAGAGCCAGCCGTCCTTCTCGGTCAGCTTGTAGGGATCGGTGGTCCAGTCCTCCTTCGCCGCCTCGACCACATCCAGATGGCCGATATAGAGCACGGGCTTCAGCTTGCCCGTGCCCTTCAGTCGGACGACGAGATTGCCCTTGATCGGGTGATCAGCCGGGGCCAGCAGTTTGAAGTCGTCCTTGGAGAAACCGGCCTGCGTGAGCCGGTCGGCGATGGCGTGGGTCGCGACGGTCGAGCCGTTGCTGTGCTCGGAATTGATCTCGATCAGCTGCTTCAGCACATCCCGCCCGAATGTGTGCCAGTCGGTCGCCACGGTCTCGGCGAAGGCGGGCGGCACGGCGCAGCACAACAGCGCGGCGGTTCCCGCCAGAAGGGATGTCATCTTCATGGGTCTTCCTTTCAGTCGAGCGGAACGGTGCCGATCGGCGGCAGGTCGTCGTCCCGCTCGCCGGCGCGGCGCGGCAGGATCGGAACGATCTCGACCAGGACGACGCCCAGCATGATCAGGCCGCAGCCCAGCGCAGCCAGCAGGGTCAGCCGCTCGCCCAGCAGGATCGCGGCGGCCACAGCGGCGAAGACGCTTTCCAGCGACATGATGAGCGCGGCCTCGGTCGCCGGCGTATAGCGCTGGGCGACGATCTGCAGCGTATAGCCGACGCCGCCCGACAGGATGCCGGCATAGGCGATGGTCGGCAGCGCCGCGCGCGCCGAAGCCCAAGTCACCGGCTCGGCCGCGAAGCCGACCGCCCCGGCGATCAGCGACACGACCGCGTATTGCACGAAGGACAGGAACAGCGGCCGGTGCGCGGCCTTCTGGAAAACGCTGACCAGCACGATGTGCAGCGCGAACAGCAACGCCGATCCCGCCACCATGAAGTCGCCGGCCGACAGCGCGGTCACGCCGTTATCGGTCAGCAGCCAGGCCCCGGTCAGCGACACGACGACCGCGACCAGCACCAGGGGCCGGACCCTGGTCCGGGCGATAAGCCGGGAGACGAACGGCACGAAGGCGATATAGAGCGCGGTGATGAAGCCGGCATTGGTGACGGTGGTCATGGTGAGGCCGACCTGCTGCCCCGCCGCCCCGGCAAACAGCGTCACGCCGATCCCCAGGGCCAGCGCCACGTCGCGCCGCCGCAGTGGGGCGGCCGCTCGGGCCTCCTTCACCGCGAACGGCGCCACGAGCAGCGCCGACAGCACGAACCGCCCGGCGATGAACATATACGGGCCGATGACGCCGTTCCCGACCTTCTGGGCGACGAACGCCGTGCCCCAGATAAGCGCCGTCACCAGCAACAGGAAATCCGCCCGCAAACGCGTCATGACCTATGCTTCTTGCCCGACGACGACGGGGGTCGTATCCGCGCGACCCTTATAGAACGGATAGAGCGGGACGCTGGTCACAGCGAGCGCGAAGGCGATCAGCAGAAGCTGCCGGTCCGAGGCGGCGATGACCCAGACGGAAAACACGCCCGCGATTCCCGCGAGCGCCCAGTCCCGCACCGCCCCCGGCTCACCCGCTTTGCGCAGGCGGATCAGTGCGATCGAACTATAGAGGTACGAGATCAGCGAATAGACGACCGCCATGTCGATCAGCTTGCCGAACTGCTGGCCGATGGTGGGCGAGGCGGTCGCGAAAGCGGCGATGGTCATCAGCACACCGTGCGCGATCAGGCTCCTGACCGGGATGCCCCTGCGATCCACTTTGGCGAACAGGCCCGGGAACGCCCCGTCCTCCGCCGCGGCCTTGGCAGTGGCGGCGGAAACCAGCGTCCAGCCGCCATGGGTGCCGGATGCCTTGAGGATAGTGGTGAAGATCAGCACGGTCGCCGCGCCCGGGCCGAAAATCTCCCGCGCCACGATCGCGAAGGGAGCCGAGGACTCGGCCAGTGCCTTGGCCGGCACGATCCCCATCAGCACGGTGCAGGACACAACATAGATCACCGCCGCCAGCGCGACCCCCGCCAGCGCCGCGATGGGCAGGTTGCGCTTCGGATTCTCCACCACCTCGACCGCCACAGCGGCGCTTTCCAGGCCGGTGAAGGCCCAGAAGACGAGGATGAGGGAGCGCGGCACTGCCAGATAGGCCGGCTGCCCTGAAACGTTCCACGAGGCTTCGAACACCGCCGGATCAAAATAGAACCAGCCGAAAATGCCGATCGCCAGGATCGGCGCCAGGCCCACCACCATCGCCATGGCCTCGATCGTGCCGACGATGCGCGGGCCGACGATATTGGCCCCGACCATGATCCAGATCACGGCCGAGGTCGCGGCGGCGGAGATCAGCGGAGGCTTCAGGGCCGGCACCAGTTCGGTCAGATAGCCGGTGACCGCCAGCGCGATGCCGACATTCCCGACCCAGCAGCTGATCCAATAGATGTAGTTGGTCTGGAACCCGACATAACGGCCCAAGGTCGCCCGCGCATAGGCATAGGGGCCGCCGGCCCAGGG
>Ga0105238_10002893_pt1 | contig 17149 bp, 10 predicted proteins | sample KBSC34metaG_FD_81526 | JGI IMG/M metagenome (GOLD analysis project Ga0105238, IMG submission 81526) | Corn rhizosphere microbial communities from Kellogg Biological Station, Michigan, USA - KBS C3-4 metaG | ecosystem: Host-associated > Plants > Roots > Rhizosphere > Soil | place: Michigan, USA... | reverse complement strand
CCGCGCGTGGCGAACCGGTTCGGGCTGCTGCTGATGGAAGTCTGGATTCCGAAGGATGCGTCGCCCGGCCTCCACCGCGGCACCGTCGCGGTCCTGCGCGATGGCCAGGAGATGGCGAGGCTCGCCGTAGATCTCACCGTGTATCCGCTGCGACTCCCCGATCGGCCGACGTTCCGGATGGACTATCTCAGTTACGGCAGCCCGCTCCAGCAGCTTGGGATGGACGCGCGGCTCGGCAATGGCGCGACCGGCGACGTGACGCTGTCGCGCGAGGCACTGGCGGCCGAACAGCAGGCCCACGCGCTGGCGCTGGACAACCGCGCGTTTCTCGACGTGCTGCCGTACGCGTCGCAGCGTGGGAACCCGTTCTACGCGTATCCCGTGAGCGGCACCGGCAGCACGGCGACCATCACGTCGTTTGCCGGCTTCGACGAGCGCTTCGGCCCGCTGCTCGACGGCAAGGTGGGCAAGTACCGCACGCCGCCGCCAATCTTCGAGCTCGCCTTCAATCTCAACTACCCCTACAAAGCGCAGGCCGACCCCGCGGCGCAGTTCGACTGGCGTCCCTTCAAGAACTCGATTCCCGGTGGCCCGGGCCAGGAGCCGGCGCTGCGCGAGCTGGAAAACACGTGGCGCGCGGTGGGGCAGCAGACGCTCGCGCACGTCGCCGAGCGCGGCTGGACGAACACCGCGTTCGAGGTCTTCAACAACCAGAAATCGCGGCAGAACAACACCAGCCCGTGGAGTCTCGACGAGCCCGTGGCGGCCGCCGACTATCAGGCGCTGCGCTACCTGTTCACCCTGGCGAAATGGTCGTTCGACGGCGCCGCGGCGAAGAACATCCGAGTGATCACGCGCATCGACATCGGACACTGGGAGTGCGGCCGTATGCGCACGGTCGACGGCCAGCCGGCCGTCTGCTACAAGGCGAAGGCGTTCAACAGCGCGCGCGCCGCTGATACGTTGCGGCCGGTGGTCGATCGCTGGGTGATCGGCCACGTTCACTTGCACGGCGCCCAGCAGTTGATTGGCGAATACAACACCGGCGGCGTGCTGTTCGACGAGTATGGCGGCGCAGGCGCGGGCGCGGCGCACGCGGGTGAGTTCGCCGGTCTGGCATGGACGGCGCGGCGTCTGGGCATCGACGGGCGCGTGATTTATCAGGCCGGCTACGGCGATCCCGCCATGCCAGGTGAGGACGGAGCGTTCTACAGCGGGAAGACTCTGGGTTTCGCAGGTGTGCTCGCCAGCCGCCGCGTCAAGCTGTGGCGCGACGCCGTGAACGACTACGACCTCCTCGCGCTGGCGGACCGCAGCAATCCGAAAGGCACGGCGGCGCTGATCGGCCGTGTCACCAGCAACGGCCCATCGAGCGATCCGGACTATCGCGCGAAGTCGAAGAGTGTGGAAACCTTCGTCACCAACAACGTCGAAGATCTGCTGCGCGCACGCCGCATCGCGGCCGCCCTCGCCGCTGGTCAGCCGCCCACGCCGGGCGTGACGCTCGAAGGTTCGAGCAGCCGCTACACCCCCGTCGGCACCGCGGACCGCATTACCGGAATCGACTGAGGGCTCCTACGGCTTCACGCGCTCCATGCCTTTGGCGGCGATGACGGCGTCGCTTGCGGGCGACGTGAGCCGCGCGAGGAAGTCGCGCGCCGCCTTCGACGCGGTGTTCGACGTGGCGCCGGCCATCACGATGTAGGTCTGGACGTCGGCCGGGAAGACGCCGCCGAGCGCGGCGCCTTTCACCGGAAGAATCTCGCTGACCGGCAACACGGCGATCTCGGCCGCGCCGGTCGTGACGTTGGCGTTGACCTCGTCGCCCGACGCCGCGCCCTTGGTCTTCGACTGCAGCGTCTCGGCGATGCCGAGCTGTTTGGCGGTGGCGATGAACGCGACGCCGCTGGCGCCAGCGGGGACATAGGTCAACGACTTCGCGCCGGTCAGCGTCCGTTTGAAGGCGTCCACCGTGCCGACGTCGAGCTTTGGCGCGCCCGCGCGCACCATCAACCCCAGGCCCGTGCGCGCAATCACGGCGCGCGAGGCGGCCGCCGCCTTACCCTGCTTGATCAGATCGTCGATCTGCGGTGGCGTGAGGATGGCGATGTCGTAGGCCTCGCCCGCTTCGATGCGCCCCTTCATGGCGGCGGCGAGCCCGAAGGTCGCCGCGACGTGCTGCTTGGTGTCGCGTTCGAAGCGCTGCGCGATGTCGTCGATGACCGCGCGCATGGCCACCGACGAGAACACCTTCACGTCCTCGGCCTGGGCAGGGAGGGCCATTGACAGCATCGTGACGGCGATGAGGGGCAGGCGAATGACGAATGGTCGCGTGATCATGGCGCGATTCTACGTCACCGTCCGCGATAGGATGAGCCGCATGCTGCGCCGCTGTCTCGCGTGGATCTGCATCGCGGCGGGCATCACGCTGATCGTCATCCTCGTCACCGGCGGATTCCGCGTCGACGCCGGGCCTGTTCGCCTCTCGGCCCACCGCCCCGCGCCGCCACTGGCCGTCATGGTGCTTGGCGCGCTCGCACTCTGGCGGCTCGGACCGCTGCGAGCCCGCGACACGTTGGCACGTGTCTCCGCGGATCTCACGAATCACGCCCTGGCGTTCGGCGTCGTCGGCGCGCTGGCGATCGCCAGCGTCGGCGTGGTCTACGGCACGTTTGCCGCGTCGTCTGCCGATCCGTCGGCGTACGTCAGCCACGCGGCGCTGATCGACGGCGGACGGCTCTCGTTCGACGAGCCGCTGGCACGCGCGGTGGACTGGCACGAGCCGACGTGGGCGTTCACGCCGCTCGGCTATCGTCCCGGACCTGCGCCGGGCGTGATCGTCCCGGGCTACCCGATGGGTCTGCCGCTGGTGATGGCGGCAGCACGTCGCATCGCAGGAACGACCGGTCCGTTCCTCGTCGCCCCGCTGCTCGCCGCCGCGGCGGTGCTGGCCACCTATCGGATCGCCTCGCGGTTGTCGGGGCGGGTCGCGGGCGTCATCGCCGCGACGCTGCTGGCATCGAGTCCGATCGTGCAGTTTCAGACCGTGCAGCCGATGAGCGACGTGCCGGCCATGGCGTGGTGGATGCTGGCGCTGACGTGCGCGCTTTCGTCGAGCGCGTTGGCGCCGGCGGCCGCCGGCCTTCTGTCGGGGCTGGCCGTGCTCACGCGGCCGCCGCTGGCGCCGCTGGCCGCGGTGGTCGCGGCGGTCGTGCTCGGCTGGCCGCGTGTGGCCCTCGCCCGGTCGTTCGACATCCGCCGGATCGCGGTGTTTGCCGTTGGATTCGTGCCGGCCGCGCTGCTGCTCGCGTGGTTTCAGCAGCGGCTGTACGGCTCTCCGCTCCGCAGCGGCTACGGCGACGTCTCGGACTTCTTTCACCTCGCGAACATCTGGCCGAACGTGGGCGACTACTCGGGGCGGCTGCTCGTGGGCGAAGCGCCCGCGTTGATCCTCGCGGTATGCGCGTTGGCCGTCCTCCTGGTTCGCCGTCAACCGGTGGCGGTGCGATCCGTGACGGGCATCGCGAAGCTGGCCGCGGCGGTGGCGGCGATCCTGCTGGCGATCCACCTGCCGTACGGCGTCTTCCCCGACTGGGCGTACTTGCGGTTTCTTCTGCCGGGGCTGCCGCTGGCGTTCGCGGTGCTGGGCGCGATCGCCGCCCTGGCGCTCGAACGCCTGACGCCGCCGCTTCGCGGCATCGCGCTCGTGGCGGCGCTGACGCTCGTGGTGTCGTTCAACGTCGTGCACGCGGGGCAGCAGGCCGCCTATGCGCTGCGCGACTACGAAGCGCGCTACCGCACGGTCGGTCTCTATCTCGCGGCGACGCTACCGCCGGAGGCCGTTGTCGTGACCTCTCAGGAGAGCGGCAGCGTGCATCACTACACGAGCCTCCCCGTCGTGCGCTGGGATCTGTTGACGGAGAATCTCGAGGAGGCGCTTGCGCGGCTGCACGCGCTCGGACGTCATCCAGTGCTCGTCGTGGAGGACTGGGAGAAGCCCGCGCTGCGCGCCCGCTTTCCGAGCGGCCCCACCGCCAGCCTCGACTGGAAACCGCGCGTCGAAACCGGACTGACGACACGCGTGGGCGTGTGGGATCCTGCCGATCGCACCAACTGAATGCTTCGAATCGGCGCGCACATGTCGGTGGCGGGCGGCGTGTCCAAGGCGGTCGATCGCGCCGACGCACACGGCTGCGAAGCGCTGCAGATCTTCACGAAGAACGGCAACCGCTGGCAAGGGCCGCCGCTCGATCCCGTCGACGTCGCGCGCTTTCGCGCGCGCCTCGAAGAGACGGCCATCCGGCCCGCGGTGTCGCACGCCAGCTATCTGATCAATCTGGCCACCACGTTCGCGCCGCTCCGGCAGCAGTCGATCGACGCATTCGTCGACGAGATCGATCGCGCGGATGCGTTGGGGCTGCTGGGCGTGGTCATTCATCCCGGCACGTGCACCGCCGGCACCGAGGACGACGGGCTGCGTTTGATTGCCGCGGGGATCCGCGAGGCATTCGCCGCGCGACCGGGCAGCCGCGCGCTGGTCCTGCTCGAGCACACCGCCGGTCAGGGGCGCACGCTCGGCTATCGCTTCGAGCATCTCGCGGCCATCATCGGCGACCTGGACGGCTCACCTCGTGTCGGCATCTGCCTCGACACCTGCCATCTGCTCGCGTCCGGCTACGACATCGTCAGCGAATCGGGATACCGCGACACGTTCGACGCCTTCGATCGTCTCGTCGGCATCGGACGTCTCCAGGTCTTTCACGCGAACGACTCGAAGAAGCCGTGCGCGAGCCGCGTGGATCGGCACGAGCACATCGGGCGCGGCTGTCTCGGGGAGGAACCATTTCGCCGGCTGTTGCACGATCCGCGGTTCAGCGGGCGGCCGCTCTTGATCGAGACAGAGAAGTCGCCGGCGAGCAGCCGGGCCGGCGCCATCGTCATCGATCCGCTCGACGTGAAAAATCTGGAGACGCTGCGGCGTCTGCGTTCTTCCCAAGGCCGAAGGCCCAAGGCCCAAGGCCCCGATTAGCCGACCCAGCGAGGGTCGGGCGCGGTAGGTGGCAGCACACGCGAGGCGCCGCGGCTCGCAGGCAGCGCCTCGGGGCGCGGTGCCGCGGCCGCGCGCCCTTTGGTCGCGTCGGGCCGCGTCTTCGCGGTGAAGAAGCGCACGGCGGCGGGGTCCTGCGTCTCGCGATCCGCGCTGGCTGGCCCGAGCGGCCGATTGGCGGCCAGCATCTCTTCGACGTCGTTGGCCGGCAGCGGGCGCGCGAACAGGAAGCCTTGCGCGTGCGTGCAGCCGAGGCGCTCGAGCTCGCCGGCCTGCACGTCGTCTTCGATCCCCTCCGCGACGACGCCGGTCTTCAGCGTCCGCGCCAGCGCCAGGATGCTTTCGACGATGGCGGGCCGTTCCGGCAGCAGCAGACTGTTCACGAACGACCGATCGATCTTCAGCGCGTCGACCGGCAGCTTGTGCAGGTGGCTGAGCGACGAGAAGCCGGTGCCGAAGTCGTCGAGATAGATCTTCACGCCGAACTCGCGCAGGTCGCCGAGCACACGTGCGGCATCCGTGGGGCTGTCCATCAGGGCCGTCTCGGTAATCTCCAGGCGGAGATCGCTTGGCCGCATGTTGGCGCTGCGCACCGCCTCCTCGACCACCAGCAGCAGGTTCTGCTGCATCAGCTGACGGCCCGACACGTTGACGGTGATGTACTCGAGCCGGCTGCGCGGGAAGCGGCGCTGCCAGTCGGCGAAGGCGAGGCAGGCCTCCTGCAGCACCCACGTGCCGAGCGGCTCGATGAGCCCGATTTCCTCGGCAATGGGAATGAACGTGGAGGGTGGCACCGGCTTGCCGTTGCGCGTCCAGCGTACGAGTGATTCGAAGCCGACGCACCGCCGCGATGCAAGCGACACGATCGGCTGGTAGTGCACGACGAGATCGCGTTGATCGATGGCGCGCCGCAGGTCGTTTTCGAGGCCGAGGCGATCCAGCACGCGGGCGTGCATGTCGGCGTCGAACAGTTCGTGGCGCGCCTTGCCGCGAGACTTTGCGTGATACATCGCCGTGTCGGCGTCGCGCATGATGTCATCGGGGGTCTCGTAGTCGCGGCCCGCGAACGCGACACCGATGCTCGCGGAGGTGAAGACCTCCTTGCCACCGATGACCACGGGTGACTTGAGCGAATCCTGGATGCGCAGCGCCACGGCGTTGGCCTGCCCCTCGTCTTCGAGCGCGTGCAGCAGCACGGCGAACTCGTCGCCGCCCAGACGGGCCAGGACGTCCCCGGGCCGCAGACATCCTTCGAGCCGGCGCGACACGGCGGTCAGGAGCTGGTCGCCGATCATGTGGCCGAGGCTGTCGTTCACCACCTTGAAGCGGTCGAGATCGAGATAGAGCGTCGCGAACTTGCGGCCGCGGCGCGACTTCAGATCGTCCAGACGCCGGCCCAGCTCCTCTACGAACACCGCCCGGTTGCACAGCCCGGTCAGCGGATCGTGTGTGCCGACGCTGCGCAGCTGTTCCTGCACGAGCGCGCGCTCGGTGACGTCGGTGAGCGAGCCCGCCAGCCGCACCGGCTTCTGGTTCGGCCCGCGTACCGCCACGGCCCGGCACTCGAACAGCCGGTAGCTCGTGCCGTCGACGCGAATGCGGTGCTCGTGTTGAAAGCAGTCCGTCGCGCCCGCCAGATGCGCGTCGAGGGCGGTCCGCAGTGCGCCGATGTCGTCGGCGTGCACTCGCTCGAGCCATTCCTGCGGACGGCAGACGCCCGCGACGCCGCCGAGTCCGATGAGCGCGCGCCATCGCGCCGACGCATACAGCTCGTCGCGTCGCAGGTCCCACTCCCACAGGCCATCGTTGGCGGCGTCGGCGATGAGCGCGAATCGCTCCTCGGTGCGTTTGAGCCGGTGCTCGGCCCGCCACGTCGCGGTCACGTCGCGCCACTGCATCGTCATGCCTTTCGCGCCTGGGAAGATGCGCAAGTCCACCATGCGCGTGCCGCCCGGGGCTGGAAGCCCCAGGCTCGCAAGCCGGACGGGCCGTTGGGTGCGTGCCGCTTCGCTGATGGCGCGCGGCAGATCGGTTTCCGCCAGGACCGGGACGACGCTCCACAGCGGCTGCCCGAGCGCGCGATCGGCTGGGCAGCCAAGCAGCCGCTGGAGCGCGTGATTCCACAGCGTGACGACGCCGGTGTCGTCCACCATCGACACGCCCTGGTCGAGCGAGGCGAGCGCCTCCTGGAACCGATGCTCCTGCTCGCGGCGCCCGACGTGTTCTGCGTACGCGCGATAGAGGAAATAGATCGGGGCCACCACCACCAGGCCCACTGTCCACAACCGCTGGGCGATCAGCTCGGCGATGACGACCGCGAGTCCCGCGGCGATGAGATAGCTTGGACATCCGGTGAGGACCACCGCAGGCCAGGAGCGGGTGAGCGGCCGCCGGGAGAGCAGCGGCAGCACCACATCAGGGATGGCGCTGATGGTCAGACAGTACGCCCACACCGCGGCGGCGATCGGTACGCCTTGCCATGGCCACTCGAAGGTGCCCGTGGTGCCGCCCAGGGCGACGTGAATGAACGCGGCGGCCTCGAGTGAGAGCAGCGGCGCCACCGCGGGAAGGAGAGTGTCGCCGAGGCGCCCGTGGCTCGGCGTCTCGAAGAGCAGTCGCATGATCACGCCGGAGGCGCAGACGATGATGCCGGCGCTCGGTCCCAGCAACAGGAACGCCGCGAGGTCTACCACGAAGGCCGGCCTCACGATGGTCCAGTCGGCGGAGCGCGTGACCGGCCGTGCCAGGGTGCCCAGCAGCGCATTGGTGACGACGAGCGCGGCAAACGCGAGTGCGGCGGGAGAGGGCGGCCACCCGGCCAGTTCGGGAACGGCGAGCATGCCGCTGCCGAGAGCCGCGCACACCACGAGGGTGCTTTCTCCACGGCCGAACACGCGAGCGATCCAGGTTCCCAGTGGCATCCCGAGGTCTCGGACATTCCCTAGGGAGCAACGGTCGTTCCGGGATCGCGCGAAGGCCACAACCCGTGATGCGCTCGCGCGTTGCGGCCGTACGGCTCGGCCTTTTCCGCGGCGGCGGCGATTACAAGTCTGGGTTCGTCTCGACGAGTCTGAACTTTTCTGAGTTGCCCGGCCGGCGTCAGACCGCTTTACGGAACAGTACCAGAACGGCCATCGTGAGCGTGCGCTGCGCCGCTCCGTGCGAATCCTTCAATCTGACCGAGCTGCGTCAGGTTCTCCGTCCAGTCGGCGAAAACCGTGATCGCCACGGCGAGCACAATCCAGGTCGGGTTGAAGGACCGGCCAAGCGCGGCCTTGTTCGGGAGCGATTCGAGTTGCCCGGTGGCGATCGCCCTCCCGCTGAGACGCGTCATGATCGCCGCGCCGCCGAGGAAGATGATCGTGGGCAGCGCGATCATGAACGCTGCTGTCACGAATTGTGACGCCATGGACGTGCGCTACGCTGGCTTCGCCTTCAGTGACCCGACCTGAATCAGCATGCCCGTGAAATCGTAGATGCGCCGGTCGCGGACGATCTTGCCGTCCCTGAACTCATAGAGAAAGACGACCGGAAAGGTGACGTTGCGGCCGCTCGCCGGCATTCCCATGAAGCCGCCCTGGTCTTCGCCGGAGAACGTGGCGACCACGGCGGCGCGCTGCCCATCCACGAGCACGTCGCTCTGTTCCATCACGAGATGCGGAAACGCGGCGAAGTAGGTCTGGAAGACCTGCTTGATCTGATCCGGACCGCGCATCGAGCCGCCGGCGAGCGGACTCTCCACGACCGCATCGTCCGCGTAGTCGGCGAGCAGGGCCGCGACGTCGAGCCGCCGCCAGGCGTCGGCGCGCCGTGCCAGGAGTTCGAGGATGGCGTCACGTGTCATCGGAGGCCTATGGGTGAGCCGTAGCCTACACCTTTGACACGACGCTGCAATGCCTTATCCTCCTCGCCCATGAAGCTGTCAAAGACCGTTGCTCTCGTGCTCTCCATGGCCGTCGCGGCGTCGTGGCACATCGGGCCGGCGGCCGCGCAGGCCGTGACCACCAGAACGGACCGCCTGAGCGAGGCTGGCCAGGCCGCGCTGACCGCCCAGATGAACGGGGCGGTGAAAAAAGGCGAGGCGCCCGCCATCGTCGAGATCGTCGTCGATCGCGACGGTGTGCTGTATCGCGGCTCGTCGGGGCTGCCCGTCAACAGCATCTTCAACATCGCCTCGATGACGAAGCCGGTCACGTCGGTGGCGATCATGATGCTGGCCGAGCAGGGCAAGCTGAAGATCGACGACCCGGTCTCGAAATATCTCGACGGCTTCGACAAGCTGCAGGTCATCTCGAAGTTCAACGCCACGGACGCGAGCTACGAGACGCGCCCGGCGAAGACGGTGATGACGATCAAGCAGCTCCTCTCGCACACCTCGGGCATCGGCTACTCCTTCACCAATCCGATCGAGTACGCGCTGGTGAACAAGACGAAGAAAGGCGAGTGGGAGCTGCCGCTGCTCGACGACCCCGGCACGAAGTTCAACTACTCGGCGAGCACGCGCGTGCTCGGCATGATCGTGGAGAAAGTGACCGGCTCGCCGCTCGAGCCCTGGTATCAGGAGCACATCTTCAAGCCGCTCGGCATGGTGGACACGTCGTATGCCGTGAGCGCCGACAAGCAGTCGCGCCTCGCGCCGCAGTTCACGCGCGCCAGCGGCAAGATGGAGCCGTTGCCGACGGCGACGGTACCGGCCACACCGACGGCGCCTTTCCGTGGCGATGGCGGGCTGTATTCCACGGTCGACGACTATTCGAAATTCGTGCGGATGCTGCTCAACGACGGCACGCTTGGGAGCGCGAAGATCCTCAGCCCGGCGTCGGTGAAGCTGATGGGGCAGAACGCGATGGGATCGATTTTCGTCCAACTGCAGCCCGACGCGGACAAGCAGCGGACGAAGCCGTTTCCGCTCGGCGCCGGCAAGGACAAGTTCGGGCTCGGCTTTCAGATCGCCGCCGACGATCCGTCAACGAAAGGGTTCCGCAGCCCGGGCAGCATGAGCTGGGCCGGGATCTTCAACACCGAGTTCTGGGTCGATCCGGTGAAGAAGATCGGCGGCGTGCACATGATGCAGCTGCTGCCGTTCTACGACGACGGCGCCATCCAGGCGCTGCGCGGGTTCGAGTCGACCGTATACCGCGAGCTCAAATAATAGAGGCCTTCAGGTTCGCCTGCACTCACGACTGCACGGATCGTCACATGAGCGCGTGCGTGCGCCTGCAGCATCTGCGCACCGCTTCCGACAATCCCTGTAGTCATGACACACCGCACTCGGCTGTGGGCCGTGGCCGGGATGCTCCTCGGCTCGGGTTGTTGCGCCCTCGTCTACCAGATCGGGTGGCTGCGTGAATTCCGCCTGATCTTCGGCGCGTCGACGGCGGCCTCCGCCGCGGTGCTCGCCATTTTCATCGGCGGTCTCGGCATCGGCGGCTGGTTCTTCGGTCCGCGGGTCGACAGGCATCCGCGTCCCCTCTTGTTCTATTCGATGCTCGAGCTCGTCGTCGCGCTGGCGGCCGCGTGCACTCCGTTCCTCCTGGATGCTGGGCGCGCGCTGTATCTCGCACTCGGCGGCGTCGAAACGCTCGGCGCCGGTGTCGGCAGCGTCGTCCGCATGCTGGTGTCGGCGCTGGTGCTGGCCGTGCCCACGGTGGCTATGGGCGGCACGCTGCCGGCGGCCGCGCGCGCGGTGACGCCGGAGGGTGATGCGAGCCGGCGCGATGTTGCCGCACTGTACGCCTTGAATACGCTGGGCGCCGTCGTCGGCTGCGTGGTGTCGACGTTCGTGCTGCTCGAAGCGCTCGGCACGCGGCAGACGCTGTGGCTGGCCGCCGCCGTCAACCTCCTGATCGCCATCTGCGCCCGCGCGCTCGATCGCTCGACGCCGGCGATACCCGAGGCGCCCGCGGCCACCGAGGCGTTGCCATTGGTGACTGAAGCGGCCGGGTCCGCGGCGGCTCCGCTATCCTTTCTGCTGGCCGCGTCGGCAAGCGTCGGATTCGCGTTCTTCCTCCTCGAGCTGGTGTGGTATCGCCTGCTCGCGCCGCTGCTCGGTGGCTCCGTCTTCACCTTTGGTCTCGTGCTCGCGATCGCGCTCGTGGGCGTCGGTCTTGGTGGTCTCGCGTATGCGCTGGCCGCCGCGAACCGGCCGGCGACCCTCGTGGCGTTCGCGACCACGTGTCTGCTCGAAGGCGCAGCGGTGGCTGCCACCTACGCGCTCGGCGACAGCGTGGCGCTGCTGGCCCTGTCGATGAATTCGCTCCGTGCGGCCGGGTTCTTCGCCCAGACTGCCGGGTGGGCGCTCATCACCGCGGTCGTCGTGATGCCGCCGGCCGTCGTGGCCGGCTATCAGTTCCCGCTGCTGATCGCGCTCTTCGGCCGCGGCCGCGCGAACATCGGGCGGCACATCGGCGCGGCGTATGCCGCCAACACGGCGGGCGCCATCGCGGGATCGCTGGCGGGCGGCTTTGGTCTGCTGCCGTGGCTCTCGGCGCCCGGCGCGTGGCAACTGGTCGCGGTGCTGCTGCTGGCCCTTGGCGCCTGGGCGCTCGTACTCGCCATGCGCAGCGGCGATCGCGGGCTCTTCCTGCCGCAGCTCGTGACCGTGGGCGTGATGATCGGCTGTCTGATGACCGCGGGGCCGACGGCCGCGTGGCGCCACGGCGGCGTGGGCGCCGGGCGCGTACCTGACGCGGTCACCGCGTCGCGCAACGCGCTCCTTGCGTGGATGCTCGAAGCGCGCCGCATGGTGGTGTGGGATCGCGATGGCGTCGAAAGCGGCGTGGCGCTGGCGCGCGACGTGAACGGCCTCTCGTTCATCGTCAACGGCAAGGCCGACGGCAGCGCTCGCGGCGACGCCGGCACGCAGGTCATGCTCGGCCTGATTGGCGCGATCCGGCAGCCGACGCCGACGCGCTCGCTCGTCATCGGCCTCGGCACCGGCAGCTCCGCCGGATGGCTGGCTGCTATTCCGACGATGGAGCGTGTGGACGTCGTCGAGCTCGAGCCGGTCGTGCTCGATGTGGCGCGCGCCGCGCGCGCGGTCAATCGCAACGTTCTCGAGGCGCGCAACGTCCACGTCGTGCTGGGCGACGCGCGCGAAGCGCTGCTCACGACGTCAGCGCGCTACGATGTCATCGCATCTGAGCCGTCCAATCCGTACCGCGCGGGCATCGCGAGTCTCTTCACCCAGGAGTACTACCAGGCCGCCGTCAATCGACTCAGTGACGACGGTGTGTTCGTGCAGTGGGTGCAGGCGTACGACATCGACGCCCGCACGCTGCGAACAATCTACGCCACGCTGGGGTCGGTCTTTCCATACGTCGAGACGTGGCACACGCTGGGCACCGACATCGTGCTCGTCGCGCGCCGCCGGCCCTTCGTCGAGTCGGCATCGGAACTCGCCGCGCGCATCGGGTCCGAGCCCTATCGATCGGCCATCGCCTCGAGCTGGCGGGCGACGACCATCACCGATTTTCTCGCCCACTACGTCGGCGGACCGCCGCTCGCGCGCGCGGTCACCGCGCGGCGCGGCGTCGAGATCAACACCGACGATCGCAACGTGGTGGAGTTCGGCCTGGCGCGTGCGCTGGGGCGCGGCGACGGCGGGCACGTCCCGGCGCTGCGCGGTCTCGCGCTCGGGCTCGGAGCCACTCACAGCGTCGTGAGCGACCCGGAAACGATCGACTGGGGTGCGGTCGACACCGCATGGGTCGCCTACAACGCGTCGCACAAACGGTTCGTGCAGCCCGCCAAGGGCAGCGCGGTCGAGGAGGCTCGACGTGCGGCGCTGATGGCGTACTACTACGACCAGAGCGACCCGGCTGCCGCGGCGCGCGAATGGCCTGCCGACGCCGCGCCCCGCGATCTGCTCGAGCTGACGATGGTCGCGGACCTGCGTGCGGGCGCGGCGAAGCCGGATGCTGAAGCGCTCATCACGCAGTTGCGCCGCTATCAGGCGACTGAGGCTGACGTCCTGCTCGCGAAGCTGCGCGTCGCTCAAAACCGGCTCGACGATGCGACCGATCTCCTGGAGGGGGTGAGCATACGCCTGCGTCAGGATCCGTGGCCGCTGCTGCGCTACAAGGAACTGGCGCTCGCGCTGGCCGAGCGCGTCGCCGCCACCAGCGCCGCGCGGAACATGCGGCTCCAACGCGCGATCGATCAGCCGTTCTCGATTCAGGCGCTGGAAGATACGCGTTTGAAAATTTCGGCGTCCCTCGCGCTCCGGCTCGACGACCCGAAGGCCTGCCTGGCGCCGGTGGCGGCGCTGGACCCCTACACGCCGTGGAGCGCGGCGTACCTCTCGCTGCGACGAGACTGCTACCGCCGCGCTGGCGACAGCCGTCTTGGGCTGGCGGAGCGCGATCTCGCGGTCTTCATGGCGGCCGAGCCTCAGCCCATCGCCGACGTCGTGCAGGTCACGGCGTCCGCACGGTAGGCCCACTTCTGGATCTGCGCTTGCATTTCCCTCTCCGTAGTGGAGGGGACTCATGCGTAGTTCGCGCTCGGCATCGATACTGGCGCTCGTCGCGTTGCTCTGGTCGTCCAGCGCTTTCGCGCAGCGGGCCACGCGTCCGGCAGCGAAGGAACCGGTTGCTGCTGCCGGCGCCGATCCCTTCGTCGGGGTGTGGAAGCTCAGTGCCGAGAAGTCGAAATACGAATCCGGTGGCGCTCCCAAGAGCTTCGTCCGCACCTATGAGGATCGCGGTGGCGGCACGATCTTCATGACGACCGACGTGACGGTGCCGCAAGGGAGTGCGCGCGCGTATCTCGTCTACCGGCGCGACGGCAAGCCGTATCCGGAAGCGGCGGTCGGCGCGGACGCGATCCGCATGGTCACCGTGAAGGCGGTGGATCGCCGGACCGAGGACGTCTACTTCATCGTGGACGGCAAGACGGCTGACAAGCCGAGCACCATCACAATCTCGAGCGACGGGATGACGATGACGCAGGTCGTGAACGGCACCACGTCGAAGGGCAAGCCGTTCACCAACACCGTGGTGTACGACCGGCAGCCGTAAGAGTCGCAGTTGCAGGCCTCCGGACCTGCCTCAGCGCACGACCGTCCCTGCGCCTCGGCTTGGCGTCGCTCACCCTTTCCGCGCTCACGGCGGCTGCATGTTACCAGTGGCCGTCCGTGCTATAACCGCGCTTGTGCGGCGCTTCTCGATCGCGGCTCTCGTCGCTGTCGGCCTCGCCTCTGCGCCGCTTGTTGCGGCCGACGTCGATCAACGGCTGATTGATGCGGTTCGCGCACAGGACTCGACTCAGGTTCGCGCGCTGCTCGCCCGGCACGTCAACGTCAACGTTCGGGCCGACGACGGATCGACGGCGCTCCTCTGGGCCGCGCATGCCAACGATCTCGACGCGGCCGGCGCGCTGATTCGCGCCGGCGCGGACGCGAACGTCAGGAACCAGTTCGGCATGACGGCGTTGTCGCGCGCCTGCACCAACGGCAGCGCGGAGATGGTGGAACTGCTGCTGAAGGCCGGCGCCAATGCGAACGCGGCCATCGGCACCGGCGAGACACCGCTCATGACGTGCGCCGCGAGCGGCGCCGGCGCGGCGGTGAAGATGCTGCTCGCGCGCGGCGCCGCGGTGAACGCCGCGGAGCCGGCGGAGCATCAGACGGCACTCATGTGGGCCGCCGCCGAACGGCACGCCGATGTCGTGGGAGCGCTCATCGAGGCGGGCGCGGATCTCCGCGCCCGCACGAAGAAGGGGTTCACCGCGCTTCATTTCGCGGCGCGCGAGGGCGACATCGAGAGCGTGACGCGGCTCGTGTCCGCCGGCGTCGACGTCAACGTCCGCTCGCAGCCCGATTCGCCCGCCAAAGGTCGCGGCATCGCGTATCAGTCCACGCTCTCGGACGGCAGCACGCCGCTGCTCGTGGCGACGGTTCGTGGCCACGTGCCATTGGCGATTTACCTGCTCGATCACGGCGCCCAGCCCGATGCCGGCGATGCGGGCTTCACCGCGTTGCACTGGGCGTCGGGGACCTGGGAAGGCAACGTCTCGAATCCGGTCTACGGGTTCAGCGATCCGATGAGCGGCATTCCAAACCGTCAGGCAAAGCTGCAGTTGATCGAGGCGCTACTCGCGCACGGGGCCAACCCGAATGCGCGCATGACGAAGCGCCCCTTCGTCGGCGGCGGCTACGAAGACGCGGCCGGCGCCACGCCCTTCCTGCTCGCCTGCGCGGCGGCCGACGTCGAGATCATGCAGCTGCTGCTGTCGGCGGGCGCGGATCGCACCCTCGTGACGGACACGAAGGCGACAGCGGTGATGGTGGTGGCGGGGCTGAATCGCAGCGTGGGGGAGAGCGCGCTGCAGGAGTCGCAGGTGCTCGCCGCCGCGAAGCTGCTGTTCGATCTCGGCCTGGATGCGCGCGGCGAAACGACCGAAGGCGAGAACGCGCTCCTCGGCGCCGCGTATCGTGGCTGGAACACGCTGCTTCTTCAGTTGATCGAGAAGGGGGCCAACGTGAACGCCGTGAGCAAGGCGGGGATCACGCCGTGGCTCGCGGCGTCGGGCTACGGCGATCGCCTTGGCGGCGTGCTCTACAACACCGAGGGCGCGAAGATCCTGCTCGACCACGGTGCCGATCCGAAGTTGGGAAAACCGTGTCAGGCGCAAGTGAAGTGCAAGTAGCCGCCCGATGACCCTGCGCAGGCTCGTCACCGCGAGCGCCGGGGTCGCGTGGCTGGCGGCGCTGTCGGCCGGCACCACCGGGACGGTGCGCGCGCAGGTAGCCGCCGCGCCCGCGACGCCAGCCGCGGCTCTCGTCACGACGTATTGCGCCGGCTGTCACAACGACCGCGCGAAGGTGGGCGGCTTCTCGCTCGCGTCGGCAGACTCGGCACAGGTCGGGCGGTCGGCGGACGTCTGGGAAAAGGTGGTCGTGAAGCTGCGGAGCCGCTCGATGCCGCCGGCCGGCATGCGTCGCCCCGACAACGCCACTTACGACTCCGTGTCGAACTGGCTCGAACAGGAACTGGATCGCGCAGCCGCGGCGCAGCCAAATCCGGGGCGCCCTGCTGACCTCCACCGGCTGAATCGCGGCGAGTACGCCAACGCGATTCGCGATCTGCTCGGCATCGACGTCGACGCCGCGGCGCTGCTGCCGCCCGACACGCAGGCGTTCGGCTTCGACACGAACGCCGACGCGCTCTCGATGGAGCCGGCCCTCCTCGATCGCTATCTCGCGGCGGCGGCCACCATCGCGCGCCTGGCCGTCGGCGATCCGTCGGTGCGGCCGTCGGTGCAGCGCTACACAGCGGTGAAGGGGAACGCCAACGAGCAGACGTGGCAGTGGCAGACCGATCGGCTGAGCGAGGACTTTCCGCTGGGATCGCGCGGCGGCATCGCGGCGCGTCACTACTTCCCGGTGGATGGCGAGTACGACTTGCGCGTGCGGTTGGCGCGCACCTATGCCGACGTCATCCGCGGCCTGCAGACGCCAAGCGACATCGAGGTGCGCGTGGACGGCGCGCGCGTGGCGACGTTCAAAGTCGGTGGGACGCCGGCGGAAAGCCAGGACGCCGACGAACCGCTGCATGTCCGCGTGCCGGTGAAAGCCGGTTCGCGCCAGGTGGTCGCCACCATTCTGAAGACAGACAGTGCGCGTCCGGAAGGACTTGGCCCCGACCGCATCCCGATCTGGAACCGTGACGGCGACGTGCCCTCGTTTCCGCTCGGCATCTCGTCGCTGCTCGTCGGCGGACCGTACAACGGACGAGTGCCCGCGGCATCTCCCAGCCGTCAACGCGTCTTTGTCTGCCAACCAGCGGCGCGCGCCAACGAGAGCGAGTGTGCGACCCGCATCGTGACGGGGTTGGCGCGACGCGCGTATCGCCGTCCGGTGACGACGGGCGATGTGCAGACCCTGATGACGTTCTTCGACAGCGCGCGCGGCGCCGGCGCGAGCTTCGACGACGGCATCCGTGCGTCGCTCGAGCGGCTGCTCGTCAGCCCCGACTTCCTGTTCCGCATCGAAGCGGATCCCCGCGGCGTCGAGCCAGGGGCCATGTATCCGCTGTCGGACGTCGAGCTCGCGTCGCGTCTGTCGTTCTTCCTCTGGAGCAGCGCCCCCGACGACGAGCT
>Ga0105238_10002888_pt1 | contig 17166 bp, 17 predicted proteins | sample KBSC34metaG_FD_81526 | JGI IMG/M metagenome (GOLD analysis project Ga0105238, IMG submission 81526) | Corn rhizosphere microbial communities from Kellogg Biological Station, Michigan, USA - KBS C3-4 metaG | ecosystem: Host-associated > Plants > Roots > Rhizosphere > Soil | place: Michigan, USA... | reverse complement strand
TTGGTGATCATGGCGATTCTGGAGTTGTAATTGCAGTTGCTGACTATATCGCGAGAATGGTCAGCTAAGTCCCTCAAGATGGCTTTTTCGTTTTGGTCAACTCGCGCTTGAGGTAAGCCTTCGCGATTTTCCATTCGCGTTCCACAGTGGCGTGCGAGATCCCCATCACTTCTGCAGTTTCTTTTATCGTGAGACCGCCAAAGAATCGCAACTCAACAATACGCGCCTGGTCCGCATCGATTTCTGCGAGTCCGTTTAGAATATCGTGCAGCGCCAGCAGGTCGGCGTCGGGCTCGTCACCAAAGGCCCGGACGTTTCTCAGAGACACACAATAGCGATCGCCGCCGCGCTTCTCAGCGTTTTTCGCCCGGGCATAATCGACGAGAATGCGTCGCATAAGTTGCGCGGCGACGCCGAAAAACTGGGCCCGGTTTTGCCAGGTCATGCTGTTCTGTTCATAAAATCTCAGGAAAAGCTCATTTACGAGGGCGGTTGGTTGTAAGGTGTGCTCGCGGCGTTCGCGGCGCAGGTAGGTCGTGGCGATCCGGTGGAGCTCGGGATAAACGAGCCGGACCAGCTCGTCACGCGCGTTTTCCTCACCATTGCTCCATCTTTCGAGTAATTGAGTGATACCGTCGGACGAGGTACTCGCCATTCGCTTATCTCTTTCTATTGGGCGAAAAACCATATCGGGAGTTGTGAGTGGGCGGTTTGCAAGGCGCCCGTTGGCTGCTGATTTTAACACCGGAAAAAATTTGAGGGAATGTCGCAGCGGAATCCGCGTTCTAATGAAACAGGAGAAAGGGGAGACTTGTTCAGGAGTTTCGAACGGTCTTTCCAGGTGGTTTCTCACCCCGCCCGCAAGAAAACAAAGCGGCTGGAGCAGTGTTAATCTCCCGCTCGGGCCGCTTTGTTTTCAATGTCAGTTCATAGCCCGCGATAGCAGACGGAAACATAAGCCCGCGATAGCGGGCTCACACGCTCTCTTGTTTCGTGATCCTGGGGCTTGCGCCCCAGGCATTATGCTGTCGCCCGCTATCGCGGGCTTTCAAAGCGCGGCTGATGCGGGCTGTAAAAAGCGTGATGCTATCGCGGTCTCAAAGTATGCTTGTATGATATGCGCGCCGTGAAGCGCGTGATCGCCACCTCCTTGTTCGTTCTCATTTCCTGCGCGCAACTCCGCGCCGAACAACTCCCTGTTCGAACTTACACCACCGCTGACGGACTGCCGCGTGATCGCGTGTACAAGATTGTTCCCGATCCACGTGGCTTTCTATGGTTCTGCACTTACGACGGGTTGTCGCGTTTTGATGGTTACGAGTTCGTAAACTACAGCGTCGCGCAGGGGCTTCCGCATCGCGTGGTCTTCGATCTCCTCATCACGCGCAATGGTGATTACTGAGTTGCGACATCCGCTGGCGTGGCCCGCTTCAATCCGCTCGCATCCGGTTCAGAGTCGAAGTTCAAAACTTACGTTCCGACAGGTCGACCTGACGCGGAAGTGATCACCGATCTTTATGAAGACAGCTCCGGAACAATCTGGGTGGGCACCGGCAACGGCTTTCACAAGCTGGTCCAAAACGGTGGGGATTGGCGGGTCGAGTATGTCAGTCTCGGTGAGGACACACACGAGCAGTTAGACATCACGACAGTCGTCGAAGATTCACCGGGAGTTTTATGGATTGGTGCGGAGCAGGGACTCTTCCGTCGTTTCAATGACGGCAAAGCCGAACGGTTCTCAACCAAAGACGGCTTGCCGCACCCACACGTGCGCGACATCCTGCGCGATCCAGACGGTACTGTGTGGATTGCAACCGGACTCGGTCTTTGCCGTCTTAAGACGAACGCGCGCATGGGCCAACCAATTGTGGAGCGTGTTTACAATAAAAAGGATGGCTTGCTCAACGAAGGCATCTTCTCCCTCTTTCGAACGTCGAGCGGTTTGTTGTGGATCTCGACGATGACGGGTATTTCGCAGTTTTCTCCTGATCCTTTGCCGGGCGGCGGACACTTCATTAATTACACTCGCGACCACGGGCTCAGCGACGCCGGTGTCCGAACGATCGCCGAAGACCACGATGGAAACCTTTGGCTTGGCAGCGAGAGTGGCGGCGCAATGAAGATCACGCGTCGGGGTTTTACCTCCTATTCCGAGGTCGATGGTCTGGAGCACGGGCGCATTGCTGCGTTGGGTGAAGATCGCAACGGCGAGTTGTTTGTGGTTACTGGCTCGCTGAAGTCACCGGCATTTCATATTCACCGCTTCGACGGGCGACGTTTCGAAAACATTCGCGTGAATCTGCCCGCCGGCGTGGTTCCCACGTGGGGCTGGAATCAACTGTTTGTCCACGATCGATCGCTGCAGTGGTGGGTGCCGTCAACGAGCGGCCTCTTTCAGTTTCCACCTACACGCTCACTCGACGAGTTTGCGAGAGCACGACCAGCGAAAGCTTACACGTCGCAGAATGGTCTCAGCGGTAATGAGCCGTTTCGATTGTACGAAGACTCGCGTGGCGATATCTGGATCAGCATCATCAGCACTCCTTCAAACTCATACCTGAACAGGTTTGAGGCGGCAACAGGCAAGTTCTACCAGTATGCACAGGACGTGGCGATGCGCGCCGACAGTGCGCCGACTGCGTTTCAGGAAGATCGCAAAGGTGACCTTTGGATCGGATTCTACTGGGGCGGTCTTTCGCGTTATCGCAACGGCAAATTCGAGCCGTTCACGCCAGTAGTGAACCGGCGTCAGTTGCGTTCACGATCGTGCCGCCGGTTTGGCAGCGTTGGTGGTTTATCGGTCTAGTAGTTCTTGTGCTTGCAGGCGTGACTCACCTTATCTATCGCTATCATACGCGTCGTTTGATCGAGCTCGAGCGAGTTCGCACACGCATTGCGACTGATCTTCACGACGACATCGGTGCGAGCTTGTCGAAGATCGCCATACTCAGTGATGTCGCCGGCCAGGAGCTGTCGACGATGCGCGATTCGCCTGTCGCAGCTCCGTTGGCCCAGATAGCCGACACGTCGCGCGATTGCGTCGACGCCATGAGCGACATTGTTTGGGCAGTCAATCCGCAGCGCGATCACTTGAGCGATCTGACGCAGCGCATGCGTCGCTTCGCCGAAGATCTGCTCGACGCAAAGAACATCGACTTCACGATTCGTTCATCACTGGACGACAAAGACGTTCCTCTCGGCGCGGACCTTCGCCGCGAGGTGTACCTGATCTTCAAGGAATGTATCAACAATCTGGTCAAACACTCTGGCTGCACTGAAGCTGCGGTAGTCTTCAGCGTCGGTGGCCCATGGCTCGTAGTTTCGATCACCGACAATGGAAAGGGATTCGAACCGGCGTCGAATGGCAACGCGTCCGGCATGGGCGGTCATGGCCTGTCGAGTATGCAGCGACGCGCGAATGCGCTCGGCGGTAGTCTGGAGATTGACTCCGGCGCTAGCCGCGGAACTAACGTGACGCTGAAAGTGCCGATCCGGCAGGGAGCGAATTGGCGGCGTTGGCTACCCACCTACCCGAATGGGCGGTGACCGTGACGATCAACTTCGCTATTATCCAAGGTTCCGATGACTGAAACCCGCACCATCAAAATCGCGATCGTTGAAGACCAGCGCGAGATTCGTGAGGGTCTCGCGCGCCTCATCAACGCCACGCCGGGTCATCGCTGCACGGGTGTTTACGAGTCGATGGAAGAAGCACTCGATAAGATCCCGAGCAATCTTCCCGACCTTGTGCTTTCAGACATCGGCCTTCCGGGCATCGACGGCATCAGCGGCATCGCGATCCTGAAACAACGCTATCCCGATCTCCTGATCTTGATGCTGACTGTTTACGACGACAACGAGCGCATCTTCGACGCGCTTTGCGCAGGCGCATGCGGATACCTTTTAAAGAAGACACCGTGGGAAAAGGTGATCGAGGCTTTGCGGGAAGCCGTTGAAGGTGGCTCGCCGATGTCGCCGGAAGTCGCGCGTCGCGTGATCAACTTATTTCGCGAGATCAAGCCGCCGAAAGAAGCTGCATACGAACTCACGCCGCACGAAGTGCGCTTGCTGCGCATGCTGGTGGAAGGCCACAGCTACAAGACCGCAGCGGCCGAGCTGCACGTCTCTGTCAACACGATCAAATTCCACCTGCGCCACATCTACGACAAGTTACAAGTACACACCAAGTCAGAAGCAGTCGCTAAAGCCCTTCGCCACGGCCTCACAAGATGATTCAGATCCGCGCTAATCGTGCTTTTCGATCCATAAAATCCGCGTTAAGTATTTGAGGAGAGAATGACTATGACATTTCGGAGACGAGCAAAATCCATTTTCGCGATTACGTGTTTGCTGTTTGGTGTAGCGGTGAAGGCGCAGCAACACGACGACAAACAGGAGCTACGCACGAAACTCTTCAACCAGGTGCTAAGCGACTTCAAAGATGTGCGCGAGTGTCTGGAGCAGGAACAAGGTGGGTTGCGCAAGGCCCAGGAGGACATGAACGTCGAAGAGCACGACTTGAATCGTGACGGCGTGAGCGAGTACGAAGTCGAGCTGAGCGGACCGTGCACCTGCGGGATGGTCAATTGTTCGATCTACATCTACCGCAAAACCGGGCAGGGATTTGAGTCGCTTTTGGATGATGCTGCGGGATTTGGTGTCGAGCTGTTGAAGACGTCAACCAACGGTTATCGCGACTTGCTGGTCACTGCGCGGGATACCGCGGCTACGCAAGGTGAAATGACTTATAAGTTTGACGGCAAGCAGTATCGTGAAGCGAAGAACATGCTGGTTCAGGTCGAGACAGGAGAAACCAAACCCGCATCTCGACGCTTGCAGTTCAAACGCGGCGCCTCGGAGGCGACCGTACAAGGTAAGGTGTCAATCGCCCTGCCTGACACTTACCTTGTTGGCGCGCGGGCCGGGCAGACGATGACGATAAAACTCACGGCTCCACGCAAATCAGTGCGGTTTCTGTTGATGAGCCCGAGTACTCGTAGTCTTGTCGCTGACAACGCGCGCGATTGGACGGGCGTGCTGGCCGAGACGGGTGATTACACAATCCTCATCGACTCCGACGCCCGCAACAGTACGTATACGATGACAGTGAGCATCAAGTAAGTCCTGTAGGACCTATATCGGTATAATGGCTGAGCCATGTATTGTCCCAATTGCGGAAACAAAAACGCTGACGATCAAAACTTCTGCCGGTCCTGCGGGCTGGGGTTGGAGAAGATTGCGCTCTCGCTGACAGAGCAGCTTCCGACTGTAGCAGTCCAAAGCCTGCAGGAACGCAAAGAGAAGCTCGAGCGTCTGGGCGTGGCGTCGCTAAGTGTTTTCGGATTGGGTGTCTTCGGCTTCCTGCTTTACAACCTTTTCTCGAAGTTGTTGTTGAGTCAGGGGCTGCTCGTCGCTATCCTGGCTGTTCTCGGCGCAATCATCTTCATCGGCTCCGGTCTGGCCTCGGTAATCCTGTTTGCTAAAGCGAAGGAGTTGAAGGAAGCAGCAGGGAAGCGACAGCTCGAGCCACCTCAACAACCCACCTTCAGCATCACCGATCGAACAACAAATCTTCTGCCCGAGAAGAAAGATCCCAAATTATCGCATTAGATATTTGATGGGCTGGCAGATCTTGATGGCTTGACGAAAAGCAGTGTCGAATTTCTCACTTGTCTCTTTATTATCGAATGTGAACGTCACAGTCTCAGCTTTCCAAACTAGTAATTTCGATGGCTGCTTTGAATCGAATAGTGTGAGCGTGACGTCATCTTGTGATCGATTGCTTGTGAATTCGGTGCGCCAGGTTCCGAACAATTGAGCCTTCTGTGGATCAGAAGTATGACGAAACGGTTTCTGCCTTTTATGATACTGAGCCGATTGAGTGGAATAAATAACTGGGCAGTCCGCCGCTCGCCCTGTGCGGGGTCAGGTACGAGCTTGGAGTGGGAAATCAATTGGGCGTTATCGTTTTTCAGAACCGCACCACAATTCTCAATCTGGATGAACTTAAATCCTTCAGAATAAAAAAGGCTCAGGGCGGGGTAAGCCTCTTGTTATACAACCCCGAGATTTCATCTCTTAATTTCGGCAGGATTCGGATTCCAACCCGCGCCTGGCCCATGCCGTTCTTGTCGAGCCAGTTCATGACTTCAGTGATGTTGGGTTGCAGAGACAGATGGGGCGATGTGTTGCTGTTGTCCTGAGCGAAGGCGAAATGACAGAATAGTAATGCAAATGGAATTATCACTATCGCAAATAACGATTTATTGCGCATATCACTCATTTAGCCTCACCGAAAGTTTGTCTGCCAATTTCTGATCCAATGTGGTGAGGATATTGTATTCTTCACGAGCCATCTCCGGTTCGCCAGTCTCGACGTAAAGCAAGCCTAGTTCGTAGTGAGCGGCAGCCCAATCAGATTTGAGCTTTATAGCGTCCTGCATTGCCTGAATTGCTGAGTCCAGGTCTCCGCTGTTCTTTAGAGCTCGTCCAAGATTGTATTGTGTCAGTGCGTGTTTTGGTTGAAGCACTGCCGCCTGTCGATAATACTTAGCAGCCTCAGTCCAATTCTCCTTTACCTCGTATGCTTGTCCCAGGAGCCGTAATGTTTCAGCGTATTTAGGCCGCAGCGTATGTGCCTGAGTCAAGGCAGCGATTGCTTCATCAAACTTCTGCAATTTGATGCGAACATATCCCAACTCGTGAAAGGCATCGGCAAAATCGGAGCGTAACGTGGTCGCTTGTACATACGCGGCTTCGGCTTCCAAGAACTTTCTCGACTTGCTCAATGCCAAACCTTTATCGTAGGCAGATTTTGCTAGGGCCGCCGTCTGTTCAGGAGCCGGTGTTCCGGCTGCATCAGTTTTCTTTAATGGAGAAGGCGTTGCAGTGCTTGTGAAGTTCTGAGCTCGCCGTGAGGTGTTTGTGCGGAACAATGCGAGAGCCCAAATGGCTGCGATGAAAACGAGTACAAGTGGGACGAGGCTAAAAGCGGCAGTGCCAGCCGCGAGATCTGCCTCGGCCTGACCAAGATTCTTAGTTGCTATGTCGGCGGACTTGTGCAGGTTGATGTTAGTTGATTGAGCCTGGTCACTTAGCTGGCGAAGAACAGTAACACCACTGCGAAGTTCCTGCTCTAACTTTGCACGCCTGTTTTGTATCTCTATTTCAACATTCCGTTTGTCCTGAGCATCGACTCCGCGCCTGGAGTCAAAAACGAATTTCTGTTCAATTTGGGAACGCCATATGAGGAGTTTGGCTGTATACGTTGGTCCAAAACCAGGTACAGCTAAGACCGCATTCTGTGTGATATCGGCAGCCGTTTCCAGGCCGTACGAGCGCAGGGTTATCTGCCGCGCGTGTCCGATACCACTAATGCGTGCTTTGTCTATGCGATATCCATCAAGGAATCTCTCCAACTGACGCCGATAAACTTCTTTTTCCAACTGCTGAAGTTTGCGCTGTAGAACGGTCGGTAAATTTTGATATTCCGTCTTCGTGGTTTTCAGTTCAGCGAGTTTGGAGCTAAACCGCCGGCCGGCATCTTGAGCCGGTCGCCAGCGTTTTTGTATGTCTATCCACGCGTCTTCAGCATCCTTTTTTGCTCGTTGGAGTTCGAGCGTCGAGTCATTCTGGCCTGTGCGGGCGAACAAAACAGCACTAATTGCAGCAAGCAGAATCAGAAAAAATGTAGCACCCCCACCGAGGGGAACGGCAAACAGAACTATATAAACAGTGGCTAATGCAACCGTGCTTATATAAGAACGCAGACGACGAGCTCGCTGGATCTGTGTGGCTTTGGGTGATGGAGTAATACTAACTGAGCTTTTAACAGGCAAGGCGGAAAGAGGCGCCGGTTGTGGCACATTTTCGATCTGAGTCCAAATGGCAGCTATATTGAAGCCAGATGCCGTCGCGACGCCTGCCACGTAAATCGGGAAGAAGACCACAACGCCAGCATGGCTTTCAATCTTGCACCAGGGACACGAACTCAGAGTACTTAAGTATGAATGCCCGGAATTCTTAGCACATTGTTTTAAGTTTTTTCCCAGATCATCTAACGGATTAATCCATTCCGGCGCACGCGGGCGCGCACCGCTGGATAGGAAGGCACGTTCAAATAAATTGACGATCGGCGTAGAAACAGCTTCCAGTGGTAACGTTGCCGGTGGCTGCTTCATTTGCCGTGCGGTAGCGCCTGGGCCATAAGCAAAGCGGAATTCCTTGATTGCTCTTTCAAGGGGCATGTCTCCGCGCCCAAGAAATGCGCCCGAGAATGGATGTCGACCCATAAAGAGCAACTGAAAAATTATGACAGCTAACCCAAATGCGTCGTGATCCTGGGTCCGGACTACTCCTCTAAAGGAACGATCCTGAAGTTCAGGCGGAGTATGAGTAGGAACACCGACCTCACACAAAAACCTGTTTCCATTCGTCGATACCTGAAAGCTGTCACAATCAACGAGTCGAACTGTGGCACTTTTTGAAACTACGACGCCACCCTGATTAACATCGCCTATCACGTGTCCATGTTCGTGAATAACGCTGAAAGCACGTGCAACGTTACTGGCAGCTTGTATAAGAAATGGCCATCTCGCGTCAGGGTACTCGGCATGTCTGCTCTTGATGCCGTAGAGGACATGAATGTCCTGATGATCGACTACTTTGGGCATGACGAAGCCTTTAACAGGGCCGTCTTTTCGTTCGTGAAGAGTATCTATGGGCCAAGCCGAGAGCTTGAGCAGTCTCTCGGTTTTTAGCACGACCATTGCCGTGAGCTTGGCTGCTTTCTCCCGGGTCGTTGCGTTGTGGTAGATCTTTGCAACGAGGTCGCTTTGACTGCTCACCTCATGCACAGCCCCTTCGCCACCTTGCCCGAGCTTTCGCCCTAGAGAAATTGGCTTGCCATCACTGCTGTAAAGCTGCTGCGACATTCGTTTCTTCGGTAGGATTTATTTCAGATTCCGAGGAGATAGGTCTTCGCGTGGCGAGAATAAGAGTCTTATCGTCATCAGTGGCCTGATTGATTTTCTCGGATGCGAGGTAAGTGGCTAATGAAGCGGTGAATCTGTCCGCATCGTTTTCGGAAGCTGGACGTAGCCACGTGAAAACTGGACGAAAGAAAGGATTGTGTGTCGATTGCGTTTGATAATGAAGCGCGAGATTCTGTATTCCGTCTGTGAAGACAGCCACTTCATCAATACGACGAGGAACGTGGTCCAATTCGAGTTTGGTGTGGGCTTCCGGGTCAGTCGCAAAATAGGTTTCGTTCGCGTATTCACCTTTTTGAGGCCAGAATACGTAACAGTATTCATCCGGCTCTTCAGGTGATGGGACTACTATCGCGCCATCACCGATTTGTGCGAATACAGCACTCCGTTCACCAATAATCGCTGCAACCAGAGTACAGGCAAAATCACGTGCTCTTAGTTCCTCGTGTTCAGCTCTGATTGTCACTTCTCGTTGGAAACTCACCAGCCAGTTCGTGAGAAACTCCTTTGTGATCTCACTCAGATCACCCTCTGCGTCCGCTCCGAACAATGCCTCCATTTCCTGAATCAGAAGAGAGCAGGCCAGAGCCGATCCGTCCTCCGCACGTTTTGCACTACCGGCGCCATCCGAAGCCACTGCGACCAAGACCTCAGATCCGTCTTCAAGAGTGAATACACGACACACACTGTTGTCCTGACATGGCGTGCCAGTCAGGACATGTGATGTTCCCACCACCGAGGCGGAGATGTGCTTCCAGGCTGTCATTATGGTGTGGCCCATCCGTACGGAACTGGGTTCTGTGGAGGAACTGGGTCTCCGGGAGTCGACCGAGAAACAGAACTCAGCGAGTTGGAAAGCCAGAGGAAAAAATCACGAAATCGTAATCCCTTCAGTCTTACTGGTTCTCGAACCGAGATCTGCTTGAGAGTGTCCATGTTGGCGCCCTCGACAGCGACCGGGAAAAAGGAGAACGACTTACTGCTTTCTCCCGAACGGACTGCGGCCGCCGCTGCCTGCCAGTGATCCGTAGGAGCCCCATCGGTGATAAGGAAAATCCAGGGACGAAAATGCATAATGCCATTTTGTTTGTAGACAGCTTTCCGCTGAGTCAACATTTCCAGCCCCTGCTGGATTGCGGCCCCCATCGGCGTATCGCCACTGGCGACTAACGTTGGAGGTTGAAAGACATCGGCTGTTTGGAAGTCTGTTTCAACACGAACTGGACCAAAAGTTACGATCCCAAGTTCTACACGTTTGACTGCTAACGCATCGGCCATCAATTCATCTTTGAATTTGATTATGCCCTCGTTCAACTGCCTAATTGGTTCGCCATCCATTGATCCTGAGGTGTCGAGTAGTAACAAGCACGGACAACGCGGCTCTGGATTGTCTACTAATCCGGGATCTGGGAAAGGAACTTGATCTTGATAATCTGACATTTCTGCTTCTCCCTTGGTTTTGAGTTATTTCATAATTGGACTTATGTGATCGCTATGCTTTTTGGCAGCGGATTGGAAGAAGCCGCCGCATTCATCACGCACATCACATCTTTCACAATCGTCAAGATAAATATTCTTCCAGTCAGAAATCGACTTGCGTGCAAACGGCCAAAGCCGGCGGTCCAGCACACAGAGTTGATGATTATAGATTGAGGTATTCAAGCCTGACAGAAACAATGTTTGTGTGGCCTGTACCAATTCGTTCTGATAGTCATGAGGATCGATCCACACCGCCTCGAAATTGCGGTGAACAAAACCAAACATTTCCAACCCCATTAATGCTACATGAGCCGCGAACGGGAAATTGCGGGCAATGAATTCAGCGAGCATCGGTAAACGGCGATATGTCTGCTTGTGTATTACCACTCTGATCTCGACCGGAACGCCGTACCTCCCAAGGTTCTGAATTCCAAGCACAGTCTCCTCAAACGCTCCTCTGGCCTGGACTACATAGTCGTGCTCAGAATCCACATCCGAATAGAGCGGAATACCAAGCATGATGTCCGGGTGCTCAATCTCACCCAGCTTGCGTGCAAACTCACGGTAGTAGAAGAGTCTTCCATTAGTCAGTACATGAAGTGCGGTATTCGGAAGGCGGTCTTTGCAGTGCCTGATTAAGCGCAGGAAATCTTCCTTGAACAGCGTTGGTTCACCGCCTGTTATACCAAGTTCACGCGTTTCCGTATCGATTAGATCTATCAGTCGAAAGTGTTCACTTAATCGATCGAAATCATTTACTTGCCTCGGAGGCTGCGAACACATAAGACAGAAACTGTTGCATTGATCCGTTGTCAACAAAAAGTTACTCGTAGAATTCTTTCGATAAAGAGTTCGTACGAATCCGTTTGGACTTACGGAGATAACGTCACCATCTGATAAGTAATCCAGACTCTTGGCTGAATGGATCAGTGGTGAGCGAGAGGGCCAACACGGAACCACATTTGACGACAGAAGGGCGAGATAGCCTGAGGTATCTGATGGTGGGTTGGGTTGTTTCCAAACGAGCACTGAATACGGCCGCAGATCTGTAGGTGCTTCCTCTGTAATAACTCTACCTATGATTGGTTGCTTTAGGCCGATCGCACAACCTATTCCGTAGAGTTTCACGCGACCTCCCTCAGGAATTCACTGGCGGGAACGTTGTGTACCCAGGCCCAGAAAATTTTGCGAATTGTTTCGTCGGAGTGATACAGGTTGAGAAGGTAATTGATTATAAAGAAGTTTTTCTTATGGAATTCACTCGTGGGTTGATGACCGATCATGTCTTTTTGGCTCGCGTAATGAAAGACTGGATCAGCTCCACAGTAAGATTGAAACGCACAATCAGCGCAGCCCGGCAGCGACTCGACACAAGACGACCTAACAATGCTGCGTATTAAATTGCCGCCAAAGATCTGTTCGTACGTATTGCTGTGAACATTTCCAAGCCGGAACTGTTCGTCACCCATCTCAGCCAACATCCGCGACTCATCAGACGCATAGATATCTCCATCATAGTTGTAAACAGCCGCGCCAATTCCCGCACCGGAGGGGGATTGAAGATCGACGTAACCAGTTGAAAATGGCGTGAGGATTCTAGTCAGCAGAATCTGTGCGTATGTTTCGACAAGATTGATTCCTTTACGGTTCAATTCAAGGATGTAATCGAGAGTGACTCGGTAAAATTCTAAAAACTCATCCATTGAATAGCCAATTCGGCTTTGAGTTTTTACAGCAAATCCGTACGGGCTCAAGTTACGCAGGAAGATCGATTCAAAGCCATGCCTGACGTACTCATCGACTATCTCACGTGGATGCTGCAAGCTGAGTTTTGTTGTGGTCATGATTGCGCTAACCCTTTCGAAACCAAGGCTCGCTCGACATTTGTTTAGACCATCTATAGTGAGTTGGTAACTATTGTTTCCAGGTCGAGGTCGATTTGGGTTGTGGATAAACTCCGGACCATCGAGTGAAGTCGAGACGACGACCCCGTGGTCACGCAGGAATTCCAGAATGTCTTCGGTGATCAATGCAAGGTTGGTAGTTACAACGAAATCGACACGTTTGCCGGATTCCTGCGCTCTCCTCTCCGCTTCCTGAACGATTTGCTTGATACGATTGAAGTTGAGAAGTGGCTCTCCACCCTGAAACTCAATCTTGATGCTCTCAGCGGGCGAGCGAAACACAAGGTCCAGGGCCTTACTTGCCGTTTCGGGACTCATGTCATACACGGCTCGGTCAGTACTCACACGCGAAACCTGGCAGTAATGACACGAGTGTTCACACCGTAAAGAAACGACAAAGATATGTAGTCTGGTAAATCCCGACAGGTGCGCTTTTTTAGTGCGATATTTCAGGGCCAGAAGCTCGAATGGAACAGTCGAATCTGAATCGAATAAAAAATGCTTACCTTTAAGATCCAGGTAAACGTCCGAATGGCGATCCAGCCGGAACGAGACTAATTCGTTGAAGTGCTCATTGGTTAGAAAAAGATGTTCTCCAACTTCATTGACCAGTAGCCGTTGAGTATCGCTGAACTGCATGAACCTGAACGGCAACAAACCGTATCGTCCGCGTGACTCAAAATATTCCCTTGGTTGAAATTCTATTTGGCCCATCTCTAGTCTCAGCAATCAAGCAGGAGGTCCCTTATTGAAACGGAAAGTAAGTAGTTTAGAAATTCGTTGGCGACAAGCTCATCATTAGCGGCTGGTGAGAGAGGAAGGATCTCAATTGAATAGCTCTTATTCTGTACAGGCCCGATAGCCACTGAACAGAAATCTGCGAAGGCTGTTACGGTTTCGTCCAGGCACCGGAGTGGGTAGATCATCGAGCTCAACGATATCTTCATATCGTAATCCCCTTTGGGTCATCGACGTAGCTACCTTCCGAGCACGTTCGATCGATGAGGTCTGCTTCAGCAAATGCCTGAGCGACGATCAGTTCACGAATTGTCATAGTTTCTGTGGCAATGTCCCGTCGCACTCGCTCATCAATAAGCGCATTTGAGAATTCACCAGCAATAATGTCGAGGTCAAGATCATGTTGTTTACCCGTGATACGTACTGTCACCACGGCTTCTTGTGTGGCAGGAGCGAGGAATAAATAACAGCGTTCGGTATATGCGTAACAAACGCGGAACACTGCTTCCAGCGAATAAATCCGGGTGTCAACTTCGAACGTCACACATTTATCCGAGACGTGTTTAAGCCAGGCCCTTCTTTCAGATGTATCTGCCATCATTATTGGTCCGTTTGATCTACAAAACGAAAGTTGTCAAAGATTGCGAATCCTGGAGATATTTCGCGATGATATGTTCCTGCACCTAAGTAGATGCGCACATTTGAAAGTGGAGAGTCTGGTGTGATCGTGCGTCTGATGGTCCACACCTGGCCATCAGCACTCGTTTCCCAGAGTAATTCATTGGACGAGGTGTCGTGTCGAAGTCTCCAAAAGCGATGTTGGGAGAAGCTGTACGGAATACTTGTTGACGACTTGCGCCCATAGATCTTTGATTGCATGAACAGTTTTCCGTCTTCGGAAACAAAGCCATACCAGTTGTCACTGTTCCAGCCGACAGCAAAGATGGTATCGGCAGTTCCATTGGTCACTTGCAAAACCTCGACGCGCGCCAAGGCGCCTGTCATATCGAATAACGACTTGGTCATTACGCCGTAGTAAGAGCGATCCATTAGATCGCTTCGGGGCTGAATCTGTAGCTTGCCATCCGATTGAACCACCTGTATCAGTGGATCAGTCCACATCATGCCGGCTGTTAAAGAGCCGAGTTCCCACTTTGTGTAAGACAACAATTTGTCATTGAAGTAATCGCTAAGAATTATCGCCGATTTACTGGATTTCGGGAGTGGCGAGACAGTGACAGGTGACGACGGTCGTGGATAGTCTACCGACGGAGTCGAAGAACCAGCAGACGAATAATGAGAACTATGGGAGGGAAGTGGAGATGAAGAGCTCGGATAGCTTGACGAGTAATGCGACGAGTGTGAGCTATGCGATGAATGTGAGCTGTGGGAACGATGTGAGCTGTGAGACCGATGCTGCGCCAGCATATTTGATAATGATTTGGTGGCTGACTTAAGTAAGTACTTGGCCGAGAACTTTGAGATTTGACTCTTGTGGATTGCCTCTCGCGGATCGGCCAGTAGCTTCGGTTCGGCTGCGGAAGGATTTGCAACAAGCGTCAACAAGCTGGCGCTCAGTGCGATTTTTTTCGAAGTGCTGACCAGACGCTCAAACGGACTGAGCAATCGATGCAGTTTCTTACTGAACTGTGGGAAGTCCATAAGTCTCCTTTGATTAAGTCGCCATATCTCTGAGGCGGCGAAGTGACTCGATCGTGAAATCTCATGAAAAAGGACAGTGGTTTCAGGAGGGCACGACGGATAGGTTTAAGTGTTCAAACTACAGTGAGAAGAGGCGTACTCAATCAGAGCAAAGCGAGCAGTGCCGCAATAGCAGCAATAACAACACTACCAATTAATCCAGCTATTACGATACCGACAAGTAGAAAAAACCATATACGTGAGAACCTCACAGGAACTTTCAAATTAAGTCTCTTCGGACTTAGTTTCTTTCGGTAATAAACCCCCTTTGTTCCGGCATTTAAGTAGGTGCCTCGCGGTCCTACTGATACGCTCAGTCCTTTAACACCGGTTGAAACACCAAGGCCAGACTTCGATAAATTCAAGCGAAGTGGACCCATTCTTATACTTTTGCGAAAAGAGAATCCGATAACGACCTCGCTTTAATACCTTTCGGATATGTACCGATTCTCCGGTCATGTAATGCATTAGCCATGCGAGCACGCGACACTCACGGCTGTTCTTGGTGAAAACGTCTAAAACCATCACGGTTTCATCAAAATTAAGGCTTTACTTGGGAGGTGCTTCCCCAGTCATTGCCGTCTTCAGCCATGACTTGGCAAAGCTCCAGTCGCGTTGAGCGGTTATTGAGGAAATGCCCATGAGTTCTGATATCTCGTCATAATTTAGGCCGATAAAAAATCGATATTCAACGACTGATAGCGTGCGTTCATCGATTTGGCCGAGCTTTGTCAATGCGTCTTCAAGCATGCGGATTTCGTGGACCTTCTTTGGGTCAGGTATGTCAATGTCATCTACATTGACGTGTTCCCCCTTCGGTCGTTTCTTCGCGTAGTCGATGAGTACCTGACGCATCCGTCTTGCAACTATCCCGTAGAAGTGTCTCCGATCGTCGAAACTGATGTTTTCCCGGATCAGTCGTATGAGCGCCTCATTCACGAGAGCGGTCGGTTGCAATATGTGTCCCGCTCTTTCAGTGTTCATGTAGCGCTTCGCAATCTTTCTCAACTCCTGATCGACCAGCGGCATCAGCTTGTCGAGCGCCTGCTTATCACCATTGCGCAAGGCTTGCAGAAGTTCAGTTATTTCGTGCATGCGATCGTCCAAATCGAGGTCCTCGCCGGAACCGCCCAAAGTAATGGAATCGCGGTCAAACCATTACATGGGAGGACGTCTTGGCACCGTGTTCTTCGGTTTGCTAAGTATTGTCACTATTACCATTGATGGATAGAGTGCGACCCGCAATCAGGGCCAAAGACACTACGCGAGTCTCAAATTCGCCGCCCGTTTCCTGCCTGGGGAGAGAATCGAATGAAGCCGCCAAACTGGGATCGTCTTCAGGAAATCTATCATTCAGCATTGAACCGGCCTTGCCCCGAGCGCGAAGCGTTTGTCGCGCGCGAATGTGCCGGCGACCTGGATCTGCAGGTGCAGGTTGAATCGCTCCTAAAAGCTGACGAATCGGAAAATATTCTGGAATCATCCGTCATTAAATTGGAGCCCGCGATGGATGACCTCGTGGGAAGGACCATTGCGGGACGCTATGTTGTTGAAAAGGCGCTTAGCCACGGCGGCATGAGCCGCGTTTATTTAGCTCACGATCAAAATCTCAATAACCAGGCTGTTGTCATAAAGGTTCTTTCCCGAGAACTGGCTCATCATGCGCATGTGCGGCAAAAGTTTGAAGATGAAGTAAAAGCCCTGTTGGAGCTCAAGCATTCCGGCAGCGTGGTCCGCGCGCTGGACAAGGGTAAATTGGTTGATGACAGACCTTTTATCGTGATGGAGTACATCGAGGGTGACACCTTGCGATCACACATTCCGCCCGAAGGAATGGATCTGAAACGTGCCGCATCGATTCTGAAGCAGATTGGTCAGGCACTCGATCACGTTCATTCGAAGGGCATTATTCACCGGGATCTCAAGCCGGAAAACATTCTGCTTACGCACGGCTCAAATGAAGTCGTGCTCGTCGATTTTGGCATTGCAAAGGTGCCAGGTTCCTTGACCACCACTCATACTACAATAGGAACCTTGCTGTACATGTCCCCAGAGCAGCTTAATGGTGAAGAAATTACGGCTGCCAGCGATATTTATTCAATGGCGGTAGTTGCATATGAGATGCTCACCGGGCGAAAACCCTTCAACACTACGTCAGCGGCGCAACTCGTGGGAATGCAGCGCGACGGAGTACGCGTAAGGCCTGTACACCTGCGGGAGAATCTACCGAGACGAGCCCAGACTATCTTGCTTCGCGCACTGGCATTCAACCCGAAGTCACGCCAACCAACCGCGAAGAGATTTTGTAATGAATTAGCGGATGCTCTCGTGGAAACGAGCGTCCCTTCAAACGA
>Ga0105238_10002887_pt1 | contig 17167 bp, 14 predicted proteins | sample KBSC34metaG_FD_81526 | JGI IMG/M metagenome (GOLD analysis project Ga0105238, IMG submission 81526) | Corn rhizosphere microbial communities from Kellogg Biological Station, Michigan, USA - KBS C3-4 metaG | ecosystem: Host-associated > Plants > Roots > Rhizosphere > Soil | place: Michigan, USA... | reverse complement strand
TTCTGCTGCGGCCCGCCCTGCCGGTCGGGGTGGTGCGCAGCGTGATCGGGCGCACCGACCTTCGCCTGCACCGCAAGATCATCGTGGTCGACGGGACGGTCGCCTGGACAGGCAGCATGAACCTCGTCGACCCCCGCTATTTCAAGCAGAACGCGGGCGTCGGCGAATGGGTGGATGCCATGGTCCGCGTCGAGGGGGCCGCCGTCCTCATGCTCGCCGCCACGATGATCGGCGATTGGGTGCTGGAGACCGGGGAATCCGCCAGCGATCTCGTGCGGGCTCTCTGCCTCGGGCAGATGAAGCCGCAGGGAAGCGCCGATGTCCAGGTCATCCCCTCGGGGCCGGCGGGAAGCAGCGACGGCCTGCTCCAGATGCTGCTCGGGCTGATCAATGCGGCGCGCAGCGAACTCATCCTCACCACGCCCTATCTGGTGCCGGACGATTCGATGCTGCGGGCGCTGCGAGGTGCCGCCGGCCGCGGCGTCAAGGTCACGCTCATCCTGCCGGAGAAGGTGGATTCTTTTCTCATCCGCCACGCCAGCCGATCCTACTACGACAGCCTCATGGATATGGGGGCCGAGATCCATCTCTATCGCGGCGGGCTGCTGCATACGAAATCGATCATGGTCGATGGCGTGATGTCCATGTTCGGCACGGTGAATCTCGACATGCGGAGCATCTGGCTCAATTACGAGGTCTCGCTCTTCGTCTATGACGATGCCTTCGCGGCGGAATTGCGGAGCTTGCAGCAGAGCTATATCGCGGACGCCGACCGCATCGATCCCGCCGCCTGGGCGGGTCGGCCCTTCGGCCGGCGCCTCCTGGAGAATGCGTTCCGGCTGGCGAGCCCGCTGCTGTAGTTGCCGCCGCCGGTCTAGCGCAGGAACAGCCAGAGGGTCAGGGCGGCGCCGATCACGATGATGGCCCCGCGCAGCAGCTTCTCCGGCGCGCGCAGCAGGAGCCAGCTGCCGGAGAATCCGCCCGCCACCGAGCCGACGGCCATGGCCAGGGCCGGGGGCCAATGGACATCGCCGGAGACGCAGAAGACCACGAAGGCCGCGGAATTCATCACCGTGGCGAGGAGATTCTTCGTGGTCGCCGCCATCCTGATGGTCTGCCCGGCCAGGGTCAGGGCCGCCAGCATGAGAAAGCCGATGCCGCCGCCGAAATAGCCGCCATAGACGGCGATGGCGCTCTGGATGGCGGCAAGGACCGCCGGGGACAGATGGGCATCCGCCGGCAGCCGCCGGCGGATCGGCTGGCCGAGGGCGAAGACCAAAGTGGCAAAGAGCACGAGCCAGGGGACCAGCCGGGCGAAGAAGGACGCCGGGGTGGCCAGGAGCAGCAAAGCCCCCGCCGTGCCGCCGGCGAGGCTGATGACGATCAGGGCCCGGAGAGTCAGTCCCTGCACGCCGCTGGCGGCGCGACGGCCGGACCAGCACATGGCGATCTGGCCGGGAAACAGCGCGACGGTCGAGGTGATATTGGCCGCCCGCGGATCGAGCCCGGCGAAGAGCAGGGCCGGAAAGGTGATGAAGGATCCGCCCCCCGCAAGCGCGTTCTGCATTCCGGCCCAGAACCCGGCCGCGCCCAGCAGGAGGAGAAGCATCATGGGGCGGACAATAGAGAGGAATCGAACGGGACGGAATTGCGAGCGAACCCGCTAAGGAAAAGCCTTCAGCTCCGGCGCAGCGCGACGATCTTGGGATCCGGCGCGTCGGTCGCGGGATAGAGGCTGCGGAGCGGGGCGGGGAGGCCGGATTCCCACTGCCGGAAATCGGCGATCATGCGCTGCTCCTCGGCCAGCGGCAGTTCGGCCATGGGCGGCAGAACCCGGCGCCAGGCGGGATTGCCTTCCGCCTCGGCGATCAGCGCCTTGACCGAGGGGATGAAGGGGCGGCGCGAGAGGATGTTGTCGCCGGCGATGATCAGCGGTACGAGCCGCCGGCGCTCGAAGGGCGTGCGCGCATCGAACAGGCCCCGCATCAGCCGCGGCATGACATTGCCGAGGCCGCAGATCGTGCCCCGCGCCCCGCTCGCCATGACCTGGGGGAGATGGATCTCGCTGCCCGTGAAGATCGACAGATGGGAGAAGCGCCGGAGCAGGCCTTCGGTGAAGTCGAGATCCCCGCCGCTGTCCTTCACGCCGGCGATGGCACGGGGGTAACGCTCCTCGAGCCGGCGGACCACCGCGGGGGTGATCGGCACGCCGCAAATATCGGGGAAGTGATAGAGGTAGAGGCCCATCTCCTCGCGCTCTATCCGGTCGATCACGCCGGCGTAGAAGCGGAAGGTGCCGTCCTCGGTGATGCCGCCGCGATAGACGCAAGGCGGCATGAGAAGCAGGCCGGCCACTTTCCGGTCGAGCGCATGACGCGAGAGGCGCAGGATGTCTGGAATCGCCAAGGCACCCACCGAGACGATGATGCGCGCCGGATCGAGCCCGCCCGCGATCACGCGCTCCAGCGCGGCCTGGCGGTCCTCGACCGCGAATTCCGCGCCTTCGCCCGTGGTGCCGAACAAGGTGATGCCGTCGCAGCCCGCCGCCAGCAGGCTGTTGCAGCGCGCCAGGAGCAGATCCGCATCCGGACGAAAATCGGGAGTCACGGGGGTGGTGACGGCCGTCAACAGGCAATCGGTTCTTGGAAGACCGTCCACGAGACTCTGCATCCCAGAAGAGGGAGCCTGATAATGGAGGGCGACCGTCGATTGTCAACAATTCCCTTGACGCTTATGGCAGCCGACGACAAGCATTGGTCGGGGATGTGCCGGAGGGGAAACCTCTCGCGCAAAACAACGGTCGCGCAACAGCAACCAAGGGGGAGGCTCTTATGAACAACAAGATCACGAATCTCGTCGGCAAGCCCATGGGCCGCCGGACGATCCTGGCCGGCGGCGCAGCCGTCCTGGCCGCGCCATTCTTCGCTCGCGCGAGCTGGGCGGATGCGAAGCCCTTCCGGATCTCGACCCCGGGTTCGCCGGAGGAGTGGCAGTCCAAGGCGCTCGAGGTCTTCAAGAAGGAGCTCGACGCGGCCGCACCGGGCCAGTTCGACGTCCAGATCCATTACAACGGCACGCTCTTCGCTCAGGGCACCGAGATCGAGGCGATGCAGCGCGGCAATCTGGAGGTGGGCATGGTCTCGCCCCAGGATATCGCCACGCTGATCCCGGAGTATTCGATCTTCACCACCGGTTATTTGATGCGCGATCCGAAGCATCTCGATGCCGTCTATGACGGCGACATCGGCAAGGAATATGACGCCAGGGTGGAGAAGGACGTCCAGATCCATATCGTGCGCAGCCAGTATCTGGGCACCCGTCATGTGCTGCTGCGCAAGGAGCGCGAGGTGAAGACGCCGGCTGATATGGCCGGGGTCAAGCTGCGCATGCCCGGTTCGGAAACCTGGCAGTTCCTGGGCAAGGCCCTGGGCGCCAATCCGACGCCGATGGCCTTCGAGGAAGTCTATCTCGCCATGCAGACCGGCACCGTCGACGGGCTGGAGAATCCGCTGCCCGACGCCGAGGCCGCCAAGTTCTACGAGGTCTCGAAGGAGGTCGTGCTGACGGGCCATATGGTCTCCAACACCTTCTTCGCCGTTGCCAAGGCTTATTGGGACGGGCTGTCCGCCGATCAGAAGGCGGCGATCGAGGCCGCCGAGGCGAAGGCCAAGGCCTTCAATGACGAAGGCGTGCTGAAGACCGAGGCGGATGCCAAGGGCTTCTTCGAAGGCAAGGGCGTCAAGGTGACGACGCCGGATGTCCAGGCCTTCCGCACCCAGGTCCTGAAGATGTTCTCGGAGTCCAAATTCGCCGCCAACTGGCCGAAAGGCTTGCTGGAGCGGATCAACCAGGCGGGGATGTAGGCGGACCTGTCACCCGCCCGCTGGGGGTCTCGCCCTTGCCGCTGCTTGCTCGATTGAGGCGAGGCGCCGAACTGCTGTCGGCCGCGCTGTTCGCGGCCATGTTCGGCGCCTTCGTCCTCCAGGTGGTGTCGCGCTACGTCTTCGACGATCCCATTTCCTGGACGATCGAAGTCTGCTCCATCACCTATGTCTGGATCGTCTTCTTCGCCAGCGGGACGATCGTGACGATGCGCCAGCATATCACCTTCGACATGCTCTATTCCGCGCTGAGCCCGCCGTGGAAGCGGGGCTTCTCCCTGTTCACTACGGCCTGCCTTCTGGCGCTCTTCGCGGTCTGCCTGCCGCAGATCCTGGACTATATCCGCTTCGTCTCGCGCAACCACACGCTGATCCTGAACATCCGGCTGGATCTGATCTATTCCTGCTTCGGAATCTTCATGATCGGCGCCATCGTCGGCGCCGCTATCCGCCTCTGGCGCCTGCTCGGCCGGGATTGGCGGAACGTCATCTGATGGCCCCGCTATGAGCTTCGCCGCCGCCCTGATGCTCGGCAGTTTCTTCCTGTGGGCTGCCATGGGCATGCCCATCGGCTTCTCCATGCTGGCCTCGGCCTTTCTCTATCTGCTGGTCAGCCATCAGGACATCGGGCTGGTGGCGTCCCAATCCCTGAACGGCCTCTTCCGCAGCTTCGTGCTGCTGGCCGTGCCGCTGTTCATCGTCGCCGCGGAGATCATGAACGCCGGCACCATCAGCGAGCGGCTGCTGAGCTTTGCCAGCCTGATCGTCGGGCGTATCCGCGGCGGGCTTGCCCATGTCACCGTCATCGCCAGCATGATCTTCTCCGGGATGAGCGGCAGCGCCATCGCCGATGCGGCGGGCCCCGGCAAGCTGATGATCGAGATGATGCTGAAGGAGGGCCGCTACAAGCCGGGCTTCGCCGGCGCGCTCGCCGCCGCGGCGGCGACCATCGGCCCCATCATCCCGCCGTCGATCCCCATGGTGCTCTATGCCATGGTGGCCAATACCTCGGTCGGCTATCTCTTCCTCGGCGGCTTCATGCCCGGCGTGCTGATGGGCGTGGCGCTGATGATCGTCATCGCCATCATCGCGCAGCGCGAGAACCTGCCCAAGGAGGCGCCGATCCAGGTCCGGCAGGTGCCGGGTATCCTCAAGGATTCGGTGCCGGCGCTGCTACTGCCGGTGATCCTGCTGGGGGGAATCTATTCCGGCATCGCCACCCCGACGGAGGCCGCCGCCGTGGCCGCGGCCTACGCCCTGCTGCTCTCCTGCGGGGTCTACCGGGCGCTGGGCTTCCGCCAGGTGACCGAGCTCTTCGTCGGCGCCTCGCGCTCGACGGCGGTCGTGGCCCTGGTGGTCGCCGGGGCGCTGCTGGTGAACTATGTCGTGGCGGCGGAGCAGATCCCCAATGAGATCGGCGGCTGGATCCAGTCGCTGCATGTCTCGCGCTTCGGCTTTTTGCTGATCATCAATGCGATGTTCCTGGTCCTGGGCTGCTTCCTCGATACGCTGCTCATGCTCCTGGTCATCGTGCCGATCGTCATGCCCTCGATCACCGGGCTCGGCATCGACAAGGTGCATTTCGGGGTGACGACCATCGTCAATCTGATGATCGGCATGATCACCCCGCCCTATAGCGAGCTGCTCTTCGTCGTCACCGGGATCACGGGCATCTCGCTGACCTCGATGTACCGATATATCTGGCCCTTCATCTTCGCCCTGGTGGTGGCGCTGTTCATCATGCTGGCGGTGCCGGATGTGGTGCTGTGGCTGCCGATCCAATTCGGCTATACCCCAGGCGAATAGCCGCGCCTCGATCTGAGCAAGGAGTACCCTCGTCATGCCGGCCATGAAGGAAAAATTCGCGGGCATCGACCGTTATCGCCATTTCATCAATGGCCAATGGACGGACTCCACCGCCAAGGAATGGATCGAGGTGGAGAATCCGGCGACCGGCGAGATCATCGCCACCGTGCCCAAGGGCACCGCCGACGATGCCGACCGCGCTCTGGTGGCCGCCGCCGCGGCCCAGCCGGGCTGGGAGGCGCTGCCGCCGGTCGAGCGGGGCAAGCTGCTGATCGCACTGGCCCGCCTCATCCTGGAGAACCGCGACCGCCTGGCGCGTCTGATCGTCGCCGAGCAGGGCAAGCCGCTGCAGGAGGCGCGGGGGGAGGTCGAGGGCACCGCCCTCTATCTCACCTATGCCGCCGAGGAGGCACGGCGCATCACCGGCGACATCATTCCCTCCGACAATCCCGATGAACAGGTCTGGATCGAGCGCGTGGCCCATGGCGTCGTGGTCGGGCTCACCGCCTGGAATTACCCCGCCGCATTGACGACCCGCAAGATGGGACCGGCGCTCCTGGCTGGAAACACCATCGTCATCAAATCGCATGAGGGCACGCCGCTCTCGGCCTTCGAGATCGCCCAGCTCTCGACCCAGGTGGGCTTCCCCCCGGGCGTCATCAATGTGGTGAGCGGGACGGGGGAGGGGTTGGGGGCCGCGCTGGTCAAGCATCCCATCCCGCGGCTCATCACCCTGACCGGCAGCGTGCGGGCGGGCAAGGAGATCTTCCGCAGCGCCGCCGACGATCTGAAGATCCTCCGGCTGGAGCTCGGCGGCAAGGCGCCCTTCATCGTCGCCGAGGATGCCGACATCGGCGCGGCGGTCAAAGCGGCGGTCGCCTCGCGCTTCGAGAATTGCGGCCAGATCTGCATCTGCAACGAGCGGATGTATATCCACGAGCGCATCGCGGACGAATTCACGGAGAAATTCGTGAAGGCGGTCTCGGCGCTCAAAGTGGGCGATCCCACCACCATGGTCGATATCGGCCCGAAGTTCAGCGCCGCCGAGCTCGACAAGGTCGAGCGCATGGTGAAGGCGGCGACGGCCGCCGGGGCCGAGATCCTGACCGGCGGCCAGCGGCTGACGGAAGGGGAGTTCGCCCGCGGCCATTGGTTCCAGCCGACGGTCATGACCGCCGTCGACAACCGCATGGCTATCATGCAGGACGAGGTCTTCGGCCCCGTCATCCCGCTGATGCAGGTCACGGATTTCGACGAAGGGCTGCGCCTGGCCAATGAATCCCGCTACGGCCTCTCGGCCTATGTCTTCACCAAGGATCTGCGCCGGCTCATGCGGCTGATCCGGGAGCTGAAGTTCGGCGAGATCTATGTGAACCGGCCCGGGGGCGATGCCGTCCATGCCCACCACGCGGGGCTCCGGCATAGCGGAATCGGCGGGGAAGATGGTAAATACGGCCTGGATGCCTATTTCCAGAAGAAGACCATTTACGTCAACTATGCCTGACGTAATCTGACCCCTCACGATCCAAGGCGAGCAACCCATGAACGACAGGCGCAACCAGCCCCCCGTGCTGCTGCTCAATCCGGCCGACCCCCTGGTGGTGGCCACCCGGGATCTGGCCGTGGGCGAGGCCGTCGGGCTGGGGGACATCACCCCCTCCGAGCCCATCGGCCGCGGCCATAAGCTCGCCATTAAGCCGATCGAGAGCGGGGCGCCGGTGCGCAAGCTGGGCCAGGTCATCGGCATTGCCACCAAGGAGATCGCCCCCGGCCAGCATATCCACGTCCATAACGTGGAGTTCCGCCCCAGCACCGCCGACCATGCCATCGGCGCCCATCGCAGCAATATGACGGTGCTGCCGGAGGATCAGGCGGCAACCTTCCAGGGCATCGTGCGGCCGGACGGATCGGTGGCGACCCGCAACTACATCGGCGTGCTCACCACGGTGAATTGCTCCGCCACGGCGGCGCGGATGATCTCGGATCATTTCCGCAATTCCAAGGACCTGGAAGCCTTTCCCAATGTCGACGGGGTGGTGGCGCTGACCCATAAGAGCGGCTGCGCCGGCGGGGTGGAGACCGAGGGCAATCATCTGCTGCGGCGCACCGTGGCGGGCTATGCCCGGCATCCCAATTTCGCGGGGGTGCTGATCATTGGCCTGGGCTGTGAGTCCAACCAACTCTCCGCTCTCGTCGTTGCCGAGGAGCTGGAGGTGGGCTCGCGGATCCAGACCCTGGTCATCCAGGAGACCGGCGGTACCCGCAAGACCGTCGAGGCGGGGATCGCCAAGATCAAGGAGATGCTGCCCGCCGCCAATGCGGTGAAGCGCCAGAAGGTGCCGGCGCGCCATCTGATCCTGGGGCTGCAATGCGGCGGCTCCGACGGCTTCTCGGCCATCACGGCCAATCCGGCCCTGGGCGTCGCCGCCGACCTGCTGGTGCGCAACGGCGGGACCTCGATCCTGAGCGAGACGCCCGAGATCTACGGCGCCGAGCATATGCTGCTGGGCCGCGCCGTCAGCGACGAGGTCGGCCATAAGCTGCTCGACCTGCTGCGCTGGTGGGAGGATTACGCCGCCAAGGACGGCGAGACCCTGGACAACAATCCCTCGCCGGGCAACAAGGCCGGCGGACTCACCACCATCCTGGAGAAATCCCTGGGGGCGGCGGCCAAAGGCGGCAATAGCAATCTGGTCGAGGTCTACCGCTACGCCGAGCCGGTCACCAAATCCGGCTTCGTGTTCATGGATACGCCCGGCTACGACCCCGTCTCGGTGACGGGGCAGGTGGCCGGCGGGGCCAATATGATCTGCTTCACCACGGGCCGCGGCTCCTGCTTCGGCTGCAAGCCCGCGCCCAGCCTAAAGCTCGCCACCAATACGCCCATGTACAACCGCATGGCCGAGGACATGGACATCAATTGCGGCGAGGTCCTCGACGGGGCGGCCAGCGTGGAGGAGATGGGCGAGCGGATCTTCAAGCTGATCCTGGAGACGGCCTCCGGCCAGCGCTCCAAGAGCGAGCTCCTGGGCTACGGCGAGGATGAGTTCGCCCCCTGGCATCTCGGCGCGACGCTGTAGCAGGCCTTCTCCCGCCCCTCGGCAGGCGATCGGTTCAGACGTACTCGAGCTTGAGCACCCGGGCGGTATCGGCGCGGGTCTTGTAGCAGGCATCGGCATCAACGGCGAGGTCGATGCCGTAGGTCGGATAGAGGCGACGGAGTGCGGGCAACCAGCCGTCCTCCGTCAGCTTCTGGGCAAAGCAAAGCCGCAGGACCTCCGTCGCGATGAACGCAGCCGTCGAGGCGCCGGGAGAGGCGCCGAGAAGCGCCACGAGCGATTTGTCGGCAGCCGGCACGAGCTCGGTTCCGAACTCGAGATAGCCGCCCTCATCCTTGTCGGGCTTGATGATCTGGACGCGCTGCCCCGCGACCGCCTCCCGCCACTCGTTGCGGGTCGCCTTGGGATAGAACTGCGTGAGGGCTGCGAACTGGTGGCTGGAGCTCTGAAGCACCTGGCCGATCAGATACTCGGTCAGCTTCACGTTGTCGCGCGCGACATCGAGCAGGGGAACGATGTTGTCATAGGTGATCGATTTGAAGAGGTCGGTCAGCGAGCCCTGCTTGAGGAATTTGGTCGAGAAGCCGGCATAGGGGCCGAACAGCAGAGAGGTCTTGCCACCGATGACGCGGGTGTCGAGATGGGGCACCGACATGGGCGGCGATCCGGCCGAGGCCTTGCCATAGACCTTGGCATGGTGCTGCCGGGTGACCGAATCGTCGTCGCAGCGCAGCCAGATGCCGCTCACCGGGAAGCCGCCATAGCCCCGACCCTCCGGTATGCCGGAAGCCTGCAGGAGCTCCAGCGCCGCACCCCCGCCGCCGATGAAGACAAAGCCGGCCGACACGCTCTCGCGCTTGCCGCTATAGGTGTCCTCGATGGTCACCCGCCAGCGACCGCCGCTCTCCCGATCGAGCGCGACGACCTTGCTGTTGTAGCTGACATCGAACCCCGACTTGTGGGACAGGGCGGCCACCAGCAGATGGGTCAGTGCGCCGTAGTCCACGTCGCTGCCGGAGACGATTCGCGTGGCGGCGACGGGTTGGCTCGGGTCGCGCCCGTCGATGATGAGCGGCGCCCATTCGGCGATCTTGGCGCGATCCTCGGTATATTCCATCCCCCGGTAGCAATGGTGAGCGGACATTTCGCGGTAGCGAGCCCTAAGGAAGGCGATGTTCTCCTCCCCCCAGACGAAGCTCATATGCGGGCAGGGATGAATGAAGGCGCGCGGATCGGGAATGTCACCCTTCCCGACGAGATAGCTCCACAGCTGGCGAGACAAATCGAACTCGGTGTTGACCACCAGGGCCTTCGAAATATCGACCGTTCCGTCCGGGCGCTGCGGCGTGTAGTTCAGCTCGCAATTTGCCGCATGGCCGGTCCCGGCATTGTTCCACGCGGCGGAGCTTTCCTGCGCGCAGTCCTTGAGCGTCTCGAACATGGTGATCGTAAGCGAGGGCTCGAGCTCCTTGAGGACGGTGCCGAGGGTGGCGCTCATGATGCCGGCGCCGATCAGGACCACATCGGGATTTTCGTTGCGTGTCGGCATGCTATGCGCTCCCGCGAACCAGAGTTTCTGTGAACCGACGATCTAGGAAGCGCTGGCGCTTCCCATCGATGTGGGATGTCGTGGCTGGCATTCGATCTTCATGCATTCTCGACGGAATCGCCATCGCCCTCTTCGCCGCAATGCCATAAGGGCGTGCGGAAGCGATAAAACCGGGCGGGCGGAAAAACGAGGCGGGCCCGCCCGTGCCAGCAGGACGAACACCCCGCTGCCAAACGCCGGGCTCTGGTCGGATAGGTTGACGGGTGTATAGCACGACAATATCATTCTCTCCAACAAGTGGGGCCGGGACATCGGCCTTCTCGAGGTTCGGTCTGGGAGCGTCCATGGGAGTCGCGGAGATCAAGCCGACAGGTGAGCTGCTGTCCTGGCCTATCCGGCGGCGGAAACTGTCGGATGAGGCTGCGCTACGCCTCGAGGCGATGATCCGCGACGGCACCTTCCCCTCGGGCAGCCTGCTCCCGCCGGAACGCGAGCTGATGAAGGTCTTCGGCGTCGGCCGGGCATCGATCCGGGAGGCGCTCTATGCGCTGAACCGCATGGGACTGGTCCTGCTGCGCAACGGCGAGCGTCCCCTGGTGACCACGCCCACGCCCGAGACCCTGATCACCGAGCTCTCCGGCTCGGCCCGCCATTTCCTCTCGCAGCCCGACGGCGCCGTCTTCTTCCAGGAGGCCCGCGCGCTGTTCGAGGTCGGGATCGCCCGGCTGGCCGCCCAGCGCGCCACCGACGAGGATGTCGAGCGCCTGCGCCAGGCTCTCCAGGCCAATATGGCGGCCCGCGGCGATCTCGGCCATTTCGAGCGCACGGATGTGGCCTTCCACTACGTGCTCGCGACCATCGCCAAGAACCCGATCTTCACCGCGGTGCATGATGCGCTGGTGGAATGGCTCACCAGCCAGCGGACCATGTCCCTGGGGATGCCGGGGGCGGAGGAGGGAGCGAGCAATTCGCACCGGCGCATCTACGAGGCCGTGGCGGCGCATGACCCGGAAGCGGCGGCGCGCGCCATGGACGACCACCTCAGAGATGTCGCTGCGCTCATCCAGCAATCGAAGGAGGATAAAGCCAGTGCCGCTGGTCATCTACGTTGACTTCACGGTCAAGCAAGGGGCCGTGGAGCGTTTCCGCGAGCTGATTCTCGCCAATGCCCGGCAGTCCCTGCGGGACGAGCCGGGTTGCCGGCGATTCGACGTCCTCCTCAGTGCGGAGGAGCCGCGTCGCATCGTGCTTTACGAGATCTATGAGGATGCGGCGGCCTTCGATTTCCATGTCACGACGCCGCATTACAAGGTCTTCGCGGCCGCGGCCGAAGGCCTGCTCGAGACGCGCTCGGTCCAGAGGCTCACTTTCCTTGATGACGGCCTCAACACCGATGCCGAGCGCAAGACCGCCCCGACACGCGGGTAATTGAAAGGGGAGCTTATCGACCGACGACAGCCAGCAACGACCCCCGGACCATTCAAACAAGCGCCGGCGGGCTCATATGGGAGGACATCAAATGGACGAGCGTGAACGACGCGATTTCGACGCCGGCCTTCGTGAGGAGGTCGACTCCTGGCTCCGGGGAGATACCTCTCGCCGCAGCTTCCTGACCCGCCTGGTGCTGATGGGCGGTGCCGCCATGGTGCCGGGCTTCGGCTTTACCGCCGGCAGCGCCTGGGCCGATGCGGTCGATCTCTCGAAAGTGGAGCTCGCCGATCCCACCACCGCCCTGGGCAAGGCCCAGGCCGCCGCGGTGCAGGCCTCCACCGTCAGCCCGACTGACAGCTCGGCCTATCGCGCCGTGCAGGCCGCGCAGAAGTACAAGGGCGCCACGCTCAATATGACTTACGAAGCCGGGCTGCAGGCGCTCGAGCCCAAGAATTTCTCCGGGCCGCTCTGGCAGGCGCTGACGGGCATGAACTACAACGTCGTCGAGCTGCCGCATCCCGATCAGTATTCGAAGCCGATCGCGGAGCATATCGCGGATTCCGGCGCCTATGACATCCTCGATATCGAACCGGCCTGGATACCGTCGCTGGCCAATGGCGGGGTGATTATCCCGATCGACGACTACGTCGAAAAATACATGAACAAGGCGGATCTGGAGGATTATCACCCGCTCTACAAGTCCATGCCCACCTACAAGGGCAAGCGTTGGGGCTTCTTCGACGACGGCGACATGTTCGCCCTCTACTACCGGAAGGACATCTTCGAGGATCCGAAGCTGATGGCCGCCTATCAGGCCAAGTTCGGCAAGCCCCTGGCGGTGCCCACGACCTGGGACGACTATGCCCAGACCGCCCAGTTCATCACCGATCAGCTCGCCCCCAACGTCTATGGCGCGGCGCATTTCCGCAAGTTCGGCAGCCCGGGCAATCAATACAGCTTCCTGCAGGAATACCGGGCCAACGGCGGCAAATTCTTCGACGAAAGCACCTTCGCCGCCCTCATCGCGGGGCCCGAGGGCGTCACGACCATGCAGCAGATGATCGCTCAGAACAAAGCCTCCATCCCCGGCAACAACGACCTCGACGCCGTCGCCGCCTGGGTCGCCTGGCTCCAGGGCAAGGTGGCGATGCTGTTCTCCTGGCCGCCGACCGGCCGCATGAGCGAGAACTACTCGCAGCGCGCCAAGGCGATCAATTTCGTGCCGAAGTCGGAGATCGTGGGCAAGTCGGGCTATGCGCCGGTGCCGGGCGGCAACGGCGAGCATGCCACGGGCTATGCCAAGGCGATCGCCGCGGGGTCGAACAACGAGGAGGCCGCCTATCTCTTCGCCCAATGGGCGACCTCGCCGCAGCTCTCGCTGGTCCGCGTCATGCTGCCCTATACGCTGCGCGATCCCTATCGCATCGCCCATTACACCTCGCCGCTCTATCGCGATCTCTGGCCGTCGGCGAAGGACTATCTGATCAATCTCTGCAACGCCGCCAATGGCGGGGTGATCGATATCTTCATGCCGGGCTGGCAGGACTTCGCCCTGTCGCTCGACCGCATGTGCACCTCGGTCTGGGGTGGCGAGGATCCGCAGACCGCCCTCAAGAAGGCAGCGGCGGAGTGGGACGCCACCAACCAGCGCCTCGGCATCGACGTGCAGAAGGCGGCCTATGAGCAGTTCAAGAAGCTCCCGGGCTCCTATGCCGACAACACCATCGAGAAGCTCGGGCAGGCGGTGAAGCTGGACTAGCAGGTTCCTGAAGCCCTCTCCCGCGCTTTGAAGCGGGAGAGGGATGGGAAGGTGAGGGAGGTGCAAGCGCGATCTCGCTTGAACAGCCCTCACCGGCCGCCTTCACTTCGCTACGGCGGCCACCCTCTCCCGCGTCGAAGCGCGGTAGAGGAAGTAGACGCGGGGGAGGGAGGCAAGCTTGGGTGAGATGAACCGGCCATGACGCAGAGTCTCGGCACATCCAGCATGGCAGCGGCACGCCCGCACTGGCGGCACTCGACGCTCTCCAATTTCGTCGAGCGGCACTTCAAATGGCTGATCGTCATGCCGGCGGTGCTGCTGATCCTGGTCCTGTCGATCTATCCGCTGCTCTTCTCGATGTGGGTCAATTTCGTCAATTACGATTTCGAGATTCCCGGCCACGCCTTCGTCGGCTTGCAAAACTTCACCACCGTCATCGCCGATCCCAACGCGCAGTCGGCGCTGCTGCTCACCATCATCCTGTCGGTGGTCAATGTCGCGATCGAGTTCCTGCTCGGCCTCGTGCTGGCGCTCGCCATGGTGAAGACCTTCCGTGGCCGCGGGCTGGTGATGGCGATTCTGATCATCCCGCTGTTCATCAGCCCGGTGATCGTCGGCCAGTCCTGGGCGCTTTTCCTGCAGCGGCCCTTCGGTCCGGCCGACTATATCCTGAGCCAATTGCTGGGGCGGCCGGTGGAGATCAGCTGGCTGACCCAAAGCCCCTGGTACTACATCGCCATCGTCATCGCCGATGTCTGGCAGTGGACACCCTTCATGTTCGTCATCCTGCTGGCGGGGCTGGCGGCCATACCGGCGCATCTCTACGAGGCGGCAGAGCTCGACGGGGTCTCGACGACCCAGGCTTTCTTCTATGTGACGGTGCCGCAGCTGGCGCCCATAATCCTGCTGGCGATCACCTTCCGGCTACTGGATGCGGTCCGGCTCTTCGACGTGATCTTCATGATGACCGGCGGCGGGCCGGGGACCAAGACCTACACGGCCTCCTACTACCTCTATCAAGTCGGCTTCCAGCAGTTCCACCTTTCGGTGGCGACGGCGGGCAGCTGGATCTTCCTGATCCTGCTCTCCGTCGTGATCATGGTCCTGGTGCGGCGTCTGCTGCGGGCGGAGAACCGCTGATGGCGGGATCCTTGAAAGTGAGGCGGCGCGCCCGGCGAGGCAGGGGCAGCAGTGCGGTCCGCTTCGTCTTCCTGGCGCTGTTCGTTCTTTTCGTCCTGGTGCCGATCTATTGGATGGTCATCACCTCCATCAAGCCGACCAGCGACTATCTGACGGTGCCGCCGGTGTGGTTCCCGGCCGAGCCGACCATCGTCCACTACACCGCGGCGCTGTTCTCCTACCGCGGGCTGCAAGGTCTTATCAACAGCCTGATCGTGGCCTCCGCCGCAACGGTGCTCTCGACCCTGCTGGGCACGATGATGGCCTACGGCCTCGCCCGCTTCAACACGGGCGGGCATCACCTTGCCTTCTGGGTGCTGTCGCAGCGCTTCCTGCCGCCGGTCGCGATCATCCTGCCCATCTTCCTGCTGTTCCGGAGCTGGCATCTCTACGACACCCATATCGGGCTCATCCTCATCTACACCGTCATGACCCTGCCGCTGACGGTCTGGATGATGTACGCCTATTTCCGCCAGCTGCCGCGCTCGCTGGAGGAGGCGGCCCTGGTCGACGGCCTCAGCCGCTGGCAGGCGATGTGGATGATTGCGGTGCCCCTGGCGGCCCCGGGAATCGCCGCGGCGGCGGTCTTCGCCTTTATCTCGGTCTGGACCGAGTTCTTCTTCGCCTTGATCCTGACCAGCCGGCATGCCTTCACCTTGCCGACGGTGTTCCGCGCCTTCCTCGGTTTCCAGGGCGCCCAATATGGCGAGGCTTGCGCGCTGGCCACGACCTCGCTGGTGCCGTCCATCATCCTGGGCATGCTGGTTCAGCGCCACCTCGTGCGCGGGCTGACCCTGGGCGCGCTGCGCGGATGAAAGGGCGGTCGGAACTGCGAGAGATGAGGGGGACATCGCCATGGCCAATGTGAAGATCAGCGCGCTCCACAAGAGCTATGCCGGAGTGCAAGCGGTGCGCGGGATCGATCTCGACATTCCCGATGGCGAGTTCACGGTTCTGGTCGGGCCCTCCGGCTGCGGCAAGAGCACGCTGCTGCGCAGCATCGCCGGCCTGGAAGAGGTCGAGCAGGGGACGATCGAGATCGGGGGCGAGGTGGTGAACGACATGCGCCCGCGCGACCGCGATGTGGCCATGGTGTTCCAGGACTACGCGCTCTATCCCCATATGACGGTCTTCGGCAATATCAGCCTGTCCTTGCGCGCCCGCGGCACGCCCAAGCCGGAAATCGATGCCCGGGTGAAGCGGGCCGCCGAGATGCTGGGGATCACCCCGTTGCTCGGCCGCTATCCGCGCCAGCTTTCCGGCGGCCAGCGCCAGCGGGTGGCCATCGGCCGCGCCATCGTGCGCAACCCGCGCGTCTTCCTGTTCGACGAGCCGCTGTCCAATCTCGACGCCCAGCTTCGCGACGAGATGCGGGGCGAGATCAAGCGGCTGCATCAGGAGATTGCCACGACGATGATCTATGTCACCCATGACCAGATCGAGGCGATGACCCTGGCCGACCGCATCGTGCTCATGCGCGACGGGCGGATCGAGCAGCAGGGGGCGCCGCTCGATCTGTTCGAGCGCCCCGCGAGCCTCTTCGTCGCGGGGTTCCTCGGCTCGCCCAAGATGAATTTCCTGCAGGGCCGGCTGGCACGTTCCGGCAGCGCCGTTGCCATCGATCTCGGCGAAAGCGTGCCGCTGCTGGCGCTGCCGCCCGGCCGCTCGCTCAATGGGGCTGCGGATGGGGCGGCGGTCATTCTGGGCCTGCGGCCCGAACATGTCGGCCGCGCGGCCGGCGCCGCGCCGGCGGCAGGCAGCGCGCGGCTGGAGACGACCATCGAGCTGGTGCAGCCGACGGGCTCGCGCAGCTATGCGAGCTTCCGCCTGGGCGGGCAGCCCGTGTTGTCCGAATTCCAAGCCCATGACGTGGGCGGACCCGGTGAGCAGATCACGGTCGACATCAACCTTCCCCGCGCGACCATCTTCGATCCCGAGACGGGCCGCGCGCTGTGAACAGCAAGGCCGCCAACTCGATTCCGATCACCCAGCAACAGGAAACCACATGACTCAAGGTCTCAAGGAACTTGCCGGCAGCAGGGCCCCGAAATTCGGCCATTTCATCGTCGAGTTCGCCACACCCGGCATCGGGCATATCCTGAAATCCGCGGGCTGCGATTTCGTGCTCTTCGATCTCGAGCATTCCGGTTTCGGCTTCGAGACCGTGAAGAGCGCGCTGCGCTATTTCGAGGCGGCTGATCTGCCGGCGATCGTGCGCGTGCCCTCCAAGGAGTACCACCATATCGCGCGGGCGGCGGATATGGGGGCCGAGGGCGTCATGCTGCCCATGGTGAGCACCGCCGAGGAAGCGCGGCATATCGTCAATTGCTTGAAATATACACCCGACGGCGGGCGGGGCGTGGCGCTGCAAGTCGCCCATGACCGCTACCGGCCGGGCCCCGTCAAAGAGAAATTTGCCGCCGCCAACAAGCGCACCACCCTGTTCTGCCAGATCGAGACGGCGGAAGGGGTGAAGAACGCCGAGGCCATCGCCGCCACGCCC
>Ga0105238_10002886_pt1 | contig 17167 bp, 11 predicted proteins | sample KBSC34metaG_FD_81526 | JGI IMG/M metagenome (GOLD analysis project Ga0105238, IMG submission 81526) | Corn rhizosphere microbial communities from Kellogg Biological Station, Michigan, USA - KBS C3-4 metaG | ecosystem: Host-associated > Plants > Roots > Rhizosphere > Soil | place: Michigan, USA... | reverse complement strand
TGCGCGTTTGAAATTCACATTCGGAACGAAATCGGGATGTTCTGCTCGTTGCTTTTGAGACAACAGCCCTTCGATCGTCAGCATCTGGATTCTAGGATATTTTTGACCTGAATTGCCTTCGTAGAATCCACTCGATACGGCATCGCGATTCATTCCGGAAGTAGGTTCATTGAGCGAAATGAGAAATCCGAATTCCGCCTTCTCGCGCTCACGAACGTGATTCAGTGCTCTTACGTCGTCCGCTTTCAGATTTCCTCCTTTCACGCTGATCACGATTTTCTTGGCGTCCGGGTCTTTCAGGTCATGGAAGAATTTAAGGCCATCAATTCCACCGTCGGCTCCCTTCTTCTTTCCTTGAAATGGTTGAGCATCCACGAGCGATACGGCCCACCATTGGAATTGGTATTTGTCACGTTCTGCGAGATCGCGCGCGGCATCAATATCCTTTGGTGTTCCATGAACATCGAACATGCATGATTTTCCGAATGCATCCTTCAGCCGCCTTTCAATCAGCGAAATGGCAAGGTGCGTAATGTCGATTCCAATCCAGTCTCGGCCAAGTTTTTCGGCAGCATGGATAGCAGTGCCGCAACCACAAAACGGATCAAGAACGACCTGACTTCGATTACTGCTTGCCAGAAGAATTCTTTCCAGCAACGCGAGAGGTTTTTGGGTCGGATATCCAAGTCGCTCTTGTGCCTGAGAATTTATCGGAGGTATGTCATTCCACACAGTATCGATTGGCCTACCTTCCTGTTCGTCTAGATACCGCTTGAACTGAGGCACACCACCTGGCTTCGTCTGTATTACAAGTCCATCATCATACGCCTTTTGCATGCGATCCTTCGTCCATCTCCATACGCGCGTGACCCCCAAGAATTCATATGTCAGATTTGGACGGTCTTTGTTTGGGTTCAGCAGATTGTCTAGACGATAAATTCGTCCGTCCGCGTCGCGGTGACTATATTTGGAACCCGTTTTCGCGTCCAAATTATCCGGATCATACGGAACGTATGGACGATTAAACGTCACGTCGCCGCCATTGCCATAATAGAAAATGACATCATGATTGTTTGGATAACCACGAAACGAAAGCCCCTTGGCAATAGTTCGCCTCCACACAATCTCGCTGCGAAAATTTTCTTTCCCAAAAACGCCGTCGAGAACAATTTTCAAATAGTGAGACGCAGTTGGATCGCAGTGTAAATAAAGCGATCCTGTTGATCGCAAAACGCGTTTCAATTCCAGCAGACGAGTTGACATCATGACCAGATAGGCAGTCATGTCGTTGCGGCCCAAAAAGGCAACGAACGCATGCATCATTTCGGTAACGTTCGTGTTGGACTGTTGCGTCAGTTGATTTAATTCGAGTTCCGCCTCAGCGCCCCAATGCCACGAGTCTTCAAACGCCTCAATTTGAGATTCGCTTTGGTGTCCAGTGGGAGATTTGAATAAGAGATTGTAATCTCTCTTCGAATTAAACGGAGGATCGAGATAGACCAGATCGACCGACGCATCGCGAACATGTTCGCGAAGAACGTGCAAATTGTCGCCATAATACAGATGGTTCATTCACGGAGCCCACAAATGAAATGAGAGGGTTCGGCACACAATAGCCAAACCCTCCGAGTTCGTCACGCCAGACCGATCATGCTGCCGCAGCGGTAATCAGCAATCGTTCCATCGTCCATGCTTCATCAGTCAAACCGGCCTTCACCGCTGGCGTTGTCTTGACGGTAGAATGAACTCGCACCCAGTTGTACCACGCGAAGTACAGCCCCAGCATCGCGTCATGATTGCGAGTCTTCTTGCTGTGTGCATTCGTCAGTCGCGTGTATCGGCGGACCTGCATGCGGGTAGTCAAATTGAATCGCTCCATTCGGCTCGTGCCCATCTGGAATTCATCAACATTGCCGCAGACGATTTTCTTTTCGACCGATGTTATCGAACCCGGTGAATAGCGGACGGCGGCAGAGTGCCCGCCAGCCGTCTGGAAATGCTTGATCACTTGAGCGTAATCGACTTCATTGTTGAACGTGTAGGGGATGATGTGCGTGTAGCTCGTGAATCCGTCGGTGTTGATCGTCGGACGTCCGGCAACAGCAAGGCGAAGCTTGTCAGCGAATGCCCACGTGTCGGTCGAGTTGCGTTGGCCGGGATGCCAGCAGAGCAGCAATTTCGAGTCACGATCGATTGCGGTGAAGACATAGCGATCACCAACGATCGATTCGTCTCGGCCGAGTTTCAAAGCCGTTTTTCGCTTGCATCCGACAAACGCCCACTGTTCATCGCATTCAACCATTGCGACAGTTTGATTGCGAATCGTGGCTTCCATGAAGCGTCGGCAGGACTCACCAGCTTGAACCATGAGGCCGAGAATCGTGTTCTTGTCCAATCCAGTCAAACGGGATGCGGCACGCACTGAGACGCCTTCGAGAAGCATCTTGAGAACTTGAACAGTGTCTTTCATGGAAGTCTGCTTGCCAGCCAATGCATGCGGTTCGCAGAACGATTTCTTGCATGGGGCACAGCGGAATCGTTGAATTCCGTCACGAGTCTTTCCGAACTTGCCAGCATTCTTCGAACAGGTTGGACATTGCATGGGATTCGCTCTTTTCAGATGCGGCGAACCCGTTAGAATGACTTTGCCTAGTCGCATTCTGGCGGATTCGCCTGATTGTGATCCCCGGTCTCGACGCCAATCGATTCCGGGTTTTTTTGTTGAGTCGCCAAACCCAACGCGACTTATTGTAGCCACATAAAGTGTTCAGTCAAGTGTTGATACTCGAAATTATTGTGGTTACAATAAATTCATGGCACGAACAGGACGACCACCGCTCGACGATGTTGACCGAAAGGAAGTGACATTCCGAATTCGGATGACTGAGGAAGATCGTGCGGCAATTACTGCCGCTGCATTGGCTGCCGGGAAATCGGATTCCGAATGGGCGAGAGAGATGTTGTTGAAGATGTCGATCCAGAATGCGGGCAAGACTGTCAGTAACAAAAAGTGACACTGAACCGCAACTTTAGTTCGCGTGGCGCGAAATGGCTTCAAACGAATTTATCCTGAAGATCGAAGGGGTCGATGTATCACCTGATACGGTAGACATCGGTGAACTTGCAGACGTTTTATCGCTATTCCGTTCTGTAGTTGTGGCAATTGCCGATGGGATTGGCGAGCAGTCTGGCGATGTTGCGTTAAGCCTGGTCGACATCAAGGATGGAAGCGACAAACTGACGCTCGCAGCATCTCCAAGATCGCTGCGAGCAACCTCCGTATTTGTGAGCGCGCTGGCGACGAATGCTGTCAGCTCACTTCCTATCTCTTCTCACAAATCAATCCGCGCATTGTGGAAGTCGATCCATTCAAACGGTTGGGATCAATGCGTTTTCATTGGTAATGGAAGCGCGATCGGCAAGGGCGTAATCTCCAGCGATATTGAACTCTTCCCTGACTCCTCTACTTATCGTGGGTTAACCACGATATATGGCGAGTGCATTCGGGCTGGTGGAGAACAGCGCAAGTCGGCGCAACTCAAGCTGCTAGATGGCAGAAGCATGTCGATTCGGGTCAAGTCGAAGACGTTGGCAATCGAACTCGGGCATCGTCTCTACCAAGTCGTGGGCTTGTCTGGCGAAGCGGTTTGGTCAACCAAGGATTCAGAGATGATCGAATTCCGCGCCGATGAACTTACTCCATACTCCGATAGAAACGCTGATGGAACGAAACGAACCTTCATTCAATCACTCGAATCGCTCGCATCTTCGGCTGGCAACCGATGGGATGGCATAGACCCAGATGCGTTCATTCAGGAACAAAGACGCGACTAGGCAATGGTAATCACAATCGACACAAATATCCTGTTGTGGGGACTTCGTGGAGTCTCCAAGGCTGGACAAGAGGATATGGTCGTACGCGCCAAAGCGTTCTTTCAATATCTTCACGACAGGGGTGCGGTGATCGTCTTGGCCTCTGAATGCGTCGCAGAATATTTGGTCGGAGAAGAAGAGCCAGTGCGACGTGAACAGCAAATGGCGGATCTTAAAGAGCAGTTCGTGATTATCCCATACGATATCAAGGCTGCCGGTATTGCAGCGCAAATCAGAAGCGACAAAACGTTCTTGCAGTCTCTGAAGGGTGACATAGGCGCGACTCGTACCTGCATTAAATCCGATACCGTCATCGCCGCGACAGCTAAAGCATTCCGAAAGAACGGCGTCGATGAACTTTATTCTAATGACGATACGTTGCGCAAGATTGCCACGAAATGTGGACTGTCAGCGAAAGACCTTCCATCGCTTGATGACATGGCCACTCGCACCAATCCTATCGCAATCGCGAAGAAGGCGGGGATTCTGCCGTTTGATGAAATAGGAGCGGAGGGAATCGAACCCCCAACCTCCGGCTTATGACCGCCATTGACGTCTCCGGTCAAATGGCGCTCCCGACGGAATGCAGGCCGGCGCTCTGTCCAATTGAGCTACGCACCCAGTTGCAGCATGGTATCATGCTCGCGACTTCGGACCAACACAGAGTTCACCCAGTACCGGATGGCCGGATTTCAAAGTGGCAATGTGAGAGTCTTTGATGACCACCGACAAATCGTCCTGACACGAATCGGTTACCGAGGTTGAGGGGCTCTCCGATCCACCAAGTGAAAGACCGTCCGCCAGGACATGTTGGAAGCCTCGGAGCTGAGATCAGCAGCGAGTCTTCCGACTCCTCGAGCCAGAAATGCAGGTCGAAGTCTGCTCTCCAAGTGAAGTCTTGGACTCGTGCAATGAAAACAATCCACTGGTCATCAACAGATGCACATTTTGCCGCATTGAGCATTTGCTGCTTTCGAGTGGCAATATCAATCTCTTGCCCACCATACTCAGATTCTGCAGGCCAATCGTCGAAGAAACGGATTGCACTTGGCCGAGTCCGATGAATCCACGCGTCTTCGTTTGAAAGCACAGCCTGACTAAGCTTCTCTAGCTGCGCATGGCCACACCATTGTGAACTCAGAATCGAACATACGGCGTTCCCGAATGCCTTCTCCGCCTCGGCTGGAACATAGGTGAAGTCCGCGTAGCGATGAGGACCCCGTTTCCTCAAATCCGAATCACCCGTATCGGCGACCCTCATTAGTTCTTTTGCCATCAGGCCTTCAAGTCTTGCAAAATCTAAGCCAAAGTGCTCACAGTTCTCAACGAGCATGTGAACGGACGAGAATTTGTTCGCAAATCGAATCGAACCCTGAACAGTTGATGGGACTTCTAGTAAAGAAACATCGATCGCCTTCACGTCCGCAAGTGACAATTGTGGTACCAAAGGTAGCGGAAACCTTGGCGGTTCGATCCCGAGAGTTTGTGCATTTCTGACCAGAACAATCCACGCCTGTAGCCGACAGTCCAAATCGGCGGACTCAATCACCGAATTTAAGGTTGGTTTTGCTTTGTCAATATCATCAGGATAAAGTACGGCCCATGATTCCGCGGCACTTAGCAACCATCTTCGCGGCCATTCGTTTGAAATTTCTTCAAATACCCGTGGAATAATCGCCGGGTTTTGAGCGACGTAGTTGTGAAGGCCCTCCAGAGCAGCGACCGTGACCTCAACGCTGTAGGTTTCGAGGAGTACTTTCATGAGCTCAACGAACACGTCGTCCGTTGACTCCAACTCCGAATCGGGCAGTTCAGGCAACGAGATAGACTCGAGTGATTCGCCGCCGAATGCCCATCGCAAATGCATATTGAGCTGGATATCTAGACCTTTAAGCAGTTCATCATTGCCGTGCAAGCGGGCGCGTCTGAGGGCGAGCGACATTAGACCGCTCGCGTGTCCGACGTATCGATACTCTTCGTCATCTTTGTTCTCAAGAAAGTGGTCAACTTCATTCCACCAGGCGTCTTCGTCTTTTGGATCGTCGTTGGCAGGCTGGTTCGTGGCTGATCTATCTCCAACATTTTCATCATCTCGCTTCTCGCGGACGAGAGGGCTTACCGATTGCATTGCTCCTCGGATCTCGGCCTTGCGGTCCGCGGACACTTGGCGCAGCAATGCTGCTCGCAATTGCAATAACGATGAGGTGTCTCCGTCATCGAACCAATAGCTCAACGACAAAGCGATGCTCCAAATCTGCAGTATTTCTTCGTTATCAACGACTAAGCCTTCTGTCAGAGCTTCCGCGTATCCTTCTACGAACTGTTCGCTGATTCGCTTATGCCACTTGTCTTTACACTTTCTCGGCAGTGTTGTGGAAACCAAGCGCCACCAACTCGTGGTTTTCCCTGCGCGAAGTGAAATGGCGCTGATTCCTTTCAAGATCTCCGATTCGAGACGATTGTCGCCATCTTTCTCATCGCAAATTCTGCATAATTCCCATAGCGTCCATCCTTGATCAGACCAAATGGATGATTCGTTCTTTGCGGCCTCTAAGAACCAATCGTTGACTTGCTCGAATGAATACTCTTTATGACCTCTGTAGCCAACGATCAGTTTGCTTGCACGTCTCTCGGCATAATCCGCAAGATGATCCATCCCGATTGACCGAGCAAGTGGAACCAAATCACCAACAGTCTCTCTCGTACTTTCAGGTGACCACGCCCACGCTAAACCTTCTTCGGAAATGTAGTGGTTTAGCCAGGCTCGCAGCACACTCAACTTACCGTGTCGTTTAACGACATTCCAAATTGCGTCCAAGCGGAAGCCGAGCGCGAATTCGTTGGCAAAAGGCAATGCAGCTTCCAAGGCGGCAGCATCGAAGACGCCACCAAGCTCTTCACAGATTTGCGCCAGTCTTTCTGCGAGCGCTGCGGCTTCCTTGCGACCTTTGAAGTTATAGTGAGCGCGGTTGATCACGTCCCCCCACAATGCTGATAGCAATTGACGGATGTAGTCGGGAGTGAACAAATCCTCAGCAGACTCGCGATTCGATTTCGCAAGATGGCATTCAAACCTTCCGATGACAGCTGCGGTTCGTAAGAGAAGCTTCATCGCGTTAACGGCACTTACCTCATCAGGAGGTTCAAACGATTCAAAGATTCGATCGGCGATGTCTAACAGCCTGTTGAAAAAGCAGCGACGGCCGGCGCGGCGACCAATTTTCGCGGACTCGAAAAGTCATCGCCAATCGAGGGACGCTGGCCGAGAAAACGACCGACGATGGCCACCCTCGCTTTTGAGCGCGCCACAGGAGGCCGAGGAGCACGTTGAGCCGCGAAAATACCGACAAAAAGCCGTCCCCATCCGCCTGCAACGTTCTCGGTTTTCCGATTCCAAACAAGCGAAGCATCAGCAGACCCAAGTTCCTCGCCGCTGTCACAATCAAGTAACGCTTGTTGATCTTGTCGAGTCCCTTCAGCCACGTCCGGCGAGCGCCGCCTGTTTCACAGACGTGGGCGAAACTGCGTTCCACTTTCTCGCTTCGTTGGCGTTGCAGCCCCTTCCCCTTAGCGCGGCTCATCCGGCGGCGATTGTTCACTACAGCCCGTTGATACTCGGGCGGCTTGTCCGTCCAGCGACGGGGATAACGCGATTTCGGCTCCGGGATGTAGGCCCGCAGGTCCAGTTCCTTACAGTTCGCCAAGGTCTCATTCGCGTGATATCCCTTGTCGGCTGCGACCTCTTCGATCTCCAACGCAGAGCCACACTGATCCAAGTGTATTTGCGCCGCGACCACACTCGCCAGCAACGTCTGAGCATCCCCGTCTGTGCCCGAATACACCGTCGCGGACACAATCACTTCGCTCTCCAGATCCACGACATGTTCGGCCTTGTAACCCAAGTGAGTGCGACCGTCCTTCATCTTCACGATGCGGCTGGAAGGATCGGTACCCGAGATCCATTCGTCGTTTGAAACTTTCTTTTTTCCCTGTTTCATACGCTGTTTGTCGAAGCGGCGCAGTTCGTCGTCGGTGGGATCGTCATCGTCTTCCTTGAGGAGGCCATCCTCTCGCATCAGGCGTTTCAAATACGCCTTCCAGTCTTCCCCAGTGTCCTTGCGGATGATCGTCTTCATCGCCGCATTGGCTTCCAGAAAAGTGGAGTCCACACCAACGGTTTGAGCTTTCAACAACCCATGAGTTTCGATCACGTACAGGATGTACTGAAAGACTTCCTCATGAACGGACAGGGGTAAACGATCTCGAATACGGGTCAGGCTGCTGTGATCGGGCGTGTCCTCTGACAGGCTGATCCTGAGAAATCGCCGCAATGCCAGAGAGTCTTCACACCGCCAGGCGATTCCCCGCTGCGAATCGATGCCCTCCAGATATCCGATCATCAGCATGCGAAAGTAGACACCCGGCGGGATCGATGGCCGGCCACCGGTCTTGTAGTGCGGCTGGCACAACTGTTCCACGAACAGATCAAACCCGTTTTCCGCCAATAAGCAATTGAGTTTGTCGTAAAAGACATGACCTGGGCCCGTCGCCAGACGGTCGGTTGGCAACCAGAATTCCCGTTGGTCCTCTGATTCACGCTTTCCCTGCGACACCACGAACTCCTTCGGATACGATCTTCCAATGATGGCTCGCTCAGTGTAGCAGGGCGGTCAAGTCGCAAGACTTTTTCAACGCGCTGCTAAAGTGTCCCAGCTCGGGCTCGTCCAGCCAACCGCCATCGCCGAAGTTATGAACTGTAATAAAGTGATGTCTTCTACCATGTAGTGTTTGCGGATACGCGGGGTTAACTCATTCAAATCATCAACGGGGATTATCCAAGATGATTCTGCGGAGAGTCCTGAGCGAAGAGCGTACCATGATGCTTCGAGTCGAAAGGAGTCACTATATGAGTTAGTGCGCTCTTCCATTGATTGGAGAAGTTCTGCGACTAAGTGCCATGAGCCAGCCTTGGCAAGATTACGAACTGCGAGTTCCTGATTCGAGAAGAACCTCACGCCGTGTTGTGCGAACAATTCATCCGTCGTCCCAACAGTTGATGCGGTGGTGAGTTCGTCCACAAAGCCTTTCTCAAGACTATAAAACGCGTCGGTTTCTATTCGAGGCGATTTCCTGCTGAAGTTGCCCCAGAATGACCATTCAAGCTTGGCGGAAAGGCGCCCGAGGGTTTCAAAATCTCCAGCGGCCATCTGGTCGAGTCGGGGCTCTTTGTTATCGCGAAAACCTCGTGCTCGATCAGACTCAAAATCTGGAACGGCATTGACGACTTGGTCGATTCCTAGACCATTCAGCCAACGGCCCAAAAGCCCAAGAGCGCGTTCGTGAGCGCCACCCTCGACCAACTCAGTTGCGTCGCATACAAGCTGATGGAAGTCGTCTTTTGTCCATTGAGTGAACGCGCACACACCTGCCTCAGAAGGCAAGAGCGGGGGCAAATCTTTTTTCCAAGGCTCAATTGTCACATGCTGTTCGGTGAACTCGCTGACGCGATCGAGTGTTTCCAGAGCACACGAGACGGTTACAACGTTTGACCAACTCTTGGAATTTGAAAGCTGGGAAACTGCCAATTCGCCTTCCTGTCGCAGTGAACTCACATCCAAGCCAAGAGCTGCTCCTTCTAGGACCCAATCGACATCGAATAGGCTTGCAGCCTCAACCGATCGGTCCGCAAGCTGCAACAGCGGGAAGAGCTGGAGATGTGCAGTTAGTCGATCGGCGTCTTTGGTGCTGAAATAGTCGACGAGTTGAGATGCAACCGCCTTTTGATCTTCCGCTCCGAAATTCTTGAACTTTGACGCAAGAAACACACGAACATCGTTGTGCCGAATTAGAAAGCTGTCTCCCTGCCGCGTCAGCAACGGGCCTAGGTCGATTAGCACCTGATTCCACCAAGGCGCTGGCTTTTGCCATGATGAGAATGCCGTCGAGAGCTGAGTTGCCGTAATCGGCGTCCTGGCCAAGGAAATTGCGCCGGAGAGAGAGCAACTCAGTTCACGAACTTCCCTCAATGCATGATTCCAGATTGAGTCGTAGTAACTCAATAGTCCATCACCAAGTGATCGTTCCCTGAGTCTGGCCCCGAGTGCCGCAGGTGTATCGCAGACTTCTGCTTCGGCAACGGCGAACACAACCGAAAGTGTGTTGCCCTTCGACAACTCGTCGATCAAGCGCACGGCGTCATCAATGTGTTGATCACCAATTGTGCGCGTTGACTCCAATAGGAGATACCTAATGTCTTCCTGTTCGAGTTTTGGCAAATCTATCCGACGAACCCTGTCGTTTTGAATCGTTAACCACGTTGGATATTCTTTCGCGTAGAATTCAGGCGGCTGCCCTGCAACTAAAAGACGGATTTGTTTCTTGTTTACTTCGTCTGGCGAGGGCAAGGAAACGAAAAATTTAGCGATTTGGTCCGGCAGTACCTGTGAGGCTCGCGCGGCGTGGTCAATTCCGTCGATTGAAATGACGAACTTTCGGCCGAGCTCCTGCCCAAGAATGTCAGACAAACGGAGAACATGCTCTCGAGCTTCAGCCCAAGCGAGAAACTCATTTCGCAAAGGCACTTTAAGTTCATGAAGCCGTCCTTTCAGCCCCCGTCGAAGCTGCGTTAGGAGGCTGAACCAAAGTTCCTCCGGTTTTACGCGCGACGCGTCGGGTGAAATAAATGGCTGTTCAGGTCGGATTGGTTCAAAACAGAAAAAACGAATGCCAATGATGCCCTGAAATGCATCTTTCGTTCGACGATTCGCCAGCCAGCTGACGGCACTCGTCTTGCCTGATCCGGGTTCACCGGTGAGGAAGACCACAGGTGCTTCGTTATCGTCAAGCAGGTCCGTTTGAAGTTGTTCAGCAACCGGAAGGCGAGTAGGAAAGAAAGGCGATGGCGGTGGAGGCGCCGGTGCAAACTCTTTGGGAGCAGGCTCGATGGTCAACGCATCGCATAAGACTTCAAGGGTTACGCCACTGTGGCCCGTTGTCCAGTGGGGCAGTTCCCTGCAAAGGGCGTCAAATAGCGGGGAAGCTTGTTGTAACGATATTCCAAACGCGTTCGCGAGCGATTCACGAATACGTGATTCCAGCCCATCGCGGTCATCTTCCTTCGTTCGGATGGTAAGCTGCTGGAGGAATTTAGTTGCTTCCTTCTCGACCCCCTTAAGGCATGCGGTCCACTCCCCCCAAGCGGCGGAGTAGTCAATTCTCCCATCATCAACAGGAGGAGGTGTGATTTCCGCTAGCTCCTTCGTCTTCAGCTCGGTTTTGAGCCAAGTCCAAAACTCCAATAGCGGCGGACGACGATCACCATTGCCGCGTGTTGACCATCGTGCACCGCTTTCACGATTCGTGTAGAGGACGAGCTCATTTTTGGGGTCGATTAGTCCGCTATTTTGTGCGCCCTCAAACAAACTTCGGAGAAGAGAGTTTCCTTTGTCATCGATTTCGACAAGACTCCCAAACGTCAGATTGTTTTCCTCGCGTGTGTGTTTGACTTGGTAAAGTCTTCTTCCGTTGGCGTGAGTAACGACGACGTCGTCCCAGCCTTGGATTGATGCTACTTGGAACGCGACATGTCTGATCCCTTCGTCAGGATTCAGCAGCTTCACAACCTCGATAAGACCAACGAACCACTCGTACCAATAAGGATGAGCTTGTCCTGAGGTGTCGTGAATTATTGCGGCCAATTTCCTCTCCTAAAGTTTGCAGACTCCCACGAATGTTCTGAGTTTAGCTGTTTTGGGTTCCGACACTGCACTAATGCGAAAAGACGGCGTTGATTCACAGGTACTTCACTGTGAGCTGCCAAAGGAGACGACGGCGCAGCATTGCAGCAGTGAGCCGAGCGGTGTCTTTTCCATCGCTTTATCTGAAATCGAAAGATCATTGTCACCTGTGGCATCGCGATGTGCAAACTCGGGTAGCAAGCGGTGAAGCGGAAACCGTTCATTGTTCGCGATAAGACTGGCGCGATGTTGGCAGTCCGGCTTCGTTGCGGAAACGGTGACGGAAATGTTCCACTTAGTCCAACAGGGCTGGAAAGGGGTCACAGCGGTCGCAGCTCTTTGTTCTCGATAACCGCGAACCGCCGTCAGCTCGCTTGCGAATTGAACTGGCTGCCCTTCAGGCCGCCTTCGGTTTAGTTGGTCGATGGCTGGTCACGGGGGAGGTCCTGACGCAGAATTTCGGCCAGTCGTTGCGCGGCGAATGCGGCACGGCTTCTGGCCGTGCGAACTGCATTAATTCAAGACGTTCATCAGTACCCGGGGACCGATGCCGAGCAGGACGGCTTGCGGATGGATGGTCCTTGCGACGTTAATTCTCTCCATGGCGAGGTCGACGACTGCCAGTCTCGGTACTGTTCGGGGGGAGAAGGCATCCCCAGGAAGAAGCCTTGCGCCAATTCGAAACCTAGATCGGCACAGATTTGCTGTTCTTCGAGAGTTTCAATCCCCTCGGCGAGCGGCGTCACGCCGATATCCCGAATCACGTCGACCAGGCCGCGGACAAACCGTTGTCTTGAGAATTCGGCTTTATCCAACTGAGTGATGATTTCGCGGTCGAATTTCACACAGTCAGGGCGGAGGGCGACGAGTTCGGTGATCCGGGCCTGACCGGCACCAAAATCATCAAACGCAAGTCCGATATCGAAGTCGCGCAGCATCGCTCGGAATCGCGAAAGGTGAATCACGTCCGTCACCGCTGCTTCGTGAACTTCGATCACGATTTTCTGTGACGGAGCAGACTTCCGCAGCCGAGACAGCCATCCCCAGTCGTTGTCGCACTTAAACTCAACGGGGTGCGTGTTCAGGTAGACGGGAGGAATCTCGTGGAAAGTCTGGATCGTTTCGACCCCTTTGCGCCGCATCAAATCGCTTAATTCCGCTTCCATACGCAGCTCTGAAGCCGCTGCGAACATGCGGTACGGCGTTTCCAGGCCGATTAAAGGGCTGCGGGCAAGCACCTCGAAAGCAACGGTCGCACCGGTGCCAAGATGGACAATCGGTTGGAAAAAAGGCGTGACAAGTTCCTCGTGCAGCAATCGATCGAACTGCATCATACCCAAAGCTTGCTCGCCAAAATCATATTCCAATGTCCGTGTTGCTCGGTTGGGCGTAGCATACGCGACTCTTAACGCCGTGTCGGCGAATTGAATCACATCGTTCACTTTCAACTGAGTCACATCCGCAAGGCGCACACCGTTGACATAGGTGCCATTGGTACTTCCAAGATCGCGAACGAATAACTGTTCGCCATCAGTGAACAGTTCGGCGTGGTTGCTGGAGACCCTTGAACTGGGCAGCGTCAAGGCTGCGCTTGTCGTTCGGCCAATGCGAAACGGTACGGGGTCAATGAGCTTGTTGCAGCTCTCGCCGGACGCGCTCAGACGACCAACCAGCGACCATTGTTGCACGGAAATCCCCGCCTCAATTTAGGTCCTACAGGCTCATTTTTCCCGCGAGATTTCAAACAGCGTCGAATGTTTGATGTCACTCGTCCGTTGGATGGGCGCAGTCGCCAATTGGTGGTCCCGTCGCCCGATTCCAGATTCCACGGCGTTCGTGATTCGTCCTTCTGCCCGCATCCTTTCACTGTGCCTGTCACATTTCAGGGTGCGCACGAACGCCGAGGGGCACCCTCAAACCGTAGCTCAGTAACATCGCGAGATTTCGATGCCCATCGGAAGCGGTGTTGAGATTGCAGGCACGTTGTGTCGCTTGCACCGACCGTAGTGAACGTGACGATTACATCGTTGGAGCACAGAAAAGGTGTCGGGAGCCAAATACGTTTGCGGAAGCGTGATTTGGCGTCTTTGCTGGCTCGGCGCATCGGCGTTTTGACCAGGTAAGGGTCGTTACGCTCGCTCGGAAAGGGCGGGCTTCTCAGGTCTTACTGCGTTATGTTGACCTTCGGCAGAGCGGCTTTCACCGACTCGGTCCCGGCATTTGTCATCTTCGACGAGCGGATCTGCAACGATTCCAACTTTGGGAAACTCGCGAACTCCTGCGCGTCCGCATCTGTCAATTCGGCTCCGCGCAGCTTCAGCGCGTGGAGGTTCGGCAGCGTCTTCAATTGCTTGAGCCATTCGCCGGTTACTGGCGCACCCTTCAGGTCGAGCGATTCCAGGTCCTTCAGCGTGGCCAGGTGTTCCGCGGATTTCACCGTCAGCTTGTCGCTCACGAGCATCAGCTTCTTGACCTTCAGCCCCCTGAGGTGCTCAACGCCGGCATCTGTGATGTCGTCGTAGCCGATGATAATCAGCCGTTCGAGGTTCGGGAATGCGGACAGTAGAATCACGTCGTCGTCGCGCAAGTGCGACCCGCAGCCGAACTGAACGAAGATCACGTTGCCGGCGGCATCTTTGGTCGCGGAGGCGTCCATCTTGTGCAGCCTGATGAGGACTGCGGTCTCAGCCGGCTTCGGGTCGGCGGCTCGTGCAAAGATCGGGAGCGCCACAATCAGAACGGCGGGAACAAGGCGGGAGAAGAGAGTCATAACGCACCTCGGTGCAGGGGTGGGAAAGGAGCGCTGTTCGCCCCTTGGAATATTAGACAACTGGAGCGGCAAGTCCCATCAGTCGCCATGTCTCCGTACGATTTCCGTATGACGACTTCGCGTTTCGCAGCCTGTTGAAAAAGGGGTCAAACCCTCGCCAGGCAACAGGTTTTCACGGTAATTAACGGTGCCCTCCAAAGGGTCAGGCCCCTGTTTCATCACGCTTTGAGCGTATGGAAAACGTTCGGAAAAGTACAGGTAAAACTGTGACGCGGTTCATTCCGAGCGTGAGCGTTGTCTTCAGTCGTGTGGCGGCTGGCTGAAAAAGGGGTCAGACCCTCTCCGGGCATCAACCTTCTAAGGCAATCGACGATACCCTCCAAAGGGTCAGCCCCCTTTTTCAACAGACAGCGAACCGGTCGTCGAAATGCACCTCGGTCCGACAACGGCTTGGACAATTCGCCGCCACGACGAGAAATAATGGAACCCGAGGGCCGTGACCTGGCTTTAGTTAGGTGTGTGCGACGCGAATCAACACCGGCCAGTGGACCAGAACCAACCGGCAATGTCGCCGACTTGTGCCTGTTTCGACTGCCGATGGGCCAAGTGATCGGTGCAACTGATCATCACGCGGTTCGCCCCAGTCAGCGCCCACTGGATCGTCATTCAAGGCTGTCTTGTCGAAGAAGATTGTCAGGAAGCAGGGGAAGACAAACTAGCTGGCGCCGCAAGCGTCGCGCAGAGTTCTCTGACTTGATGGGGAGTTTGGCAAAGCAGCGCCGATTCCGCGATATCGACCGCAATTTGAGAATCAATTTGTCTTAAGGCTTGCCGAACCGCGGCTGCGCGAGTAGCAGTCATGCTCAACTCGCGAATCCCAAGTCCAACAAGGAGACACGAAAAATCTACATTTCCTGCCTCTTCGCCGCAGACGCAAACTGAACATTGATGTTCCCTTGCCGCCTCAATGACTTTTTTGATCGCTCGGATCACTGCCGGGTGCATAGCGGTACAAATGTCGGCTCCATCAGTCGAAGTTCTGTCTGTCGCAAGCATGAGTTCAGTCAAATCATTTGTGCCAATCGCTACGAAATCGGCGAGCGCTAGAATTTCATCCAAGGCAAACAAGGACGCTGGCGTCTCGATCATGGCTCCTACAGGTGGCCTGCGCAATACGCCCAAATCGTCGGCGGCTCTGTCAATTGCTGCGATGGCTCGGGAGAAATCGTCGCTCCCGATCACCATTGGAAAAAGAACTCGTATGTCTGACGTTTGTGCGACCTGCAGGATGGCACGCAATTGTGTATCCAGCAAATCATTTTCGGCGAGTGAGAATCGCAAACCGCGCAGATGGAGATTGGATTGAGGACTGGCCTTTTCGGACAAGAGAAATGGCGGCAATTTGTCACCGCCAAGATCAAATGTCCGGATCACGAAGGGAAGATCGCCGAGGCCCCTTGCCATCTCCGTGTAGGTATCGACCTGCCGTTCAAAGCTGGGGCGCTCGCGCGACTCGATAAACAGGAATTCGGTTCGAAACAGGCCGACACCGGCAAGGTTGTGCTTCGCGATGGCAGCAACCTCTACGGGAAGGCAGACATTGCTCATAAGGGATATCTCAACGCCGTCCCTGGTGACGCAGGGCAGGTTTTCGTCGATCGCTGACGCGGAAACACGAATTTCGAATTCGTGCTTCTGCGTTGCAAACCATTGCATTTCCGAATCGGTGGGTTCGAGCACACGTCCTGACTCACCGTCCACCAGCAACCGCATGCCAGGCGTCACGCGCGACGTCACATTGGCAATACCCGAAACGGCCGGAATTCCTAAAGACCTTGCGAGGATGGCGGTGTGGCTGAACTCGCCTCCATATTCCGAAACGATCGCGACGGTTCCCGATTTTGCCAGTTCCAAAGTTTCTGATGGCAACAGTTCTCGCGCCACAACAATCGAGCCCGGTGGGACCAACACGTTCTTCCCAGCGGAAGCCCCGGCCAGGTGTCGCATCATTCGATGTCCAACGTCGCGCACGTCCTGCTCACGTTCGCGAAAGTAAACGTTGTCCATTTGTGCGAAACGCGATGCAAGCTGAGCGATTACTGCATGGAGCGCCTGCTCGACATTGACGAATTCGTTTCCAATGTGTTCCTTAACGAGTTTCGCGATGTCCTTGGCCATTGACGCATAAGCGGACATCAGTACCGATGCATCGCCGAGTTGAGGTTCGGATGCGGCAGCGGCTTCAAGCAGGCTTAAGTCTTCCGTTGATTTTTCTAACGCGCCGTGAAGGCGATCGTATTCAGAGGAGAGTTGTGTCTGTGAGATCGCGTATCGAGGAATTTCGATCCTCCTTTCGATCTCCATGCCGTAAATCACGGCGAAACCGCTCGCATACCCAGGTGAAACTGGAATCCCTTCCAAGCGCAACATTGATCCGCTCCTAGCGCGATTGTTTCCATTCAGGATTTTTTTCGTTGTTGGCCGATCGCGATTTGTCGCTACGAATCGGCTTTTTCGAAAGTCAGGAGAACGGATCCCGAAAGGATGGAACCAGTCTCGTTCCTCGGCAAATTGCCGTGTAACCTCGTGATTTTCACAACGACTCCGCAGAAGAATGACAGTCAGCGTATAAATGCAGGACTCTCTCTGCCAACTGCCGCATGTCAGAAAGCTCCATGCCGTCAATTGCAGCCTCCCCAGTGCCTGCAGATTTCAATGCATCCGAAATGTCCTGCACGCGCGCATACAAGGAAACGGGCCATGCTTCCCTTCGTCCTAGAGATCGAAT
>Ga0105238_10002882_pt1 | contig 17197 bp, 20 predicted proteins | sample KBSC34metaG_FD_81526 | JGI IMG/M metagenome (GOLD analysis project Ga0105238, IMG submission 81526) | Corn rhizosphere microbial communities from Kellogg Biological Station, Michigan, USA - KBS C3-4 metaG | ecosystem: Host-associated > Plants > Roots > Rhizosphere > Soil | place: Michigan, USA... | reverse complement strand
GTAGAGAGTATCGAACCAGGCGACCTTGGTGCTGGTCTCGCGCAATTCGCGGAGAGTCGCGGTCTGCCGTGCCGTCTCGAACTCTTCCGCGCTAAGCATGCGCGTGAGGTCCATCGCCTGCAGTACGAATAGAACGCCACGGCTGAAACCCTCGAAAGAATGCCGGAAGCGGCCTACATGGTGTTGCAGGCGGCGCTGCAGTTCGCGGTTCGCGAAATAGAGCAGCGGTGCAATGGCTACCGACGCCAGCAGGAGTTGCCAATTCACGGCGAGCAAGACTATCCCTACGGTAACGCTGACCATGGCCGCTGGAAGCACTTCCGCCACCAGCGCGTTGCTCATCACGTCGACGCGCTCGGTGTCCTGCACGATGATCGAGTGCAGCTCCATGCGTTCATGGCGGCCGAAGTATTCGTTGGGAAACTCGTACAAGCGGGCGATCAGCTTCGCGCGCAAATCGAGAATAACTTTCTTGGTGATGTCCAGGCTGCTGCGCCGGATCCAGAATGCAACGGCGGAGTTCGCAATGCTGGCTGCGAGCATCGCCAGCGCACATAAGAACAGAGTTTGAAAATCGCCGCTTGGCAGAACCGTGTCGAAAATATAGCGGACCAAAAGAATCAGCGGCAGAGAAAGAATCGAAAGAGCTACCGAGGCTCCCAGCGTCGCCGCTAATCGCAGTTTGCTGCCCTTGTAGCAATCCAGATAATAGGGCCACGCCGCGCGGTTGGTGCTCATGCGGTGTTCCCCGCGGATTGCCGTCGCCGGTCCATCGCGGCTTTCAAGACGCGCAGATAATCGCTCCGCGAAGCTCGTTCGCGAACGCCGAGATTGTCTTCATGGATGCGCCTGCGCAACCAGACGTCGGCTTCCATCCGCGTGTTTAGTCCGGCTTCTCGCGCCCGTGCATACCAGTCAATGAATTCCCCGAGTTTCAGAGTTTCAGTAAGTGGGCCTACGCGATCGAACGCTTCGCGCCGCGCTAGCAGAGTGCCTGGCAGGATGCCAGGTTCCGGCCCACCCAGGTCTGCTCCTCCGTCGTAGAATTGCTGCACTTGTCCGAATACCAAGTCGCAGGCGGGATTCTGTTGCAGGATTTCCACCTGCCGCGCCAGTTTCTCAGGAGGCCACGAATCGTCCGCGTCGAGAAACGCGATGTAGCGTCCGCTGGCCATGGCCACGCCCCGGTTGCGCGCTGCCCCGGCACCTGCGTTGGTTTGAGCTGTGAATCGCACGCGCGGTCCAAAGCGGCGAACGGCCTCAGCCGTCGCATCTGACGAGCCGTCATCTACGACGACGATCTCTATCGGCGCGTACGTTTGCGCCAGCACGCTCTCCAGCGCCTCACCGATATGCCGTTCTGCATTATACGCCGGCATCACCACGCTCACTAGCGGCGGGGCACCGTTCAACCACTCGTCATAGGACAGCCATCCGGCCAGCGACGGGACGGCGCCCTGACTCGTTCGGCGGCGGTCCATGGATCGCTTGAGGACATGAGTCAGGAGCCGGTCCGGCGAATCGCGGTCCCGCGTCATATTTTGGTCATGCAAGCGATAGAGCAAAGTAGTGGTCCGCAGAATCCGCATAGCGAGACCGTTTTCGCGCGCGCGCAGAAACCAGTCCACGTCCTCGCAGAAGCGAATGGATTCGTCAAAGCCGCCAATGCGGTCGAAGGCTCGCTTCCGGTACAGACCACTACCCAGATGCACATGGGTAATGGTGTTCTCCGGACCCTCGAACTGATACGCCGGAAGTTCTCCACCCGGCAGGGCTACATACTGGATGCGGCCGAGCACCAAGTCCAATTGGGGTTCGGCCAGCAGGCGGCCGAGCTGGACGGAAAGCTTGTGCACCGGCCACTTATCGTCGGCGTCCAGGAAAGCGATGAACTCACCATGAGCCAGAGCCAGGCCACGATTTCGAGCCGCTGATGGTCCGCGGTTTTCTTGACGCTCATAACGAACGTCGCTTCCCAGCGACTGGGCTACATGGGCGCAGTTATCACTGGAGCCATCGTCCACAACGATGATCTCGAGCGAGTCATACTCCTGTGCGCGAATACTTTCGATGGCGTGCGGCAGGAAGTGCGCTGCATTGTAGACCGGGATGACGACACTCACCAGCGGGTTCGCCATGTTATTTTTCACCCGACGGATTCAGACGATCCAGCAGGTTGGAGATCGCTACCGGAATCTGCATCAAATCGGTGCCCGCGAGCAGACGATAACTGGGGACTTTCTTCACCAGCCGCATCAACTTCTCCACCGTCTGCCGGCGCGTGCCCAGCAGGTGCTTGGTGGTGGTGGGCGCCAGCGCCAGTAAGGCCACTGCCGGCGAAATAGTCTCAATGCTGGTGTCTCTCTTGCCCGTCACCTTCGGGATCACCAGCGCGCGAATGGGGAATCCGCTAGTCAGCTGCTGCGGATGGTGCTCGTGTAAAAAAATGAGCGCCTTCTCACGGTCCAGCCGCTCCGGGTTACTAACCAGTGAAACCAGATGCGGCACGCGCTCTAGATTGTCAGCTTCCAGTTTCGCCGTGGAATACAAGCTGTATACAAATGGGGACGGATCCGTGCGGATCAATACGTAATCATCGCCCGCGTATTGCAACTCGCTCCCCAGACACGCCAGCGTGGACGTGGACTTGCCGGTGCCGCTGGGCCCTGTGATCAAAACGCCGCCGGACGAGCGTCCCACCGCCGCGGCGTGCGCCGGCTGAAAGGGCTGATCCTGCAGCCACCAGTTCAGGATGGAGCGTAACGGAAAGCTTTGCTCCCACCATGGAATCAAGCGGAAGGTCGGCGTCCAATACACCGCGAGACCACGCTCGCGGTCCAGGCAATGCAAAATATCGACGCCTGGCGTGTACGTAACGTGTACTTGCCCGTTGTTAAAGCCGTCGATTTCGCCCAGGTTCGTGTACTGCTCCTTGCTCCAGGGCGGGGGCGGCATCGGGGTTCCCGTGGACTCGCTATCGAAAAAGCAAACCGTCAGATCCGGCCTTCGACCCAGCGGCTCTTCCAGGTGAGCCAAAGCCCGCACCATCAACGGCACCAGCCGGTCGCCCGCGAACCGCAGAAGGACGGACTGTTCGCCTAACCGGAAACTGCGCTCGCGAACTCCACCTGCCGCCTTGGCCGCTTGCTCAAAACATAGGCGTGCCGTCTCGACAAACTCCGCTGGAGCGGAGGGCGTGAGCGTCCCAGCTGGCGCCAGGTTGTGGGATGCTGTCGTCACCGGCGTTAGACCACTTGATCGGGCTTACGGGCAGGCCAACCCTGTTCATCAACGTCGTGGATGGGATCGAGCAACAGCAATTCCTTCATGTCCTCGTACACCGACAAAACGGGCGGGTCCCAGGGTCCTAGGCGGTCCGCTATTGCCACGGAGTCGGCGTTCACCCCGTTTGCTGGCGCCTCGGCGATCAGGTCGTGCGTGCGCAATTGAGTCAGGAACTCCGAAACTCCCTCGCCTATCGCTTGCGCATTCCCTTCGTACAAAGATGTCATGCGGCTGGTCAGCATTTCGGTGGAGGCTCCCTTCTCAAGAAGGTTCCAGATTGTCAGCGCCGTATTGCGCAAGCCATAGTAGCTGCCGGTGTCGAAATTGACGGCCACGACCTCGTCCTCAAAAACTTCGCTGATCACTTTGGGACGATTGATTTTGTAATGTGTGCTCATCGTGAGGAGTCTCCATTAACCCGCCCAGGGTTGTTCTTCCGCTGGATGGATTGTCGTAAAAGGGTCAATATCGATTGATTATTCGTCGGCGTAGTGAGCGAAAGATTTGCATCGTGGACGTACTTGTAGAGCAGCACACGCTGGATGCAGGCCGTCGGGATGTTCAGATCGCCAGCGCGAGCGAACCAATCCAAATCTTCCGCCGTCTGGAAGCGCGTGTCGAAAGGGCCGACTTTTTCGAAGACTTCGCGGCGGGCCATCAGCGTCTCCATGGCGCCGGAATGATCCCGTTCCAGCAGGTCCATTCGAAATCCCGCGGGTGCAGTGTGCCCGTCTTCCAGTCGCGATTGCGCCAGCGTCAGAGTGTAGAGCAACTCGGGATTGGCCTCCATGTATTCGGCCTGTACCCGTAGCTTGTCGGGGGTCCATTCGTCGTCGCAGGATAGGAACGCTACCAGATCTCCTGTGCTGGATGCGATCCCGCAGTTATAGGCGTCCGCAATACCCCGGCCGGTCTGCGTAACAACCCGAACTCCGGCAACCGATTCGGCGATTTGCCGGGTTCCGTCGGTGGACGCTCCATCCACCACGACAATCTCCTGAGGCGGTGGATCCTGCGCCTTGACGCTCCGCAGCGCCCGCAACAGGTACTTCTCGCCGTTGCGGACGGCTATGATGACGCTGATTGAGGACGGTTCCATCATTTAAATAATGCGCTTTTATTGATGAGTATCCCTTTTTTAGAAGGGAGAGGGCAATCTGTACCTTGGTACCATTGGTACGCCGCGAAGTACCAGGCCATTCTAAGGGCGAACAAAGCAGTCTTTTAGGGGAGCGTCCGAAGCGATATATTGTGATCGTGTCACGGCGCCCTTTGAGAGTGTGCGGCTTATTGCTAGTTGTCGCTGTCAGTGCGACTGCCGCTGGACGCGGGTGGCTTCGTGGCTCAGTGGGGTTCTTTGACTATACCGGGTTTGTAGATAGTGCGAAGAAATCAAGGCTGGTCATCGCATGTAATGGGCAGAAGGTGCTTGTTCAAGCCGACCTCTCGGGCGATTTTGACATTCAGCTAGGTCGCTGCGAGTACCAGCTGGTGGAAGTCCTCGGTCCATCTGGAGAAGCGCTAACGATCAGTCCCCGGCAGCCGCGCACCTTTACGATCAGCGATGGCGCGAGAACGCGCTTCGACGTAATGATCAAACCCGCAACACCGCCCACGCCCAGCAAGCTTGGAACGGGTGCATTTCATCTGAATGAACCGACGGCTCAAATGACTTGGCGAGAAAGCGGGTTGAGTTCTCCGAGTGTGTCATGGGCACAAATATCGCGAGGCCCCACTGGGAAAGTTGTCTTTTCTGTTGATGGGACTGTGGAACTACCGGCCTTTAAAGCTACCTGTGACCGGCCATGCAAGAACATATTGTCTGAGGCGACCGCCAACTATGAGGCAGTCCCGCTATTTTTTGACAATGAGCCAAATTCCGTGGGCCTAACCCTAAAATCTCCTCGTCCGTTTCCCGCTGGCATTCGTGTTCTTTGGATTATCCGTTCTCTCGACGACCGGCCGATTACCATAACCGGTTTCAGGAGCTTGGAGATCGGAGAGGTCCCCGCCGAACTGAGGCACTGACGGGGCAAGTCGGGCTGCACAGGCGCTGCATTCCCAGTTCAATGGAATTCCACGTGCTTAGTACAGCCCCGTGGCTGACGGAATCAATGAGTTTCGAGTGAAAGAAGAAAGGTTTACTTTCCCGATGGGGAAGGTTTTACCATCTGCCTCGAAACGCAGGATACCCAGAGGAAGCGCGTGCAAGCCCGTCACGCCGCAAGGAGAAAAGGAGATCTCTATGAAAACTACGTTTATGACCATGGGCGCGCTCGCGTTGAGCTTGTTGGGGACGGGATGTGTTGCCACTCATAAGTATGTTGCCAAAACGGTGGCTCCGGTAGAGCAGCGCGTAGGCGGCACGGAGGCCAAGAACACCGATCAGGATAAGCAGCTCTCAACGCACACCACGGAGATTGCAGACCTGGATAAGGACGCATCCCAGACGAAAGAGCATTTGCGCGATACCGATGCCAAGGCCAGCCAGGCCGGTGAAGCAGCCAAGGTTGCGGATCAGAAAGCTGGCGCCGCCCAGCAGGCCGCTGATGGCGCGAAGACCGCCGCCGATGGCGCCCGCACTTTTGCCGAGCAAGGTTTGAATAAGCTGGATATGTCGATGCAGGCGATGAATAAGTTCCAGGTCGCCAAGGAAGATTCGGTTTTATTCGCCTTCAACCAGGACAAGCTGACTGCCGATGGCAAAGCGAAGCTGGATGAGATCGCGCAGCAGGCGATGGGCATGGATCGCTATGTGATCGAGCTGCAAGGCTTCACGGACAAGACCGGTTCGCCCACCGCCAATGCGGCCCTGAGCGAAGCCCGCGTGCAAGCTGTGGCACGCTACCTGGCCAATGAACATCAGATCCCGGTGCGCAGCATCTCAATGCTGGGCGCGGGTTATGCCCGGCCGGTTGCCGATGACAAAACCCGCGAAGGCCGCAAGATGAACCGTCGCGTGGAAGTCCGGTTGTGGGTTCCGGAAAGCCAGAGCAAGACCGCGGCATCTAGTGGCGCCGGTAGTAAGTAGGCGACCACTCAAAATCAGGGCAGTCGCTTGAGCAGGCCGCGTGATTCCGTCACGTAGACTGGTTGGGTGGCTGCCCTTTTTTATTGAAGTTCTCACGTGGCAAGGACGATTCGCATGATACGATTGCGCCATGATTCGCGAACCACGCACCAGCTTTATTCAATGGGAAGCGGGTTATTTTGATTCTTACGACGTTGCTCTTCTGCGTCGGCTGTGATCAAAAGTCCAAATCTATCGCTCGCGAAAACCTTCGTGATGCGAATTCCAAGTCGTTTGTTTCTTCACGACACTCTCCGTTTGGAGTACGCAGAGAACTCAGGCGCATTTCTGGGCCTTGGCGACTCTCATCCCGTTCATGTTAGTCTTAGCGGTATCCGCAGTTAACAGTTAGCAGAGGGCAATTCTGCATTTGGAGTCGGATTAATGTCAATCCGCGCGACCGCCGATAGCGGAACCATGAGACTTGTTTCGGTCCTGGCATTGAGCTCGTTCTTTGTGGGCGCAACGCCAACGAAGACAAGCGACTACTACAAACTGCCGGCCATCGAGCGGATCGGAAAGAATCTGTACCAGTCTGAGAAAGCGATCGTTGAAACGCGCGCCTGTCTTCACCAGCCCGTTGACGACGAAGATGCGCTGTTGAAATATCTGGGGCCGGAGAAGTATGAAATCGTATGGGAAGACCGCTCGACCTGCGAGGTCCAGAGGGTCACGCTAGGCGATAAACTTCCTATTTAGTCCGTATCTACTCACCCAACCCTCTTCGGCCCTGGGATCTGCGGGAACGTCCCCATGGCCGAATAGAACCGCATCCGGTTCAGCACAGCCGCTAAAGAAAGATACATCTCGTTTATTTACAATTACTTACATTTGGTGCTCCGAGTGCTCCTACCGGGACAGTAAGGAAGGAAGCAAAAATGAAAACGAAACTGATTGCGGTGATGTTAGTGGTTGGCGGATCGGCTTTCGCGCAGGGTCAATTCGATCAGTATCCCAATGGCGGACCCGAATACAATAGCGCGCAGGATAACCAGGGTTACGATGATCCGGCATACAACGGCTCTCCGGGTTATAACCAACCCCAAAACTATGGGGCGGCGCCACAATATTATTCGCAGGCGCCTGCGGGTGCGTATGCGTCGCCACCCCTATGCGCTCCCGGTACCGTTTGGATCGACGGTTACGATGGCGTAAACGGATACTGCGCGGTGCCTCCTTATAGCGGCGCATTTTGGATCGCGCCGCGCTACTTTGGCGGGCGTTTCGTCGCGGGCTACTGGGGCGGACCGCGAGGGTTCATCGGTGGTCGCGGGTTCCGCGGTGGCGTGGGGTTCTCCGGCCGCAATGACTTTCGTGGTGGCGCCTTCGGTGGGCGAGGTTTTGCCGGGAACAATTTTCGCCGCGGCGAACAGAACTTTACTGGCAATAACTATCGCGGCGGAGCACAAGGCGCCCGGCAATTTAGTGGTGGCTCAAACTTCCGCGGCGGAGCGCCGAGCGGAGGACGATCTTCCGGCGGATTCTCTCGCGGCGGCGGCGGGCGGAGTTCAGGTGGCGGGCACTCCGGTGGCGGACACAATAGATAGCTAACCGGGAGCGGCTAAACCGCACGCAGATTGAGGGCGAGGCACCGGCCTCGCCCTCAACTCATTTGGGATGAACTCAATGTGTGGGGGTTGAAGTGCGCTACGCCGGACGTCGCAGTGCATGGTAGAGAGACAAAACCACCACCGCGCCGACAACTGCTACCAAAATACTGTAGAGATTCACTCCAGTAACGCCATGGGCTCCGAAAACGCTGAAGATCCAGCCACCTGCAACGGCGCCCACAATGCCGAGGATGATATCCAGAAAAAAGCCTTCGCCGCGCTTATTCACGATTTTGCTTGCAATGAACCCCGCGATGAGCCCTAAGACAATCCAAGCGAGAAATGACATAGTGTTGCTCCTTTTTACGTTCGACGATTCGACAGATGTGACATGATCAGTGCCAGTGCGCCCGCGCCAAGGCCCTGTACCAACGTTGGATGTTGGGCGTAGAAACTACTGGCGCGGTCAATAATGGACGGGTCTTGTTGCTGTGCATGCTTTGCGAGTTCTTGAACAGCTTCCGGCTGAACTTGCTCAGCCTGCTGTGGAGTGATTGTCTTCGCCGATCCCAAATATTGCGCGAGGCCCCCAAGTAATCCCGAAGACAGAACAGACGGCCCGAGCGACCCAAGAAGCTGATTCAAGATACCGGCTTTCTGGTTACCGTTCGAGGCGCCAAAAAGGCTCGCTACCATGTTTTCAAAGGGTGGTGTTTGCTCTGAGCGAAAGGCGTCATTGAGTCCGCTCGCTAGATGATCGCTTTGCACGCCCTGTGCTACCTGCCTGAAATCGTCTTGGACCGAAGACGGCGCATTATCCGCGGTAACTCCGCTATAACGCTGCAGCAGGTCCATAATGCCGGTCATCTTGTCACCTGCTTGCCGGTTACTGGAATGCGCAACCGCATGCCGGGCTGAATTTTGTTGGGATCGGTGAGTTTGTCGCGGTTAGCCTCAAAAATATTCATGTAGAGGTTGGCTTCACCATAGAACTGATGGCTAATCTTAGACAGCGTATCCCCAGCTTCGACCGTATAAGTTTGCTCGTCGCCTAGATGTGGAGATGGGGGCAAACTCGACGAATGAGTTCCTGCGATGTTGAGGTCAACCGTGATGTCAGCGTTCAGGTCCTTGTAGGCAGCATCCACTTGCTTGATCCTGTCCCAAACCCGGTTCTTCGCCTCATCCGATGGCGCCTTGCCGGCGATCATTAGCTTTCCGTTTTCTTCATGTAGATGTTCGAGTTGAACGCCTTGCTCTTGGATCGTGCTCAATACCGAAGCATATTTTTGTTTTAGCACTTCGAATTTCTGTTGGTTCATTAGTTGATGTCCCCTCGGCCAGATCGTACTCTCGTTTGATTCCTCCGGCCGGGAACTGTTCCACTAAAATCTTCGCGGACGAATTTAAGAGGCCCCTCTATCGTGCAGAACGCAGTGCTATATTGAAGGCGCCGCTACGCGAGTAAGGATGCTAAGTCCCCCAGAAACTTCTCCCTTCCGCGCTTTCTCCGCTCCCGGTCGAATCAATTTGATTGGGGACCATACCGACTACAACGGTGGATTCGCCCTTCCCGCCGCTATCGACATGGCAACATCGGTGACGATCGCGGCTCGCGCTGACCGGCGAATTTCCGCGAGTGCCGAAAAGTTTTCGGAGGTGGTGGAGTTCCCGATCGGTGTTGAGCCTTTGCGACGCGGTGACTGGGGCGACTACGTAGCCGGAGTTGCTTGGATTCTCCAGGGCGCCGGTCTGGTCCTGCAAGGCGGACATTTGCGCATTGAGAGCGATGTGCCGCTGGGCGCGGGACTCAGTTCCTCCGCCGCGCTTGAAGTTGCAGTTGCGCTGGCCCTGCTCGGGATATCCGGTATCGAGATGGACAGACGGAAGCTGGCGTCGCTGTGCCAGCGTGCCGAAAACGATTTTGTGGGCGTGCGATGCGGCATCATGGATCAACTTACCGCCTGCATGGGACGCCAAGATCATGCTCTGCTGCTCGATTGCCGTTCGCTCGAAATCAAGTATTTACCGATCCCCGCTCAAGTTCGTCTGGCGGTTTGCAATTCGATGGTTAAGCATAATTTGGCATCCGGCGGCTATAACCAGCGCCGTGCCGAGTGCGATGAAGCGGTCGCGGCCCTATCCCGATTTTTACCGAATGTGACGCAGCTGAGAGATGTTTCTATGGAAGAGCTCGAACGTAATAGCAGTAGCCTCAGTGCGACCGCCTTTCGCCGATGCCGCCACGTTGTAGGCGAGAATCAGCGCACGTTAGCTGCGGCAGAAGCGCTTGGCCGCAACGACGTGGCCGGTTTGGGCCCGTTAATGAATGAGTCACATCGAAGCCTTCGCGATGATTACGAAGTTAGCTGCGCTGAACTGGACATCCTGGTAGAACTAGCGCAGTCGCACGCGGGGGTCTACGGCTCCCGCATGACGGGGGGTGGATTCGGGGGATGTACGATTTCGGTCGTAGACGAAAGCGCGATTGAATCCTTCCAACAGGCAGTGCGGGAGGGTTATGCGCGGCGCACCGGAGTAATGTGTGAAATCTATATTTGTCAGGCGGCCGCCGGAGCCCGGGAAGAAGTATCTGCACAATGACCCTAAAATGCATGGAGGGTCCGCATCGCCGGCTGAATCGCCTGACCGGTGAGTGGGTTATCGTATCCGCACAACGAGCGGACCGCCCTTGGCAGGGGCAGATTGAAGCAGCCGCCGAGGGGTCCCCGGCATACGACCCGCAATGTTATTTATGCCCGGGCAATGCGCGTGTGGGTGGCCGGCGAAATCCCGATTACCAGACAACCTACGTTTTCGAAAATGACTTCCCCGCGCTAATACCAGGAGAGTCGGAGGAATGCTCCGACGAAAGCGGTCTCTTCACGGCTAAAACCGAAGCGGGCGTCTGCAAAGTCGTATGCTTCTCGCCGCGGCATGATCTCTCGATCCCCAAGATGGATGTCTCGGCGATTACCAGGGTAGTGGATACCTGGTGTGAGCAAGATCAACAAATGTCTGCCCTTCCGTTCATTCGCCATGTTCAGATTTTCGAAAACCGGGGGGCCGCGATGGGGGCAAGCAATCCGCATCCGCATGGACAGATCTGGGCCAGCGAAAACATTCCCAATGAGATTTCTAAAGAAGAAATCAATCAATCCGCCTATCTCGCGAGTCATGGGTCATGTCTACTGTGCGATTATCTTGCGGCTGAGCGTGGGAGCGAACGAATCGTCTATCAAAACTCCGCGTATGTCGCGATGGTTCCTTTTTGGGCAATGTGGCCCTTCGAGATCCTACTGATAGGAACCAAACATTTGAGCCGGCTTAGTGCGTTGACATCCGTCGAACGCGAACTGTTGGCGGACGCCCTTCAACACATAACCCGGGCCTACGATGCGCTTTTTGAATCGCCGTTTCCGTATACGATGGGCATTCATCAACAGTTATCGGGGGTGCCGGACAACCCGGCGTGGCATCTTCACGCCCACTATTTCCCCCCGCTTCTCCGCAGCGCCACCGTGCGCAAATTCATGGCCGGCTACGAACTGTTGGCTACGCCGCAGCGCGACATAACCCCTGAGTTGGCCGCAGCCCGCTTGCGCAAGGCCGCCATCAGCGGCAGACGCTAAATCCGCTCGTCGGCGGCCGGCTACGACTCTGGGCCTTCAAATGCTCTAGACATTGCATGAATTACAAGCGCGTGATTTTTATCGCGGCTGCTCTGTCCAAGAAGGAAACGAGCGCCCGAGCGCTGTCCAATTCCCATGCGAGGTCTTTATGAGCACAATTCTCATCGTTCTGATTCTATTAATCCTGCTCGGCGGCGGCGGTGGTTATTACTACGGCGGACCGCAAGTGGGCGGGGGCATCGGCGGGGTACTTCTCCTGGTCCTGATCCTATGGCTGTTTTTCGGCCGAGGTTGATTGGACTGATGTTTCCTGCACCACTTGATTAATTCCGCAGTTGCGCAAGCAGTTTATGCAGGCGATGGTCAGTGAATTCAGAAAGGAGCCAATATGAAATACCTTGTTGCCTGGGGCCTCGGTGTTCCCGGCGCTCTCGTCCTCGTCTGGTTTTTGATGAGTCACCACTAGAAGTAGCGTTAGCCACAACCAAACTTAAGTACTGAAATTCCGCGATCAATAAGAGGAAAAAATGCCAGATACCAATTACAACTTTGAAAACGACGCACAGAAAGTGGCCGACCGGGCCTCCGACATAGCCAAGCAGGGCACAGACATGGTTGCCGATACCGCCAGGACGGTAAAAGACAAGACCCAGGAATTTGGGCGGGCTACGGTGAATAAAATCGAAGAGAATCGCGTCTCCGCTGCGGGAGCTCTTCACAGCGCCGCCACCAGCCTCCACGAAAACGCTTCCAAATTGCCCAACGGTCCAGATTTGGCGCATTCCGCGGCTGAAAAAGTGGACGCTGTATCCGGCTATCTGCAGGGCCACGATACGCAGCAAATGATGGCGGACGTCGAAGCGATCGTGAAGAGGAATCCGGGACCGTCGCTCTTAATCGCGGGCGCGCTGGGCTTCTTGATTGGCCGCACCCTTCGCAGCAACAACTAGGTAGTAATGATGCCGCGCAACGAGGAACGTTCTGTTTCCGATGTCCTGCAGGATATTTTGGGAAACCTGCAGGACATCGTTCGCTCCGAAGTCCGCTTGGCCAAGCTAGAGTTCAAAACCGAGGCTGGGCATGCCGCAACAGCGGCTAAACCGTTAATCGCAGGCGCTGTGTTTGGCCTTTACGCGGGAGGCTTGTTACTTGCAGCTGGCGTGCTGGGGTTGTCCCAGGTAATTCCGTCCTGGGCAGCGGCGCTATCGGTTGGCGTTGTGGTGTCTGTCCTGGCGGCAATTTTGGTCTCCATGGGGCGAACTCAGTTGCGCCGCGTGAAACCCAAACCGGAAAAAACCATCGAGACCATCAAGGAGGACGTTCAATGGCTGAAAGATCAGACCAGATAGCAAGACATATTGAATCTACCCGAAGCGAATTGGGAAGCAATTTGCACGAGCTGGAGCACAAGCTAAGGCAAGAGGCCGATTGGCGAACGCATTTTGAGCGAAATCCCATGACCGTGATGGGGCTGGCCTTTGCGGGCGGCGTGTTGCTTGCGACCATGTCGGGCGGTTCTGGCAGTTCAGTCAGAAATCGCGGGCGCGTTCCACCGGCTGAGGACTATCAAAACGGCAATCGCCCAGCGAGCGGAATTCAAACTACGCAGATTTCTGACAGCTGGAACACCTTGAAGGGCGCCTTAATTGGCCTGGCCGGGGCGAAAGTCCGGAGCGTCTTGAACGAAGCTCTTCCCGGATTTAGCGAGCAGTATGACAAGGCGGAGCGTTCGGCTCCTACGTCGGCATCCCGAATACCGGGACGGGACTTTGACTCACCTACACACCGAATGTAGATCCTGATCGCTGGATTAAATTGGTGGCTGCTATCGAATCACCAGTAGATAGAATGCCATCGCTGTTCCAACGATACAAAGAATAACCCCTAACGCAACCGCGAGAGCTGAAGGCCGGCCTGTAGAGTTCCGGCCTTCATTCAAATCACGAACTGTATGGAGATACTGCGCGGTGGACACCGCGTTGACCACCACGCCCGCCAGCACCAAGGCCGTGCCAGTCCAGAGCGAGAATCCGGTCGATTTCACGGCAATATTGGGAGCCGCAGCCCCTAGTTCCCGCAGAAAAAGTCCAAAGCGCGCGACCACAAAACCGAACCCCATCATGGCCAGCCCGGTACGAATCCACGCGAGCAGTGTCCGTTCCACCGCAAGGTAGATCCGAGGATCTTTCACTGGTTCGGTCATAATCTCGTTGGACGAGCGCATCGGACTCGTTCAAGTATCCCACCCTCGCAGCGGTAGCCGGGACAAAAATCTCTTATTTCGTTCCCATACCAGATGTCCCCGCCTATTTGTGTCCACCCCGGGATTGCCGGTTGTTATAGCATCATCCCTATGAGAACTTTACTAATTTGCAGTCTAGTCGCCGCTTCCTTGGCCACCGCCGCGGAAGTGCGTCTATCGAATGACTTCAGTGGTGGTGGCTATACCAGCATCTACACTCTGGCAACCGGAACCGCCTACACGGACGCCGTACTTGCCGAGTGCTCTATCGCCCGCGGCCGGCAAAATGAGCCGTCTGTCGCGATGAACCCGCGAAATCCGCTGGTTCTGGTGGGCAGTTCCAACGATTACTGCGGCACTTACGCAGGTTCGCCCGCCGGGACATTTGTTCCCGCCGGACCCATCTGGCTCGGCTATTACCGCTCGCAAAATGGCGGGGCATCTTTCGCTAGTTCCTTGGTTCCCGGTTATCCGGGCGATACCTCACCCTATGCGCAATTAGCGGCGATTCGGACGGCCTCCTCCGGCGACCCGGTGGTCACCTGGGACAATCACGGACGGCTCTTTATGGGTTCGGAAAGCAGCGAAGACCCCTCCGGCTCAAAGAAAGGCTGGGGCGACGAGTGGGTTGCCACCTTCGACAATCCGCTCGGAGAATCAGGCGATACTATCAACGACGGCAAGCGCTTCCGCGGCTCGGTGATCGTGGCGAAGGGTTCTTCGGCTTCTGTCGCTGGAAAGTTCAACGATAAGACATCTATTCAGGCGGACCGTACCGGCGGCGCTTGCGATGGCTATGTGTATTTCGCGTGGTCCCGCTTCACGGGTGCCGGGACATCGAATATCTATTTCACCCGCTCGACTGACCACGGCCAGACCTTCTCTTCACCCACGCTCTTGACATCCAATGTGGGCAACGTACAAGATCCTGAGATCACTGTCACCGGCAACGGACACGTCTATGTGAGCTTCGATCAGGGCGCCACCAACTCCGGCCAGCCCACCGGTGTCGGCTTGGCGAAATCCGTGACTTGCGGTAAAACCTTCGCGAAGCCTGTACTCGTAGCAGGGTACATAGCTGCCGGAGCCGTAGACGTCGCGACGCCCTCTCCGGTGCCCGCGCCTTCCGCACCCGACGATCCTCCCAGTGCCGATGATAAGGCCTCGGGATCGTCCGCGCGGGATTGCGGAGATTTCGATTCCGCCTGCCAATCCGGCTACACTTTCTTCCGCCGCGACAGCAGTACGCGTTCGGCAGCGGACCAAAAGGACACGCTGCATGAGTTCGTCTATCTCACTTTCGACGCTGCTAAACTCGGCAGCCAAGTGGACACGGGCACCACCTATGGCGCCATCAGTTCCGGCAAGGGCGCGCAATCCGCGGTGTATTTTGTCCGCTACGATGGCGCGGCGGGAACCGCCACCACGCCGCAGCTGATCGACAATCAAAACCAAGGCCACCAGTTTTTCTCAGCCATATCCGCGGATGGCGGTGTCCTGCACGCACTGTGGTGGGATAGCCGTAACGACACGGCCTATTCGCCGAAGCGCCCCATTGGCAACGATGCGTCGGGGAACGTGACCGCCGCATTGGACGTCTACGCGACCACGTCGTCCAATAGTGGTTCGACATGGACCACTCCGGTCCGCGTCACGGCGGCGAGCACCAGTCCGAACTTTGAACAGTTCGCCGATCGCACCGTGCCCTTTGCGGGCGATTATTTATGGGTGACGTCAGTGGGAACCAGCGCTTTCGGCACCTGGACCGATTGGCGCAACACCGTGAGCGGAATCGATCAACGCGAATCCACCGGCTCAACGGAAGGCGCCGACGTTAAACAATGCCGCACATTAAGCAGTGGGACGTGGACCAGTGACCAGTGTCCCCACGACGGCGGCATCGACCAGGATATCTACGGGAGTGTCACGCCGTAGTAAAACAAGGCCGATCGCGGGTCCGGCGCAGGTTTCTAAAGCCAGCGCCGGACGGTGTTAGGTGGTCGACTGTATGGCCGTGAACCAGCACCGTTATACTTAGGCACAGATCACGGAGACTTAGAATGAAGATACATTTTGCGATCGCCGCAGCTCTCTTGACGGCCTGCTTTGCTTCGAGTGCGTTGGCTCAGGAACCAGAAGGGCTTCCAATTTCCGCGCAGCTCTATACAGCCCGAAATGCCGGCACGCTGGATCAGCAACTTGCCGTAATCGAACAGGCTGGAATCAAGTATGTGGAAACCTTTCGCTTCTTCGGAATGCCTGAAGTTCCGGTCGAGGAAATGAAAGCTTCGCTCGCCAAGCATCACCTGAAACTATCCGGCACGCATATTGCGTTTAGTGAGCTCGCGGACAACTTGCCGCATATCGTCGAATACAACAAGGCGTTGGGCAACACACGCCTGATCGTACCGGCGTTAAGCGCTGGGATGGTTCCGAACGACAAGGCCAGCTGGCAGGCCATGGGCCGGGTCTTTCAGATCATCGCCACAACACTTAAGCCTCAAGGGATGAAAATCGGATTTCACAACCACACCGTGGAAATGGAAATGTTTGACGGCAAGACAGGCTTCGAGTGGTTCGCTGAATCGGCTCCCGATGTAATTCTGACGGTCGATCTCGCCTGGGCCTCGCAAGGTGGCCAAGACCCGGCAGCGTTACTAAAACGGCTGAAGGGCCACGTGTGGAATGTCCATGTGAAAGATAGCGCTCCGATGGGTATGAACAAGGATCAGCGCGGTCTCGCCAACCTTGGTGAAGGGGTTCTCAAGTGGGATCAAATTCTCCCCGCGGCACGTGAAACCGGCGTGCAGTGGTTCACACTGGAACATGACGTTCCTAAGCCAGATGCTCTCACTGTTTTGAAATCCGCTAATGCGTATTTGATACCCCGCTTGCAGAAGGTATTGGGGCTTTAGGAAACGCGATTTATTCTGAACGACGGATTCCGGCAGCGGATCACCGACGCACGGCGCTAGCGGGTACCGTGACAGGAAGCCATGGACCTGTCATGCGAGCTGAGATGCGGCGAAAGTTAGGCGCTAGGCGACAGTTGCCAGTCAGCAGTAAGGTAGTACTAGCGCGTCTCCGCCGGCAGCACAAACGGCTGGCCGATGAGCTTCGCCGGGTCGGCATTCTTCTTCGGCCGGAACTTCGCCACGTTGTTGCCCTGCGCGTTGGCGACGTAGAGATTACCTGCGCGATCGACGCTCAACTGGTGCGGGCCCCACAAGAAGCCCGGCATACGTCCGAACGTGCCCCACGAATACAGCAGCTTGCCATTGAGATCGAATTTCAGGATCTTGTGCTCGAGGCCATCGCCAACCCAGAGGTGCTGGTCCTCCGCCATGTAGAGAAAATAGGGATGCGGGATGTTCGGCCACTGGTCGAGGAACTTTCCGTTCTCGTCGAAGATCTGAAT